>OBJS01000211.1_pt1 | contig 16224 bp, 14 predicted proteins | sample 1519851 | NCBI WGS metagenome assembly OBJS01 (sample SAMN03019806, study PRJEB22545) | beach sand metagenome | biome: beach; feature: sea beach; material: beach sand | place: USA: Municipal Pensacola Beach, FL | collected 2010-10-20 | depth 25-47 cm m
AATAATCGCGCCCCACGGCAAAAACGCGTCATGTAGCTAATCAGGGGCACAACCGGTGTGATCATTTGCCGGGTGTTGCCGTCTTGCCGGCGCTCGCCATTGCTTTCCAGCCTGAGGCGAAGATTCTGCAGGTCGCCAACCTGACCCGGCTTAAGAAAAGGCGACAAGGCGCAGGAGCCATCCCAACCTTTGGCTTTTTCCCAGGGCTGGCCCGCTTGCTTGAGTTCGTTCTGTAAATCCCGCAAGGTCAGATCGAGGGCCACGCCCACGCCCGCGATCGCGGGCAACACGTCCTGTTCCCCGCACCCGGTGAGCGGCGCGCCAACAAGCAGCGCCAGCTCGGTCTCGTAGTGCACAGACCCCAGGCCTGCGGGAATCATCAGCGGGCTCGCCAACGCCACGAGGGCCGTCGGAGGTTTGATAAATAGCATGGGCTCAGCGGTACGCTGACTATGCATCTCCTGAACGTGATCAGCGTAGTTGAGACCGACGCAGATCGCCTTGCCTCGCGGCAGCGAGCACGGCGCCCCATCGATAAACCGGTGTGCATATGCCATGTTTATTTCGCCTTGAATACATAAAAACCGGGTAGCGGTAAAAAAATCGACTCAAACCGACATCATTGCGGACACATACCCGGTGTCGAAAATCAGAAAATTTTATCCGGATTCATGATGTTGTTGGGATCAAACATAGCCTTGATCCCCCGCATAAGCGTAATCTCCGAATCACTTCGAGAATAAGGCAACCAGTCTTTTTTCAGCAGCCCGATACCGTGTTCGGCCGACACACTGCCGCCATGGGCGGAAACAACTTCTGCAATATCGCGACCCGCCCGGTGACAACATTCCATAAAGGAATCAGCTTCCAGTGCTTTCGGCTTCAGGATATTCAAATGCAGGTTGCCGTCGCCGATATGACCGTACCAGACCACCTCGAGATTAGAAAAATGGCGTGCAACAACTCTTTCGACATCGCGAATAAATTCAGGTAACCGCGATACACGCACCGAAAGATCCTGTTTGTAAGGCCTGAACTTCGCGAGTGTCTCGGAAATATCCTCGCGGTAGCGCCATAATCCCTGGGCCTGGGAAATATTCTCGGCGAGCACTGCATCGGTCACCCACCCTTGTCCACAACAGGTTTCGAAAGCCTGGAGCAAAGCTTCGAGGAAGGCCTCGTCGCCCTCTATTTCGGTCTCGATTTCGACGAGCGCGTAAAAGGGTGCTGGCGTCGATAGAGGCAAGGGGTAGCCGGTTTTCTCGCGCACTTTGGCCAGCGCGACGTCAGAGAAGAATTCAAATGCACTGAGCGCGAATCGCTGTCTGTAGAAACGCAGCACTTCAAGACAGGCGGACATATCGGGCACACCCAGAAGTTGCACCCTGCGGTGGCCCGGGCCACGCACCAGTGACAACTCCGCCTCGCAAATTATACCCAGCGTACCTTCGGAACCGATGAACAGGTGGCGCAGGTCGTATCCCGTATTGTTTTTTAACAGCCCCTTGTTGAGTTCGAGGACATCGCCGGCGCCGGTCACTACGGTGAGCCCACGCACCCGGTCCCGGGTCATGCCATAGCGAATAACATTGATGCCACCGGCGTTCGTGGCGATATTGCCACCGATCTGGCTCGACCCGGTAGCAGCAAAATCGACGGGATAGCACAGGTTCAGATCGCGGGCGAAGTCCTGAAGATTTTTTGTGATCACACCCGCCTGGCAGCGCACCACGCCTTCGAGCGCGTCAAATTCGAGAATTTGGTCCATGCGGTCGAGCGCGACAACCACCTCCGCAGCCCTTGCGACAGCGCCCCCACTCAGACCAGTGCGGCCGCCCGAGGGTACCAGTGCCAGCTTCGCGCCATTGGCATACCGAACAATGGCGCTGACTTCATCAATTGTTTTTGGCAGCACGACAGCTGTCGGTTCCGGAGTAAAAGCAGTAGACCGATCGCCACCAAAATGTCGCAGATCCGCCGCTGCTGTCAGCACGCGCTCCGGCCCGCAAATCGTACTCAGTTGCTTGATGATTTCCTGCATCATGGCCCGACGCCGGCAACTCGCGAGTTTCGTCGAAGGTTTGCTTGCCGGATCAACACACGGTGTTCGGCTTCACAAATCCAAATCGCCGCGCAGAGCCTGTATCCTGGCAAGACCTTCGCTCTTGTCCAGAGGCGATTGCTCTTTTTGCTCGATGGTAGCGCACTCATCGTCGACAACCAGTTCTTCACCTTTCAAAACCCGACGCCGCAGGGCATCGTAATGTTTTTCAAAGCGTGGCCAGGTCACATATTCGGGCCTGGTTTCGAGTTCGTACCAGCCGGTCTGGGCCCCGGCATGATAAACCGCGGGGTGGGTCCATGAGTGCGCTGTACGCGGCGTCGGCGCCATGCACGCCTCTATAAAAGCCTCCCGCGCACTGGGCAAACCGGTTTCGCCACTCTGTGCATTACAGGCCTCAATCATTTTATTCAGCGTGGGAAGGTATTCAGACTGCTCGATAACCTGGCGCGCTGCCTTCAGCAGACACTCCGTGGAGTAGTACCGCAGCGACTCCAGCCACAGGCGCTTGGCCTGATTGAGTAGCGCGGTGTCGGTAAAGGCGCTGTAAAACTGATTGTGATAGTTAATACGAAACAGCGCAAAAATCTGGTTGATGGTATCTATTCGGGCAGTGTCATCCACCGGCCCAGCTGCGGTCGCTGAGTTCTGCGGCGATGTCTCGATTTCTCGTACTGCCGAGTCGAGCAGTTCTTTGCCTGGTTTCATGTGGAATCGCCGAATTAGAGTCTGCATCCCGACCCGAATGATGGGCCCATTGTCGTTTTACGTACTGTAAATATTTCGAGTTCCATGAACTCATCGCCTGACCATCGTCCAGCCAGTAGAGTACGAATTCCGGAAGCAGGCCTTCGGCAAACTGACGGTCGATATTGGCCATCGCTAATATATCAAAAACTGATTCGTCTGGACGCCAGTCGGAAGCTATGGGTCGCGGGTCGACATCATTATTCAGGGCATGGGTCAGGCGCGCCCACTGGCGTTTGACGTGTTGAATAAATTTCGAATTCCACGTACTGCAAACTGTCCCTCGGTCCTGCCAGTAAAGAATGAATTCAGCAACACAGTCTTCGACAAAGTTGGCGCTGATGCCGGCGCGCTCCACCAGAATTTCCATAGCATCCGGCGAAGGCTGCCAATTGCCGGCCATCGCCACTTTCTGGCTTCTCTGATATTGCTGCGTTTGTTGGTCGCGCCACTGACGCAGCACGTGCTTCAAGTATTTTCCGCCCCAGTGATATCGAGCTTCATTACGTTCAGACCAGTAGGCGACAAACTCGTCCACCTGCTCGAGTGCAAAAGCGCGGGGCACGCCGTATTGGGCCAGTTGCTCCAGCAGGTCCTTCTCAGGTGTCCACCGCATGGACATGGAGTGAACACCATTGGCATCGACGCCGGCGGGCTTCACATACTCCCCGGAGGTAGTCGCTTCTGTTACAAACGTGTCTTCGGAATAATCTGAACCCGTTAAAGGTGCGGGCGGCGATGCGTGACTATCGGCAACATGATCTTCCACCGTTTCATCAAAAGCCACCCGAAAATACTGACTGGCGTCGAAATCCGTTTCAGTTAAAACCACACCCTGTTCACGCAGCTGTAAAACTATGCGGTGAATATCTTCTTCGCTCCAGAAAGGCAGCAATTCGAGGAGCTTGGCGCCAGGAAGACGCAACCAGCGTTTGCCGTTTTCGGTTTCCGTGATGCCCAGGTCGATGAGCGCCTGTAACGTCTGCAGCATAACCGCGCCCTCTAATCCCAGCGTAGCCGCAACTTGCGGGTAAAACAGCAGGGGACGTTCCGGGATAAGAGACATGTCGGCACTCTAGCAGATTCCCCGGGACTTGCTAAGCGCCTCCGGCGAAGGCCACAGCTTCCGCATGGTGCTATTGGTGACCGATTGTTACCAGGCCGACACCAAGCTAGGATACGCGCCATATTTACCGGCTCGAAGCTGCCGGCACAAACCTTTCATACTAAAGTACGACATAAACTCTGAATTAATCATTGTGGCCAAAAAGAAAACAACGGCTTTCGTCTGTAACGACTGCGGTGCGGACTACGGCAAATGGCAGGGGCAGTGCAGCGAGTGTGGCGCCTGGAACACCCTTAGCGAGGTCCGTCTGGGGTCGGCGACTGCGCGACGCTCGGACAGCCGTTCCGGTTTCGCAGGCGCGGCCGGAGGCGACGTCACTGTGCTTTCGGAAATCAGCGTTCACGAAACACCCAGAATCAGCAGCGGAATCGGTGAGCTCGATCTGGTTCTCGGCGGCGGCCTTGTGCCCGGATCTTGTATCGTTATCGGCGGCGAGCCGGGCGCAGGCAAGAGCACCCTGTTGCTGCAATTGCTTTGTCAGTTAGCGCAAAGCCACCCGGCGCTCTACGTCACCGGGGAAGAATCGCCGCAACAGATCGCCATGCGTGCCCGCCGTCTGAACTTGCCTACGGACCAGTTGCGCGTGTTAGCAGAAACGTCGGTGGAAAACATCTGCGCAACCGCTCGATCCGTTACCCCGAGCCTGCTCGTGGTCGACTCCATTCAGGTGATGCATTGCGATGACGTGACATCGGCGCCTGGCAGTGTGTCTCAGGTGCGGGAAACCGCCGCACAACTCGTGCGCTACGCCAAACAGACGGGTACGGTATTGTTCCTGGTCGGCCACGTGACCAAGGAAGGCGCTCTCGCTGGCCCAAAAGTGCTGGAGCACATGATTGACTGCTCACTGATGCTCGAGGGCGGGCACGACAGTCGTTTTCGTACACTACGCAGTCTCAAGAATCGTTTTGGCGCCATTAACGAACTCGGCGTATTTGCCATGACCGAGCAAGGCTTGCGCGAGGTCGCCAACCCCTCCGCTATATTTCTGCAACGCGGCGAGGACATTGCCTCAGGTAGCGTTGTCATGGTGATCTGGGAAGGCACGCGACCGTTGCTGGTGGAGCTCCAGGCCCTGGTGGACGACAGCCACCTGGGTAATCCACGCCGCGTTACCGTCGGCATGGAACACAACCGCCTGGCGATGTTACTGGCCGTCTTGCATCGCCACGGCGGCATCATGGTTGGCGACCAGGATGTCTTCGTGAATGTGGTGGGGGGCGTGAAAGTCATCGAGACCAGCGCCGATCTTGCGGTGCTCGCAGCCGTCGTCTCGAGCTTTCGCAACAAGGCTCTGGCCGAAGATACCGTCGTCTTCGGCGAAGTGGGGCTGGCCGGTGAAATCCGCCCGGTACCCAATGGGCAGGATCGTATACGGGAGGCCGCCAAACACGGTTTTCGCCGGGCCATTGTGCCCCATGGCAATATGCCGAGGCAGACCATTTCCGGCATGGAGGTGGTTGGCGTGCGCAAGATTCCAGAAGCGCTGGAAGCTTTGGTCTGAGCCAATAAGTCGCCATTTTGAGTCGCTAACGGCAAAGCCCTGGCACGCTTACAAAACCGTCATGAATATATGTTATAACGTAACGATTATTATCATGCTGTTCTCGCGCTGGTACTGCGAGTTCAGCCCGAGAATCCACTCGGGTGTCTAACTTAATCCCTCGCATTTAACCAACCCAAAGCAGAGCCAAGCAGTGCTATTTATTCCGGGCAGGTCAGATCTGACCTGCCAGATCTGACCTGGTTGTTATCCAGTTTGCTCTTGATTAGCTCTCTTTTGTTTTTTACCGATAGCATTCCAGTGCTTATCGCACGATGTACCCTCGAACGAATACAGGTAACAACATACCGGCAATCTTCCTGCCGATATTTTTTAGCTCTATGAGCTTTCTATTCTGCGTCATAACCCTGTCGGTATTCCTCTTTCGGCTCTATGGCCTGAACAATATCCAAGTGAAGTCCATTGGGATCTTTTACGCAGAAATGACGTTGCCCCCAATCCTCGGAACGAAGCTCTAACGAAATATTCAGCGCTTTTGCTCTTGCTTCGGTAAATGCCTCATCTGCGTCTTCCACTTCAAGGCTGAATATGGCCCCATTGCCATCGTATACTCGATGAAAAATCTCTGGCTGTGTGGGTTGATTGGGCAGAAGAAAACCAACTTGCACACCGGATTCTGATACCAGATGAAGGTACCATTCGTTTTCAAAAGCAACGCCAAACCCAAAATACGTCGAGTAGAACACCTTCGCTGAATCAAGATCAGTAACTATGAATACTGGAAACGAACTACTTGGATTTATCACATTAACCTCCTGATTTAGCCTAGCATCTAATAATCTGGCGTCAGGGGCAAATGACACACGGATTCCCGCCGATGCTTCGAATCGCGATACCGCCAACGCGCCAGGCGACTGACTACAGCAACCCCATCAACGTACGCCTCATCAACGTACGCCTCTTATATTCATCAAGCTGTCGTTGCCCGTCACTTACTTGGCGTGGCCACGCCAAAGCTGCATAATGCCTGCCATCGCGATCCCGAAAGGGCCACGAGGGAATTCAACGCGGTCGATTGCACCATAACTGTCGACCGCCAACTGAAGCTGTCCCCGCAACTGTATCCGGCGAGATGCAGCCACAAGCCACTGCCACACGGCGGGAAGGCGGCTGTCATTGACCACCCGGGAGCCAGGAGACCTGTCGCGATAGCGTTGCACACCGACGGTCGGGTGAACTGTCGGACGAGCCTGGCTGGCCCCTGGTTTTCTTTAAATTGTGTCACCACTGCGGCCACCTGCATCCCGCCTTTGAGTGGAGCCCGTATCGACAACGCGCCAAACAGGGCAGAGCTGTCGTTACGCTGACTGGTCGAGAGACCACTTTTGCACACCTCACGGCACCCTGCCCCGAACTCACTCAGTGTTGCAAAGGGGGCAATCGATGTATTTTCTTCCCGTTTTTAATCGCCGTAGCCAGACACCGGGGCGGCGTATTCAACTGTCGCGATCTCAAATCAAACCGAGGCGGGTTCTGCGGCCGCAAACCGCGGCAAGTCTGTCACTTTTACTGTCGATATTGACTGTTTTTGCCACCATGGCGGAACCCGTCGACACCAATTCCAGTGCCACTACCGATAATGAAGTCATCGTTGTCACTGCCACCCGCTCGCCCTACTACATCGGCGAGGTGGCCAATCAGGTTAACGTCATCGATGCCAAAACCATCGCTGGTAGCGGCGCGCAAAACGTTGCCGAGCTGCTGCGACATTACGGCTCGGTCCAGGTGCGAGACAGCCAGGGCAACGGCCGCGACACCAGATTGACGCTCAGGGGCTATAGCGCCGCGGCCAATGCGCTGATTCTGGTAGACGGACGCAAGCTGAACAATTCAGATCTGGGTGGCCAGGACCTGACTGCGGTTGCCATGTCTGATATCGCACATATCGAGATACTCAACGGCGGCGCCGGCGCCCTGTTCGGCGATCAGGCCATCGGCGGCGTGGTCAACATAATCACCCACCGCCGGGGAGATGCCGGCGGAAGTCTGATGGTTGGACGCGGTAGTTACGATAACGAGACTTATTCTGCGAATTACCACGGCGATCACGCCAGCGGTTGGTACTACCGCATTAACAGCGCGCTGGAACGGGGCGACGGCTATCGGGATGAGGCGCGCGTTAATTACGAAAGTTACAGCATCGTAGGCGGCTTTGCTTACGATTCCGGCGATGTCAGTGTCGAAGCGCGTCAAAGCGACAACGAGTACTTGCTGACCGGCGCGCTATCTGTGGCGGACGTCGTCGCAGATCGTCGGCAGGCCGGTACCAGCTTCAATGACTACGCATCGGATAACCGCACAGCCCGTCTTAGTATCGATCACCAGATCAACGAAGTGACGCGATTAATCGCGGCTTACAGCGACCGCGACGAAGATGTAGTCATCGACGCCAGTTCGAGTTTTGGCAATACCACTACCTTGCAAAGCCGTCGCGTCAAAACCTTCGACCCAAGGCTCGTGATTGAACTCGACAAATGGCGCCTGACACTCGGCACTGACATTGAGCGCGTCGAATACGATTTCACCATTGACTTCGGTTTCGGACCCAGCGGCAGCGCACACGAAAATCGAAAAAGCGCTCAATACCTGCAGGTGTTATACCGCTTAACCGACGCACTCAGTCTGCAGGGTGGATTGCGCCACGCGCGTCTGAAAACCGAAGTCAGTCCTTTCGATATCGAATACCGGCAACAAGCTACGGCGCATCAGGCCGGCCTGGTCTGGCAGGATGCTCACTGGCGTCTATATTTGAACCGGGATGAGACCTTCCGTTTCCCCCTGGCCGACGAAACCGTCGACTTTTTCGGCAATGTCGCGCGCCTGGATTTGCAACGCGGCGTCGCCTGGGAACTCGGTATCGAGCGTCGCGGGTTGCACCTGGACAGCGCCCTGAGCCTTTTTCAACAGGACAATCGCGATGAAATCGGTTTTGACCCCGCGCTGGGTTTTTTCGGGGCCAATACCAATTTTGATGACACTCGGCGCCGCGGTGCCACACTCTCGCTAAACTGGCCAGGCGCCGGGCGCTGGTCCGGCGGCCTGATCTACACCTACCTGGACGCAGAATTTGTCGACGGCGCCTACGACAATAACCGTATCCCAGGGGTCGCGCGGGAGCTGGCTAAAGGGCATATCAGCATATCGGTTTCACCGCATAGTCGCATCACCGGCGAGATGCTATACACCGGGCCACAGGCACTCGATCTGGCGAATAATGGCGGCGACCTGGGCGGTTACACTATCGCCAACCTGGTTGGCACATACACATGGGGCGATTGGCAACTCACCGCGCGACTGAATAACATCACCGCAAAAGAGTACGTAGAGTTCGCCACTTTCTTTGGCACCCGCGCCCTGTACCCCTCACCCGAGCGCAATCTGATGGTAAGCTTGACCTATCGACTGGAGTAAACGGTTAACCGACATGACTAACCCGGCAAAAACAAACTACGGAATGTGGGTATTAATAGCGGCGATAGCGGCAGTAGCGCTGACGCGGTTGATCCCGCATCCGCCCAACTTCGCTCCCGTGGTGGCTGTAGCCCTGTTTGGCGGCGCCGCACTTCGGGATCGAAAACTGGCTTTCATGGTGCCCATGGCAGCCATGTTACTCGCCGACCTGATCATCGGCTTTCACCAGACCATGCTGTTTACCTATACCGGCATGGCGGCCGTCGTACTCATCGGCATGGTTTTGGGACACAACCGCCGGCCCTGGAAGCTGGCGGTCGCCGGCGTAACAGGATCCCTTGTCTTTTTCCTGATCAGCAACTTTGGCATGTGGCTCATCAGCGGTTTTTATCCCGCTACGCCTTCGGGGTTGGCGGCCTGTCTCGGCGCCGCCCTGCCGTTTTTCCATAACACGCTGTCGGCGACACTTGTTTACGGCGCGCTACTGTTTTTTCTCGAATCCAGATTAAAGCGTTCAGGATACAACTGCGAGGCACCGGAGCGGGCGGCCTCACGCTAAGCCTGATCCATCATTCAACGACCGCATTAAACCGACAGGCCCTTAATTCGGAGGCCAATCCGGAGCGGCTCTGGGCAGTTTTGGAGCCGCCTCAGGACGGTATCGAGGCAGTTTCGGAGCAATGGCCCCGAAGCTGCCTGCTAATCCGTTCGCCGATAACGCGACAGGATATAAGCCTTATAAATCGTAACCGCGCTCGTCGTGCTGCGACAGGTCGAGCCCCATAGTCTCCTGCTCGTCATCGACGCGCAAGCCCAGAGTGGCGCCCACGACTTTCAGCAAAATAAAGCTCATCACAGCCGTGTAGACAAGAGTTGCGATTACGCCTATCGCCTGCACCTGGAGCTGCTGGCCTATGGTCACCCCTTCGGCAAGGCCCTGTCCGCTAAACAGGCCAAGTTCACTCGAAGCAAAAACACCGGCCAGTAAAGTGCCGAGAATACCGCCGACGCCGTGCACGGGAAACACATCGAGGGAGTCGTCGATTTTGAATTTCTGCTTGATCGCTTGCGTTGCAAAATAACAGATAACACCGGCGCTAAAGCCAATGACCAGAGCACCACCGGGGCCGACAAAACCCGAAGCCGGCGTAATCGTGCCCAACCCGGCGACCATGCCGGTGACAATACCCAGCACCGAGGGCTTACCGTGGCGAATCCATTCCATCATCATCCAGGCCAGGGAGCCCGTGGCAGCGGAAATATGGGTGACCAGCATCGCCATCCCAGCATCGCCGTTAGCAGCCAGCGCAGAACCCGCGTTAAAACCGAACCAGCCAACCCAAAGCATGCCGGCACCGGCAACAGATAGGGTCAGGTTGTGCGGCGGCAGTGCCTGGGTGCCAAAACCGTTGCGATTTCCCATTACCAGCGCCGCCACCAGCGCGCCGACGCCGGCGGTGACGTGAACAACCGTGCCGCCGGCAAAATCCAGCAGGCCCATTTCACCCAGCCAGCCACCGCCCCACACCCAGTGGGTAACCGGCACATAGACCAGCAGCAACCAGACCATGCTGAATAAAAGCATGGCGGAAAACTTCATGCGCTCGGCAAACGCCCCGACGATCAATGCCGGCGTGATAATGGCAAAGGTCATCTGAAACATAGCAAAAACGCTTTCTGGAATGTCGCCACTAAGGGACTCTTCGCTCAGGGCGGCAAACATGAACTGTTCGCTGCCGCCGATAAACGCATTAAAGCCGCCACCATCAGTGAAGGCGAGACTGTATCCCACAGCCATCCAGAGCAGCGACGCACCGCAGGTGATGGCAAAACACTGCATAACAACCGACAGCACGTTTTTTGAACGTACCAGCCCAGCGTAAAACAGCGAAAGGCCCGGGATGGTCATGAACAGCACCAGCGCGGTCGAGGTCAATATCCATGCCGTATTAGCACCATTCAGCTCATCGGCATGGGCATTGATCGAAGCCGCCACAGCTGCGAAAAACACAAGAAAAACGGTCAGCTTGCGCTGCCCGCACTTTAGAAAGGCCATATTTTCCCCCTGATCAAGATTACAGCGCACTCTCAATTATCATTCTTTGCACGCTGTCGGCCTAATGATACACAAATCCCACCGCTGGTTGTGCCGACTCAATACCGTCGCAAATAATTGGGATAGTCTCTGGCGATGATCACGGTATACTTGATTTAGGCTCGCGCACTGCTGAGGAAAACTGACAATATGAGCAATGAACAACTGCTGGCGCATATCGAAGAAGCACGCAAACAATTGGAAACAGCCGCAAATCTGGGTCCCGAGGATCACGACATCGTTGGTTCGGTCCTGACCGATATCATTAGCCACGTTACAGAGGGTGAACCGGATGCTGACGAGCCCGAACATTTGAGTGAACGCCTGATGCAGGCGGTTACCCGGCTCGAATCCGACCACCCGCGTTTCGCCGCCACTCTTCGAAGAATCACCCGGATGCTCTCCGACCTGGGCATCTAAACGAGAACCGTACTCACACTTTGAGCACGAGTAGATGCGTGACGCCAGTACTTTGACTAACTGGAAACCAGCCGCAACCACAGAGCCGGCCCGGAAGAACCCGGCAGTGCACGGGGGCACCGCGCGGGAACGTCGGTGGCAGAAACAAAAAGGCAACCGTTTACTGCTGGTCATGGCCGCACTGGCGGCAAGCACTGTTTGCGTGCTCGCGCCGAGCCTCGCGGAAAGCCGCGAGCCGGAGACCTCGCAGTCCGAACGAGCGCCCAAGGTCTCGGAAAGTTATTCCTATGACACTCGAACAATCAGTGGCGAGGAAAACTATCCACGACCGTGGCGGCAGCAACTGCCGGATTTGGACAAAGTTGATGCTGAGTCACGGCCAGCAACCCCCACTGAGCCGATAAAACTAGACCGCAGCGGGCCGCCGCCGGAACCAGAGGTAGCCTTCGAAGATTGGCGCGAGTCCAAAGCACAAACGGCCATAAAACCCCCGCCGCCACCGCCTCGACCCGTACAGTCGGCACCGGCAAACGCATCCGGAGTAACGGCAGACCATCACGCCTATACCGTACAGTTAGGCGTGTTCAGTAGTCTGGATAATGCTCGAAAATTTGTCGAACAAAACGGTCTTTCCTATCCTGATACAAGCGTTGATGCCCAGAAAAAATACGATACCGTGTGGTACGTGGTCACTTTTGGCCGTTTCCCCGACCGACATAGCGCCGAAAAACGTTGGCAGGAAGTAGAGCCGGAATCACGTAAACTCAACGTATTGATTCGACTAATCCGCCGGTAGGTAACGCGCGCCAAACCCTCTACCAGGGAATTACCAGCCACGCGCCCCGATATACCAGGTTGCCCAGCAGCCAAATCCGAGAAAGCCAACACCAAACGCCAGCGCGCGATAGCGAAATTTACGACTCAAGCTAGCCTGTTCATGACTACTGATAATAAACGGCAGGCTGCCGTCGTCGCCTTTTCTGATGCGGTGACGGCGCGGCGTCGCCGATAACTCCCGCTGTTTTTTTAGGGCTTCCCGCCGGGCCGCCTTGCGCACATCCCGCCACTCGGCTGCGTTGAATTCGCCGTCGCCGTCGCTATCGTGCTTCTCCAGCAGACCGGTAAAATCTCGCTTCCAGGCACGCAAAACATCGCCGGCAATCCTGTCGGCCGAAAGCAACCGCTTGCCGTCCTCGGCAGACTCAAAATGCCCGAGAATATACAGGGGATCGTCTTCCTGAATCGTATACTCGGTATACCGATAGGTTGAACCCATTCCGACGGTAGCCACATTAAGCCAGGCCAGACCGGGGTGCGGCCCCGGGAGTTTGTTTGGTCGTCGATGACGCCCACGCCACTGGCGCTTGTGAAGCGTGGTGAGACTGGCGCCTTTAGGCAAGACAAGGCATTGTCCGGTTTCGTCTTCGATCAAAAAAGCCTGGTCGCTGACGCCGGATTCAATGGTCACCCACCCGCTAGAGCGCCCCACTCGCTGATATTTTTCTATCTTGTAGCGCCACCAAAGACAGCTTGTCGCCGACAGCGGAGACAAAACCTGCTCGCCCGAGCGCCTGGCCAGGCCAATCAGTTCAGTGTAGCCCTGACTGGCGGAACGGATTCGAGATGTCGGCATGTCTTCGATCAGCCGAGCTTTCTTAAAACTGCCCCGCGCGGAAAATAAACTACAGATCGCCGCGCCAGCGAGGCCGAGCGCAACCAACAGGAACTGGAAAAATGGCAACGCAACAATACACGGCGCGCAAAACAAACTATCGAGCATGGTTCATGGCGTTCAGGTAACGCACGTCAAAGCCCTCGCCAGATTTGGCGACAGCCGGGAATCCAAACGCTATTGATTAAACAGCGCCGCCACGTTGACGTCAGCAGTTTCTGTTTCCGAAAACTTGAGAAGTTTCTTGGCTTCGAAATTAAAAAAGCGGGCAATAAAAATATCGGGAAACTGTTCAATACGGGTGTTGTTGATGTTCACTGCATCGTTGTACAACTCGCGCCGATCGGCAATCCCGTTTTCGAGATCGGTGATTCTTCCCTGTAAGTGCGCGAAAGATTCATCGGCTTTTAATTCCGGATAATCTTCCGCCAAGGCGAACAGGCGACCCAGTCCCGAGCGCAATTGTGTTTCCGCAACGCCGAGGGCGTCGATATCCTCGTCTTCACGCGCTGCGGCAACGGAGGCCCGTGCGGAAATCACGCGATCCAGGGTTTCCTGCTCGTACTGCATGTATTGCTTGCAGGTCTCCACCAGTTTGGGCAGCTCGTCGTGACGCTGCTTGAGCAAAACATCGATATTGGACCAGGCCTTGGCAACGCGGTGTTTTATAGCCACCAGGTTGTTGTAGAGCATCACCAGGTAACCCGTGATCAGCACAGCGATGCCCAGAACGATAAAACTTGTTGTTTTCAACGGTTATTCTCCGGCAAACCAACCGACGCCCAGCTTAGAACCTTTAGCGGACGGCAACAATAAACCAGCGCACAGTTAACGTATCGGGATTTACACGGATTTCTTTAAATCAAAAAAAGCCGGCCGCTCTTGCAAACGGCCGACATCGTTTGCACGTTACTTGAAACGTGCCTTACAAGGGGTGGGTAAGACTGTGGAAGAAAGCGAGCAGGAAATTGATAGGCAGCGCGCACTCTGCGCCGCCATCGGACCCTAGTGGCGCCGATCCAGGCGCCGATCAACACGCTGACCTTTACGATCAAGCCTGCGGTCAATGCGCTGGCCTTTGCGGTCCAGGTGACGGTCAATACGATCACCCTTTCGATCCAGACGACGCTCAACTCGATCCCCTTTGCGATCGAGTCGCGCCGCCAGGCGATCTTTTCCCTGGGCTTCGGCCCGATCGGCGGCCCGGTCAAGCCGATCGTTTATACGCTCACCGCGGTTGGTCCAGTTTTTCGTTGATGCGATCACCCCGATGATCGAGTCGGTCTTCGATGCGATCGCCCCGATGATCCAGACGCGCCTCAATACGATCTCCCGCATCGGCAAAGACGGGCTGGGCCAAAGCAGCGGCGATTACCGCGGGGAATAAAACCTGTTTCATGATTAACGCTCCATCTTTTTCTCAGAGTTGCGGAGCTTTATAACGCGCTTGCCTGTCACAGGTTGACATAAGGACAACTTGTTTTGTGATGGCGTTGGCAAACCACATTCAGCCAAGAGGCCTGACCCATGCTGCGGCGCGCGTTGTTAATGCTTGAGCGGCTTGTATTTCACCCGCCTGGGCTGAGCGTTGGCACCCTTGCGTGCAACGAAATCCTCGTGATAATCGCTGAAATTACCTTCGAAAAAGACCACCTCACTGTCGCCTTCAAAGGCGATGATGTGGGTGGCGATGCGATCGAGAAACCAGCGATCATGGGAAATCACCAATACGCAACCCGGAAAGGCGAGAATCGCCTCCTCAAGTGCGCGCAGCGTCTCGACATCGAGATCGTTCGAGGGCTCGTCGAGAAGTAATACATTGGCGCCCTGCTTGAGCGTATTCGCCAGATGCAGGCGGCCACGTTCACCCCCGGAAAGATCACCGACACGCTTTTGCTGGTCGGTACCCTTGAAGTTGAAACGCCCGACATAGGACCGGGAATTCACCTCGTAATCGCCGATACGCAGGATATCCTGGCCGCCGGAAACTGCCTCCCACACGGATTTATTGTCTTCCAGGTTTTCCCGGCTCTGCTCGACAAAGGCCAGTTGCACCGTATCGCCCAGGCTGACACTACCCTGGTCGGGCTGTTCGGTACCGGCAATCATGCGAAACAGGGTCGACTTACCGGCGCCATTGCCGCCGACAATGCCAACAATGGCGCCCTTGGGAATGCTCAGGCTCAGGTCATCTATCAGCAGGTGGTCGCCAAAACCCTTGCTGACATGCTCCAGCTCGATCACTTTATCGCCCAGGCGCGGCCCGGGCGGAATATAGATTTCGTTGGTTTCGTTGCGCGTTTGAAACTCCCGGCTGTTCATTTCCTCGAACCGCTGTAAACGCGCCTTGTTTTTTGCCTGACGGGCTTTCGGATTTTTCCGTACCCATTCGAGTTCCTGCTTGATGGCTTTCTGGTGCGCCGCTTCCGTGCGCTTCTCTTGCTCCAGGCGCGCTTCCTTCGCCTCCAGCCAGGTGGTGTAGTTACCTTCGTAGGGAATACCATGCCCCCGGTCGAGTTCGAGAATCCAACCGGCGACGTTATCCAGAAAGTAACGGTCGTGGGTGACAGCCACCACGGTGCCTTCGAACTCGTGCAGAAACTGCTCGAGCCAGAATACGGATTCGGCATCGAGATGGTTGGTGGGTTCGTCCAGCAGAATCATGTCCGGGCGCGACAACAACAGCCGGCACAACGCAACGCGGCGCTTTTCTCCCCCGGAAAGATTCTCGATGGCCGCATCCCAGGGTGGCAACCTCAGGGCATCCGCCGCCACATCCAGTTTGTGATCCAGATTGTGCGCGTCCCAGACCTGGATAATGTTCTCCAGCTCGCCCTGGCGCTTAGCCAAAGCGTCGAAATCGGCCTCCGGTTCTGCATAGGCGGCGTAAACTGCGTCCAGCTCCTTGAGTGCATCGACCGCTTCGCGCACACCGTCCTCGACGTTGCCGCGCACATCTTTGTCGGGGTCGAGCTGCGGCTCCTGGGGCAGAAACCCGACCTTGATTCCCGGCAAGGGTCGCGCCTCGCCGACGATGTCGGTATCGATGCCGGCCATGATTTTCAGCAGCGTCGATTTACCGGCTCCGTTCAGTCCCAGCACACCGATGGGGTGGTTTCCCTTTCTG
>OBJS01000212.1_pt1 | contig 16195 bp, 14 predicted proteins | sample 1519851 | NCBI WGS metagenome assembly OBJS01 (sample SAMN03019806, study PRJEB22545) | beach sand metagenome | biome: beach; feature: sea beach; material: beach sand | place: USA: Municipal Pensacola Beach, FL | collected 2010-10-20 | depth 25-47 cm m
GTAAACATCTATGGAACCACCCGCGCCGAATGCAGAATTGCCAATAAAGCTCATATTAGAAATTTGGCCGTGCCAGAAGTAATAAAACCCACCAAACCTAGGTTTGAACCGAATAATATCAACAGCAGAGTTTTGAATAAATAGAGTTGCAGCTATATCTAGGTTTTCAAGAAAACCAGCACCTTTAAAATTAACTCCCAACGGTAGATAAAGAGTATCAACTAAATACTCGCCAGCAGGGGAAATTACAGGTTCCAACGCAAGCGGGCTAGCTCCAGCATAATCCAATGCAGCCTGAATAGCGGTAGTGTCATTAGTTACACCGTCGCCCTTTGCGCCGAACCACTTAACACTAACATCACCATCGTATTCACGAACCCACGCACTTGACCCATCGCCACCTGTAGGAATGAACACAGTACCACAGTAAGATCCGCCGTTGTCAGAATAAGTACCAGGAGCAGCGCCGGTGACGCCGTAGAACAAACCTCCGTCATCGTCACGAACGTATAGATTGCGAGTTGTCGTTGGTTGAATAGCAACAGCTGCAGCTTTGCTATTAACAACTTGAACACCGTTGGCCTTATCTTTTTTTGTCAGCTCTGAATGAATCAACGAACCATTTTTATTACGCACAGTAATTGAGTATTGAACGCCATCAATAAACAGTGTTGCAGCTGTGCCCGACCGTGAAGGGTAACCGTTGATCGTCCTGATGGGTTGTGCCGCTGGAATGGTCAAGTCTTCATCCCAGTAAACAGTAATTGGGTTGGCCTCAGGGTTTAACCCATAAGCACCGATATAGATATAACCATCATCAACAGGTTGACCATCTACATCGTGGAAAATCGGGTAAATTTGTTCAACTTTTAAAGTCATCTAGTTATTCTCCTAATGCTTGTTTAATTCGCGCCTTTAACTTACGATCTTTGATCGATTTACTGATCAATCGAAAGCTCGACATGATGGGTGCCGGGACCCCTGATGTGCCACTGATAGCGACATCCATTAGACCCGCAATCACCGTTGCCGTGTTGCTAGTATTTATTGCACCCGGCGGCGAGGTGAGAATGTCTTGCGCCACCTCGTTAATGGTCCGTAGCTGCTCAGCACCTTTCTTACCGAAGATAAAATCGAGTTTGCCAGATTTATCAAGTTGGTTGATAACCCGATCGAGCTGCGCCGGTGATACGACACGGTTTCCTGCCTGATCGATCTGCACCGACTTAAGGGCCTCGTCACGAATGTGGCGCAGTGTGCCGCCCTGGAGCTCACGCCATGCTTGCTTACCGGTCTCACCCTCTGTCTGGAGCAGACGACGCAGTTGTCGAATGGTATCAAGCGACGATGATGGTTGCAGAATTGACTTGCGAAGCACGTCCTCCATTGCGATAGCGCGATCGTTGGTACCACGCTTGGTGTTGAGCAGCTGCCGAACCAACCCGATATTTTCGTAATCACGAGCATAGCGCGCGCGGGCTGAGCGGGCTGACTTGTAGAGGTTCCCACCAAGACCGTCGGTCTCATCATCGATGAGCCCCTTCATGATCTGAGCTTGTCGGATGTTCGTTGGCTCCGCGTTTGTTGCGTTGTTGATTGAACGCCTTAAGAGCTCTGCGTTCTTCAATGTAATCGGTCGGGCAACTAACTCACCATTAGGGCCCTCGACCACCGCACCAAGCTGCTCTGCTTTAGCGCGCACCGCCTTAAGCACGTTCGCCACCTCAGCCTCAGGAGCCGACTCATTGAGGTGTTTAACAAGCTGTGATAGCGTAACAGGCGCTTCCATCTCACCGGCCTTCTCAGCCTGCTTGTAAAGCGCACGGATCTTAGTTTTATCACGGGCTGCACGAGCACGCAGCGCCTCATCAATGATCTCACCAACACCTCGCAGCTCGGTAAGCTTCGCGCCAGTTTGATCGATGAAGGCGTCAAGGTTCTGCTGCAGCTGCTCGTTCTGTTGAGTAAATCGTTCGCGCAATGGCATACCCTCTTCAGGCAGCTTTGCAGTCTCGCGCTCAAAACGTTGTGCCTCGAACTGACGGGTCTTCTGGCCTTTAGTAAGCTTAATGGGCACCGGGAGGTCCTCGGCCGCAGCTTGGCGCAGCACTGACTTATCAACAGCCTGCGCCCCAGCAGAAGTCCCAGTACCTGGAGTAGGCTTAGGCTTTAACTGTTGAGGTACTAGTTGCTTAGCGCGTTCAGTAGCTTGTTGCGTTGCCTGAACGATAGGCTTAACAACGCGTTGCTCAGTAACAGCGCGCGCGATTGGAGTAGCTGTACGAGTAGACGCTCCAATCGCTTGAAGTTCTGCAGTCATAGGGGCAATTGCTGCAAGCGGAGCTGCCACTTCGCCTATGGTTTCAACATACTCTTGCCCTGTTTCAGTGCGTGGCGCGTATGTTAAGGCTTGCATTCCTCGCATGGCTTCTTGCTCGATACGATTTGCGGCTTCATAACTACCAAATTCACCAGCCAGCATCTCATTAGCCATTTGCTTTAGAGTACCGCCGATCATTCCAAGCGTGCCGGTAGTAGCGCCAGTCACAGTTGTTAATGCAGCCTCTCCTGCACCTTTCATCTTCTCACCAAGAGTGGGTTCAGGAGGTTTAACAACTGTGCCAGGAACTTCAGTAAGCCCCATATCTGGGATCTGCTCTAGCAATTCAATGCTAGGATCTGCTTCACGGCGTGCACGTTCCTGGTTGATGATCTTTGCAAGACGGCGGGCAGCATCTGCATCACCAGCATTGTGAGCATTAACTAGAGCAGTTTCAAGTTGTGGCAATGTCGCCATTACTGATTGCCTCCATATTTCTGCAGCAGAGACTCAATATCTTCAGGAGTAGTCTCAACTGCTGGGGTATTAGGGATAGTTTCTGGGACACCAAACTTACTGGCCAAATTATTTCGCGCCTTCAACATTAAACGCTGAGCTTCCTTAACATTAGCAATCAGACGCTCAGGACTTTGTTTTAGACTAAAATTCTGAAGTGCTGCAGTAATCTTCTTACCTTCCGCGTCAGACAATGCACCCATACCTGTCAAGTTCGGAATTTGTGCAATAAATGTTTGGGCATCAAGGTTCTCGATTAACGCCTCAAAATCAGCTGTATCTTGACTAAATGTTGGAAGACGTGATTCAATAGGACCTGTCGCATCTTCTATCACCCCAATAGGAGTCTGTGATACTTTGTCAAGTGTATTCAACATATTGTCAATACTGGCGCGCCCAGATTCTACAGTGGCTACCCGTTCACGCGCAACTTGATCACGCTTGTCCTTCGCATCTTGAATCTTTTGCTCAAGTTCCTGCTTCTTAAGTGCATTAGTCTCGCGTTGCAAGTCAGCGTTCATCGCAGCAATACGAGAATTTTCACGGGCAATCTTAACGTCTTCTTGGATTTTGTAGATGTCCCAACCTTTCTTTTGTAAGTCCATAACAGCTTCGGATTCGGCAAAATCTGCTTTGATTGCAGCTTGCCGTGCTTTAGCTTGCGCTTCGGTAAGTTGTTCTGGGGCAAGATCTGCTTCACGGCGTTCAGTTTGTAATTTAGTAAAAGTCTCAGTAAATTTCTCTGGACCCATCATTGAGGCTAGACGTAGGGCAACTGATGTTTTTGCAGTGCTTGGATTAAGGTCAATAGTATCCAGCAAAGTACGAGCAGCTTGTGCTGAACGATTATCACCGGAATTTTCAGCAGCCCGCGCTTGGGTCTCTAGTAGATTTTTCGCGACGCTTGTATTACCAGCTTCCAATGCTGCGTATACTTCTGACGCTTGTTGAATTCTATTTGATTGTTGTTCAGAATTTAACATTCCCCACGCTTGTTCAAACTGCTTATTAAATTGTGGATACTTAACAGTAAGAGCGGCATAGTCTGACGCCGTAGGTACTCTTTTCGAGAGGACGCTATTTAGATCTGCCGCCATCTGTTGCTGAACCTTAATTTGAGCTTCTCTATCAATTTGTCCTTGACGGAGAGTGTTTAAACCCGATCCTACCTGCAATCCTTGTAAAATTGCAGAAGTAGGAGATTGGAGGTTGTAGTCAACTAACGGCATCAGAAAGTTCCTCCAGTATTTTGCTGCGGTCTATTTTGGTACGACGCAAACAATCCAGCTAAATTTCCTATAGTATCGCCATATATTTGAGCCTGCCCTAACTGCGCCGCTGCTTGAGCAGCAGCTCCTTGATTCAACAATGTACCGATATTCGAAGCACTTTGCATACCAACATTTCCAGTCATGGCCGCCGCATTTTGTCCAATACTGGTCAAACCACTCAGATTTTGAAATTGGTTCTGAACAAGCTGGGCTAAAAGTTGTGGCCGATATTGGGCAAGCGCTCCTTGTAAATCTCCTCCACGTAGTCCACCAGTCGCAGAAGCATTTTGTAATAAAGCTTCTTCGCCTTGCTGAACCAATGACGCAAACGCGGGAGACTGCTCCAATTGGTTTATGGCCTGTTGCTGTGCTTCAGTACCAGACAATCCTAATAGTGCTTGTTGTGCAGATAGTGCTTGCTCGCCTCCTTCTGAGTACGGGGCCAACAACTCCTGAAGAGCGTTAAACTGTCTTCGCTGTTCTGCAACACCAGCTTCTGACGCGCCTGCTTGTGTTGCTGCAGCATCAGATTGCGCTTCAGAACTCATATATCCAGCGACTAAAGTTGCACCTCCAATTGCTACGTATCCCCAACTCATTTTAATAACCTCTCAATACTTTGGTGAAACTCCAATTGAAAATTTTCGTCTTCAATATGCTGAGCTTCAATTATTTCTAAATCACAAACACCATCTGGATTGTGATGAAATGTCATAAAGGTGGTGTCTTCTAAAGCTAGTACGACACGCTTTGCCCCAGGAGGGCTAACAGCACAGAATCCAGCTTCGACAATATCTCGGCCAAATTCAGTGACGATTTCCGCTCGGCCCTCAATGACCATCATAGGGTGGGAATGTTTATGGATCTTCCCAACGACAAGCATTCCTGCTGGCATGGTAAATTCACGGCAGTAGACACCTGGGATAAAATGGTGGACGGCTTCAGGCATATCAGTACGAATCTCAAGCATCGATTCTTGAAGCTGTTGGATTTTTTCTTTCGTGGGTATTACTTTTGTGGAGGCGTTAGCCAGCATCTCAATCTCTCCTTCCAGAGGTGGTTGTGAGCTGCCGGCTGCTCGAACTTTGTGGGCTCAGCTATTGTGGTGATACCACAACTACTAGCAATCCTAGCATGCTTCACAACTCTTGTAAACCATTAAATTTCATCTAGTACGATGACCTCAAACTCCACAGATACTATAGCCGTACCTGTTGTCACCTTGGCCATAAAACCGATGTCAGTTGGACCAACATACGGGCCAAATGGGAGATCGACGCCACCGAAAGTCTCTATCGCGCCACCAGCGACACCTGAGATCACTGATTGCGCGCGCATCGCGTCATACGGTGCGGCCGTTTGATCAATATTGGTCCGCGAAAAGAACACGATGTCCACAGTCTTACCGGAATCTACGGATACGTTCTTTAGCTTAACAACACCTGACTTATTTGCCGGAATCGAAAATGCTCCAATTTCTGACTGACCTTTAGGAAAGCCAGTAGCATCAATGTAAGCCCAATCTTGTGTGCCGGCAGAATTCTCAATAGTAATTTGACCAACATGTGATGGGGTTGATTGGTCGGCGTATGAACCTGATGCTGATACCCAAACACGATATAGCCTGGTAAACGTAGTTGTTGTGGCACTAGATGCTGCTGCACCTGCCGTGGCTAAGGTTTCGGTAACTTCATTAAAGTTCTCATCCAATCCTTGCAAGGTAATTTCACGAGCACCTGTTCCTGCTGCGGTATCATTAGCGTTGCCCCCAGCTTTTATACGCAGGGCTGTAGCAGCAGTTGACTGCGGTGTTCTGTAGTTACCACCCAATGCCACCGGCACAAAGGAGGTACCTACTGCATCGTTGCGACCAAATTTCTTGGTATCAGTTATCCCAGTCAACAACCCTCTTGATGCATCCAACCACCATGGTACTGTACGCACCATTATGGAGTCAGCATCCAGCCCAACCGGTTGATTCATTGGCGCTGATGGATGCCTAAATTGGCCGAAATAAGCATAAAGTCTTAAATAAGTTTGTGCCGATGTGCCGTTGACTAATCGCACTCTAAAATGGCGTGGGCCCTTAACAGCAGTGTGAAATTCATGGATACCAGCCGCAACTGCAAAACCACCACTAGGGAATGTTGACCAATTTGTCCCATCCACTGAAAAGTCGAAATATAATATTCCGGCAGCGTCAGTTTGGCACGACACCATTACGTCAGATAGATTATTTTGCTCACCGGCGCCTGTAAAAGTTGCTGATGCGCCTAATGGCGATGTAGAATTATTTGAGCCATCAGATATTGCGCCATTGGTTAAAATATCAACTGGTGAAGCACGAAGCTCGTCATCAGTCAAGCCACCAAGAATCTCGCTCATGAGAACCCCCAAGTATTATCACCGAGGTAGCGCAGCGCAACAGCTGAGCCACGCCTACCAACTTTTAAAATTAGAGTTGTTTCAGTTGGATTGTTTGGCATCGGTATGCTATCACCAGCTGAGGTTTGAATTGTTAACGGGCCGTCAGTAGCAAGAATGATGGTCCAAACACGACCCTGTATTGTTTCTTCACCGGGCGGAAGCGTGACAATCACGCCGTTAGCAGTCACTTTAACAACGTAAGCAGACGTTGTTAAAAGTATGTCTGACGAAGCTGAAATGACCGTAGGGTTTTCAAGTAAGTCTAATCGATCACTTAAGTCAATCAAATCGGGTGGTATTAAATCAAATAACTTTTCAAACGCGCGAATAGCGCGCTGATTAGGTAAAAATTGGTTGAGTTCAGCTCGAGTTAACGGCCTTGGGTCATTTTCAGTTGCCATCTTATACCCCTAACGGCTCAATACGTGCCTCAAGACGGGCAACAGCTAATTGAGCATCACTTGTGCCAATAAAGCGTTGGACGCGCCAATGACGCATGTTTCCTTGATTCAGCCAAACAAGCCGACGATTCCGTTCGCCCTGCTTCCCAGCCTTAACGTATTTTGGTACCGACCAGGTCTCACCATCAAGCGAATACTGAGTAGCAACACGAGGATCCGCGCCAAGCTCTGACCGACCGCTTAAGCATACCAACTCAAGTTCATGGAAGATAGCACCGCGACCTTCATTATAAGCAATCATAGTGCCAAACTCCCAACCGATAACCTCACCCCAGTGCTCGGAGGTTGATTCAGTCAAATTTCCAATTTGCCCTATAGCAATATCACCTACCCACCATTTGTTATGACACCAGACCAAATGACGGGCACGGTAAACTGATTGAGAAAGCCCTGATGATAGCGTAAACCATACTTGTTCACCAAGACTTTGAGATGCTGCCGCGTCATAAACAATAGTCTGATCGGGTAGATGAATGTATAAAAATTGGTGCCCCTTATCAACTCGTTCCTCAACAAAGACTTGTGATAAAACTTGGTCAGTGTAACTACTAAGAATCTGGTCAATCTCACGCGACGAAATTTTTGCGCTACTACCGCTCGCAGCAAGCCACACAGCTACAGGTTCATTACGACCGCCACCAACAAAAGCTACACTTTCCAGAAAAACACAGCAAGCATTGGTACCGACTGCACCACGTTGTATCTGTGCCCCATCGATTCTTTGGAATGGAAACCCCGACCCACCAACGTTATCAAACACCTCAATGGTGTAACGGTTTAATACGTACGGCTCATTACGTAGTTTAACAAGAGCAACAATCGGGTCAGGATCAGCTTCGGATGAACCATACTTTGTCGGCAACACAGAAAACGGATCGTTTAATTCGGTGACAATCAGATATTCACCATCTGTTGTCATAAAGTAACCGTCAACCCAAAGCTGGTCAACAACAGTACGAAGATCCGGGTCGGCTACCTGTTGAACAGTAGTGGCGCCGTCATATAAATACAACGACCCATTCGCTGCAATGCTAAGGTAGTCAAATGAATAATCAAATGCAACCTGACCACTGCCAGGAATCGTACCAATTTCAATAACGGTACCATCAGATAAGATCGAAACAAGCCGTTCACCCATCACGCGGTAATGGACACCCTTCCAATTAATAGCACCACGGTCATTGCCTGGGCCGTTTGCCGCAAAGACAATGCCATCAGCTGGGCGAAGATAACCATTGCTGATACCTTGTTGCTTCGGTACTGGAACAAGATTTCTTGGATAAGAGGTGCGAAAATCAGGCGCCTCGTCCGTATATATACCATTGAGGACAGGAATTTGCATATTGGCTATCCTACACGATACCACGTATCAGTAGTAGCATCATACTTCATTCTGAAGAAGTCATCAGCCGCTAATGAGGTTGGTTCGCCTGTGACAGCCGTAGCACCGTTGCCGTTGACGGTCAGCGTGGTCACCTGTTGAGTACAATTCACCAACACCTCTTGCTTATCAACAAGGCCGGCAACAGGTGGCAACGTAATCGTGCCCGCTGCGTACCCAGCCGTGGGAGTAAGGATCAAATGGACGTTGGTGTTGTCGTCCGCCCCATCGGTGATAGCGACGTTAAAGCCAGAGGACGACGGCGCTGCGTACTGCGTTGTGAACGCGCCCTGGCCCGTGAAGGTGGGGAACGTTAAATTCGCCTGCATGTAGGCAAGCAGCACCGACATCGCAGCTCTACGAGCATCACCATTGGTAACACTGAAGATTGGCACAGAATCACCTGCTTGAACTGCATCGACGGCGGAAAGTTTATTGATCTCGGTCATCGTGGTCTCCTAGTTGAATTCAATGGGGCCGTCATCACCAGCAAGTAGCGGATCATCTGGCGGGTTGATAAATGGTTGGTCGTATCGGTACTTCTTGTTGCCCGCACCTGACGGCATCGTGTTAGGCAACTGTTGTTCTTGCGGTTTAGTAACCCGCGAGAGCAGCTGGTTGTACGCAAACTTAGCACTTGCTTTCGTTTCTGCTGAAACCGTCTTACCAACAGTTGGAGCAATGCGAACAGCGAGATTCAGATAAATAGCCTCGTTCGCAGCATCGGGCACCTCAGTAATCTGGTCAAGATCACTGTTGTCTGGTGTTGAAGGTAAAGGATAGCCGAGTCGAATACCTTTACCATTCCATGTGGCCATCATAGCGTCCAAGCGCCGCATTGCCGATTCAAGCTGCTCAGGCTCTAAATCATAGGCATACGACGCGTAGCCGATTTCCTCGAATGCTTGTACGACAAATTGGCGCTTGGTCCAGCTCATGATTAATCCTCCTGCTCAGCCAAAGCTACTTCAATCTTCTCCAGCAAAGTTTCGTCCTTGGTGCGTTTGGTAAACTCGATACCAAGCTCGGTGGCCTTTGCCTCAAGCTCTTCGCGAGTAGGCGGCGTAGTCTCATCGACGGTCTCATCGACGGTCTCATCGGCGGTCTCATCGGCGGTCTCATCGACGGTCTCATCGACGGTCTCATCGACGGTCTCATCGACGGTCTCAGCTTTCGCTTCAGCAGGAGACGGAAACCAACCATCTGCTAATGCAGCGTCAAGTTCAGACTCCTCGCCCTCTTCAGCGTAAGAATCAACGACCTTGTGGTCGTAAAGTTCGCCAGCATGCTTGTACCCAAGAGCCTTATGACCTGGGTAACGATAAACCATTGTAGGTTGCTTCATCTCAATTTCCTCGTTGTTAAGATCAGGAGGGCCGAAGCCCTCCGTCACTTAGGTTGTGGTTAGACCTGCGCTTCCAGCATGATACCACCGAGCTCGTAGTTGAGCAGCTCGACGTTCGCCCAGATAAACATACGGTACTTCGCCACCAAGGTGTCGATGTTGCTGTCTGACAGCATCACAATCTGCACGCCGCTATCGGTCGTTGCCTTACGCACTTTCTTACCAGAGGCCTCAAATGGCTCAGTATTGAAGTCAGCATGGATGATCTCCACAGCATCTTTCTCAAAGAACACAGAAGCAGGTTTGGTAGTAGTGTTAAGCACCGTGATCGCGGCGTTATCAGCCGGCGTGGTATCGACATTCGCGTAGTCCTTCTGCGACTGATTCGCACCATCAGCCGGAATGATCGGCGGCGCGATCTCAAGGCTGGTGGAGGTCGGTACAGAAATGACACGGAAGGTCTTCAATTGGCCAGTTGATTGCTTGTTGATGTGACCAACAGCAAAGACACCGGCAATAGTAAATGCGTCACCAACAACCAGGCCGTGCGCACCGCCCGCGCCGTCATCCACATTGATGGTCTGCGTGCGGTTGTCAACAGGCAGGCCAGCGGACATCGCTGAAGGCGTGTAATGCTGGTTTGCACCGGCGATCAGATCACCAGAAGCGGCAGAACCAGTGATGCTCTTCCCGTAGTCAACACGGAAGGTGTCAAAACCGGCAATCGGCGGCAGCATGGAGCGAGTGTAGGCGTCCATAGGAGCACCCTGCATCGTACCACGTGAAGCCAAGTTACCAGCCAGGTTCTTCGCCATGCGCGGGTTCAGGAACATGTTGCGCTGACCACGAGTGGCCTGCTGCTCCAACATCAGGGCATCGGCCACAGCTGCTTCGTCGTACGTATCGATGTTGGTGCTACTGGTGACAACCAAGGTGCCTTTAGTGGCAACCTCATCAGCAACCAGGGTATCCAACTTATTCGACAGCATGACGTTGGTAGCGCGAACGATATTGCCCATCATGTGCGGGTTGTTCAGGTCCACACCAGTCAATGACACCGGCACGTTACGCAGGTGTGACTCAGTCAGGGTTGACGGCACAGTCAGCTCAGTCAGATCATTGTAGGACGAGCTCATGTCACGACCGTCAACGACCTCAGTCAGCATTGGCATTGGACGGTAGAACGTCTGACCACCCTCAGCCAAGGCACCTGCCTTTGGTTTGTACATAGAAACGTTCTTGGCCGACACGTTAGTGGCCTCGAACCCGGCTACGACTTCTTCAAAGAAGATGTCGACTTTGCTTGAAAAATCATTTGCCATGATAAAGTTCTCCGTAGAGTTAAATTAAAGTACGGAGCGTCAGCCCTTCGCCTTTTGTTTGCGGCGGTAGGCCATCACCTTGCTGTAGTCACCAGTTTTAGATGCTTCGGCTCGGAGACGCTCTAGCGTTGAGTCAACAGCCCCGGATTTAGGGCCAGTACCATCCACTTTCTTTTCAGGCGGTGGCGGCGCCTTGCGGTTTTTAACTTTCAAGTCTTTCTCCAGTTTTGCGACCGCGAAGGCAAACTTGACGGGATCCTTAATGGAAGCCAGTTCCTTCGCACGGTCTGGGTTTTTACCAAGCGCGTAAATTACCAATGCAGAGTTGTCAGCACCTTGGACGACAATGCCTTGTTGAGTCTGATTAAATGTCTCCATAATCACAGCTTCAGCGTCATCAAAGTCCTTCACCTTCAACTTAGCTTTGGAATCACCGTATTCATTGAGTTTCTGCTTCCAAGCATCTTCAGCTTTCTGCTGCTCAACTTTTTGTTGGGCTGCGACTTCATCTGCTTTCCGCTTCCGCTCATACCACGCAGTGAGCTCCTGCTCATACTTATCCGTGTCGTAGTCGAAGTCCTCGAGCGTGGGCTTCTTCCCAACCTGCACCGTTTTCGGTTCAGGGTTTTCAAGGGACTTCAGCTTATCACGTAACTCTCGGTTCTCCTTCTGCGTTTCACGGTGCGCTCTACGCAGCTCTCGTACCCATTCCGGTGCTTGAGACTGCTCATCTTCCTGGGGTGGCGCTTCGTCCCCAATGGTGACAATTACCTCGTCGTCATCATCTTCAGATTCTTCCTCAGATTCAGGCACCTTCTTCTCTGAATCATCGCCATCCTCTGCTTCGATTTCTTCTTCGGCTTCAGTCTCGTCGACTTCTTCCTCAGTTTCGATCTCGTCGATGATGTCGTCTTCGGTTTCTTGCACCTCTGCCTTTGTAGTCATGTGAACTCCGTCATTTAACTCACCCACTAAAGCGGTTGGGTGGATACCGCGTTATAAGTTCGTGCACCGGATTTGGGCTCAGTGCACGAACTAAATTCTATTTAATTACCTTTTCTAATTGGCTCCCGACTCCAGACTCTGAAAATCCTAAAGCCTTCCAAAATGGCAACCCTTCGTCTGAAGGCGCCAATAAAATTCTATAACCTTTCGGAAAAGAGTCCTCAATATCTTCCACCATCTGGCGTCCAGTACCTTTAATTGCTGCACCGAAGTGGTCAATTTCAATAGTTTTCAAAGCATCATCGACATGATAAGCAACTGCCCCAGCATAATTACCACCGTCAAATATAACATGCTTACCGTTAGCGCCAGAAAGTACAGCAGCAATCATCTCACTTTTTGCCGATTCAGGTATATCTTGCGCGGCTTGTAAAGAACGCGCGTAGTCCATTAAACTTTCCCGATCGTAAGTTGATAAGTCGGCTTTATATCTCCTTAGTGGAATCCCACGTGGTTTTGTGCCCATTCCTAAAATTCCCTTGCCGGTTGGCCCAGCAATAGAACTTCCGCCCAAACCTCCACCGGTTATATTCATTGCTACGTTCAAAGCTTCTTCAGGAGTCAATTCGTATCCTTGAGCCGCAAGACCAGGAGCGACAAATGCTTTGGCAATATCGTATACAAATTGCGGCGCCGCGAGTTCTAAATTACCCTCGCTTCTTCTACCGGCGATTGGCAGGATATTTGCACGATCCAACCCAGGTTGCAGGCCAAACTGGTCTAAAACTGCCTTTTCTATCGGTGGTATTACTAAATCAGCCATTCTTTACTCCACAGGAGACCCGGGAACGTCAGGTGGTTTTACCCTTGGGCCAAGTTTCTCAATAATTTCCATTGCCTGCTTCTGCTCTTTCGCATCGATGTCAGTAATCGTTTCAGCAGTATCTGCACGAATTTGATCTGTCTGCGCTTGGGTCTTAAGTGTATCAGCCTGCGCCTTAACAGCTTTTTGTTGTTCATTTGCCGCAGCGGCGCGCAGATATTCATCTTGGGCAGAAGGCGGAGTATTCTTAGCTTCTTCAACAAGGTCCGCTGCTTCTTGGTCCGTTGGTTCGATGACGCCCATTTTAATCAGCTTCTTGCGGAAATAATACCGCACATCACCGACGCCCTCACCTTCCATATTCATCATGGCCATTGCGCCAAGTACTTGCTTAGTTTCTGGGTCAGTCGTAATGGCCGCCATATTAGTCAGCGCACGAACCGTTGACGAACGTTTAGTAGAACTTGATGGGCCGACTTCAACGGTAACATCAAACTTGGCTTTAGACAAATCATTCTCGTATTCGATTTTACCTGACGCATCGACAATCGGTTGCATAAGCGTGATGCGTTCCATCTCGCCATCTTTGCCTAAAGCCTTCATAGCGCGGCCCTCTTCGATCAGGACGTCTTTGGCCATGCTCAACCATATCTCGCCGCAACGCCGCATAGCTTTAGCCATGTTGCTCATGTAGATATAAGTCTGCATGTCGAGGCGGTTCTGTATAAGTTCAACAGTACCCTGAGCTACGTTGCTAGCAATTTGTTCTCCACCTTGTTGGTTACCAAGCAGATCTTGCATATCCTGTTCAGTAACCTGCAATAATGCTGCCATAGCTGGCGGAATCTGAGGCGGTTTAGTATAGCCAATTGGGCCTGCTATAGCTTCATTGCCGTTCACATCTGTTATCGGGTTGACGAGCAGATAAGGGTAATTCTTAAGGTTGTCCTCTTCCCACATTGTCTGGTGGCCAGCAACTTGTTCGGGAGTTAGCAATGGCTTTTCAACTGAGCTCAATGCACTTAACTCACCAAGCTTACTAAGTTGCATGTTCTTCAAACGTTGAGCATCCTTAGCAAGGCGGACGTGGCCCATGCAACGTTCAATGTTATCGACGAACCACCGCTTACCGTACACAGGCACAATAGGAATACATGTTCCAGCTATGTACCCGCAGTCTTCGAGGACTTTACTACCGGACATGATGTACTTATGGACACGTTTCTTTTTGATCCGTTTCTGTCGGACTTCTTTGGCACCGGTGGCCAACAGCAACTCCAACTGGTCATCGTCAAGTTCTGCATCTGTGAACCGCTCCTCTTTACCGTCAAGATGCTCCCAAATATGGATAACGTCTTTGACTTCTTCAAGTTTGTAGTATTCAGCAATGTAGACAACGTCAGGAGTTGACCAGTCAAATACTGTCTGCTCAATTTCCTTGCCCCAAGTATCTGGATCATCGTCATATTCATCGATGTAATCTTGTTTCGCCATACTAGTGAGTACGAAACACTTACGCGCATCAGCTTTATCTTGACGCTTAGCACTTAAATCGAAGAATACAGACGAGTCCGCATCGAAAATGGGCTCAATGCAAATACGCTGGCGCTCATCTTCAGGGTCTTCCTCATCTTCGTACTCAGTGCGGAGACGCCATGCACCAAAACCACCAGCAACTGCTTCTTCAAAAGCATTGTCATACGCTTCTTCAGCACCAGAATCTTCCTCATCTGCACGATACAGACCGTCGCAGGTATCTGCAAGTTCGTCATCTTCAAGACCTTCTTTACTTACGAAATCGACGGTGATGCGGTTGTTCCGGTATTCATTGATGATACGAATAACTGATAAGTGGATCTTGTTAACTTCAAAGCGCGGTTTGTTTTCGAACTGGGCACCAAGGTCTCCTTCCCATTGAGCACCTGCAATGGAGTAGAACCGACGGTCTTGGAGGCATTGCATACGTTCGTCTTTAATAGACTCTTGGATGCGGTCAAATTCAGCAACTGCTTCAGCATGAACATCAGCAAGACGCTGTTCTTTAGTCTTTCGTGCCATGTTATCGTGTCCTGTTCCAATGGTTAGCAGAAGGTTTCGCGGCTACATGGCTGAAGTCCTTCTTAGAATTCACTGGCCACATGTGATCAACGCAGTAACCAATGGCCGTTGTAATGTGTTGGTATTCACTGTCCTCTTCGAGGAACGTACTGCCTTTCTTTGTCTGCACAGTAGCCAAGCCTTTATGACAATATGGTGCAGTTTGAGGATTTACGAACAGCGATACATCGCCTGCAGCGTTCTTGATCTTCGCGCGAACAGCATTCTGGCGATCACGAATAGCTGGTGCTGCGTTCTTAACCCGCCGCGTAACTTCCCATCCGTTTGACTTCAGCACGTTCTCGATTTCAGTATAATCAGATGCGTGACCGTGCTTTTCGCCAGCGCGGCCTGCAGGATCTCCGAACAGTATCAACTTACGGTTTTGGTGGTTAGCATAACGTTCGCAGAACTCGATCGCAGATTGGCGTGCAACGGCCGATGTCAATACCACTTCATCTAAAAGGTATAACTCGTTTTGATTACGGACAACTCCGACTGCGGACGACATTGGGGTATAGTTGAAGTCGTGCATCCATAATAATTGTTCATGCGGCTTGATTGTTTCGGTGGTGTGATTATCACCACTATAATCTTCATAGATCTTGCCTGAGGCAGTTTCGAAGGATGCTTCATACTCTTGACGATATTGTCTGAGTGACATACGCCGCTTGGCCGCATCGATGACGTCTGCAGGGAGAATATCAGAAGAGTGCCAAGTAAAAATATCCCAATCAGGATCACCGCTATTCTTTGCATATTCGGCCATCTCGTAGTAATGGTTTAAACCATCGGGTACGCCGAGCAACCAACACCATGCACGGTATTCAGGTTTTAATGGGTTGAATGTATCGAGAGCTGGGGAGATGTTCTCATTCCAAGCATTCTCTTTAACGTCAGCAATCTCATCAATACCGCCGCCTGCCCAGAATGTACCTTCAATACGTTGAGGTTGGTCAAGACCAATGAGCGTAACAGATGCGCCGTTGGGCAACTTGATAGTTAACTCAGATTCAGATACAGCGTCACGGGATAACAAGGGAGCGAAGCAGAGTAGCTTCATGTCTTCCCAATAGATCTTCTTAACCTGGTTCCGAGTGGGAGCGGCGATGAAATATGGTTCGCCAGGATTCGCCATCATGGTTTTAGCCATGAAGCGTTTAAAGCGTTCAGTCTTACCAGAACGACGACCAGCGGGGACAACACGAAAGCGCTTATCTGAGTTGATAAGACGAATCTGCTCTGGGTGATCCTTTAATGGGTACCACCGCTGCATGCAACGCAGCT
>OBJS01000213.1_pt1 | contig 16154 bp, 16 predicted proteins | sample 1519851 | NCBI WGS metagenome assembly OBJS01 (sample SAMN03019806, study PRJEB22545) | beach sand metagenome | biome: beach; feature: sea beach; material: beach sand | place: USA: Municipal Pensacola Beach, FL | collected 2010-10-20 | depth 25-47 cm m
TATTCGCTGAATTCCTGACGCGGATGCGCAGCACCTTCCTGCTGAACCCGCAATACGCCCTGAAATTTACGGCCGATTTCATAGGTGGCATCACGATTTTCCTGCACGTTGCGCACGACGGTCGGTGTGATCATCACCATCAGTTCGGTACGCTGCGCGGTCTCGCTGGTGCGGCCGAAAAGATGCCCAAGCACGGGCACCGTATGCAGACCGGGAATGCCGCTCTTGCCCTTTGTTCCGGTTTCGCGGATCAGTCCACCAAGCAATACCGTCTCCCCGTCATGCACCGCAACGGTACTGAGGAAACTACGCTGCTGGATCGTCGGGGAATCGATGGTCGAGGTGCCCGAAGCCTGCGTATTCACCGCAGCACTGACTTCCTGAACGATCTCAAGCGTCACCATACCGCCCGAATTCACACGCGGCGTCACTTCAAGCAATACCCCGGTGCTGCGATACTGGACCGTGTTGACCGTGCGTGCATCATCGGTCAGCCCTTCCGATGTCTGGGTAATGATCGGCACCTCATCACCAACGCTGAGCCGCGCCACCTGATTATCGAGCACAAATACGGTGGGGGCCGACACCATGTTCACCGTCGTCAAATCCGACAGCGCGTCCAGAATAACCCGCGACTGATTGAGCCCGCCCTGCACCGTGAAGGCAAAACCGCCCGAGGGTGGCGTTGCCGCGCCCAAATTCGGGCTGATACTGGTCGGCGAAATGCCGGTCGTCAGCTGTGTGATACTGTCTGTCGCATTCCCGAACCCGCCTGTATCAAGGAAATACTGCACCCCGTAACGCAACGTGTCGCTCAGGCTAACCTCGACAATCTGCGCTTCAATCATGACCTGCAACGGCTCGACATCAAGTGTGCTCAAGACTTCCAGAATCTGGCGATATTGCTGCTCGCTCGCATGGATAAGCAAAGCATTCTTGGACTGCTCCGCGGTAACACGCGGCGCGGGGCCGTCCCCGCTCTCCCCCGCCTCGGTTTCGACATTCAATGACGCACCATCATCGGCTTTATCGCCGCGCGCCGCGCCAAAGATATCGCGCAAGGTCGTGACCATGTTGCTCGCGGAACCATGTTGCATGAAATAGACGAATATCCGCCGTTCGTCGGAACGTCTTGTCCTGTCAAGCCGCGCGATCCAGTCCCGCGCTTCCTGCAAATAGGCCTGCTGGGTCGAGATGACCATGACCGCATTCAGCCGTTCGATCGGCACAAAACGCACAAGCCCCGCAAGCGGCCCCTTGCCGGTATCACCGAAAATATTCTCCAACTCGAGCAATATGGTCTCGACATCGACATGCTCGAGGCTGGTCAACAGAACCGCTTTTTCCGCCATATGGTCGACATCGAATACCGCAATCGTGTCGCGAACGGTGCGCAGTTCCGGGCCGCTTCCCGCCACAATCAGGATGTTGCGCGTCTCATCGACCGCCAGCGGACGCCCGTCGGGCAGCAGGGGCTTGATGATCTTGGCAAGCTCGGCAGCACCGATATAGGATAGCGGGAACACCTCGAAACCGCCACCATTGGCGCCAGGCATGTTCGCGCCGACCGCGCCGCCCGAAAAACTTTGCGCATCGGCAAGCGATACGCGATAGACCCCGCCTTGGTTGACCAGTACGGCATTCGCGCTCGCCAGCACCGCCTCAAGCACCGGTACAAGTCCCGCCGCGCTGATCGGTTCGCCTGTCCGCAGCGATGCCGTGCCCCGGACATCGGGATCGATGGTAAATGGCACAGCAAGCAGATCGCCCAGAATGACGCTCACAATCTCGGTGATTTCCGCGCGCTGAAACTCAAGCGAGATATCGCCCTTGCCAAGGTTGCGCTTGAGGGCTGACTTTGCCCTTTTTCCACCGATTGAGGGGTAAAACTCATCAATCATGGGGGCCGCCGCTGTCGCGCTCGCCTGCAAAGCGGGGGTTTGTGCCGCACGCTGTGCGACCGCGAACGCACCGGGATTATGCGGTGCCTGCGGCGCCGGTTGTGGCTGAACGGCAGACACCGCTTGCGGCGGAGTGGCAGGGGGTTGCGCCGTTTGCTGCACTGTACAGGCAACAAGCGCCAGACCAAGCCCCACGGCAAGAAGCGGCCGTATCACCGCATTACCGACTAACCCTTTGTTCCGCAAAACAAACCCCTTCTTTTCCCCGCAAATCACCACCAGACCCGCTATTCCCGCTTGCCATGGAGCAGAAATATTTCCTCTGCACCGGCTTTTTCCAAAACGATGCGCCCATGCGCGATTTCAGTGATCGACCAACCGTCCAGCATTTCCCCCTGCTGAAGCCGTACCACTTTGTCACTCTGCCCGGTACGGATCAAGACAATGCGGCGCTCCCCCGCCACCACGACACCAACCACAGGATACCGCTCAAGCAACAACTTCTGCCCCGGCTGGGCAGCAACCGGGGCGTTGAGTGTGCTTGAGGGACGGCGGGAGGCGACAAATAATGGGCGCGACACTGTCTGCGAATAGTCCTGCAAGCGGGCCGGCATCAGCAATGTTGGCAATTGCACACGTTCGACGACCGTATCGTCATCTAGCCCAGCATCAGGCTGAATTTCGCCATATAGCCGCGTACCGATCGCATACCCCCAGGGCAAGACCGCGAGGACGGCGAGAACCAGGCATAAAACGATCAAGGGCGCGGCGCGGACATTCATGACGGTGCCGCTCCGGCTTGCGTCCGGAAACCGAAAATATCGAGCTGTATATCCAACCCGTCGCTTTCCTGCCCCTGGGGCGTACGTGCCCGGATATAAAGACGATCGAGGAACAAGACAGGACGGTGGCTTTCAAGCCCATGCAGAAAGCGCTGTAATCCGGCCAGGTCGGCCGTCGCGCGTACACGCCCGCCAACACGCCCGAAACCATTGACCACGCTGTCAGCCGACAAAGGTTCAAAACTCAACAGGCTGACACCGCTTTCCCCGGCCAAGCCATCGATGATTTGCTGCAACCCGGCTTGCGCATTGGTCGCAGTTGGTCCGGGCAACAACAGCAAATCATGCAATGCGCCGGTTTGCTCCATCGCGTCATCAGACTGCCCCGCCTTTTCCATATATCGTGCGAACAGAGCCCTTTGCTGCTGCGATTGCGCAAGCTGTTCATACGAATTTTCAAGCAGGGCCAGATAAGGGACCACAAGCCCGAACACAAACAGAAGCAGGGCGATGAAGAGGGCTGACAGTGCCAGAACCCGATCGCGCATTGATGGCTTACCCAATTCCCACATCATTCAGGCTCCACTTCGGAAGGGGTGCCTGACGCAAGTTCAATGGTCAGTTGAAACTGCTCGTTCCGGGTGGCGGGATCGCGCAGTACCGGCGCCGCAAATGCGGCTGAAACCACCATGGGCAGGGCCTCAAGCGGCGCAATCAAATCCGATGCCGACCGCGCAACTCCCTGTACCTGCAACATATTTCCTTCAAGCTGCAATTGCGCCAGATAGGCCGTGTCGGGCATAACCCGCGTCACAGCCTCCAGCATCGCGACAACGGGCGGGCGGGCATTGCGTTGCCCAATCAAGGACGCAAATCGGTCTTGCGGTGTGCTACTTGTTACTTTCTGCAGGCCTTCCGGCCCGAGCAACAACCGCAATTCCGCTGCCTTCTCAAGATTCTCCGATGTCTCGATATAGTTACGCAAGAAGGGCGACCCCATCGCCAACACAGCAAGTAGACACACAGCAAATTTCAAGCCGAAAGACGCCGCACCTCCCGGCGCGTGAATCCTGCGAACAGTTCTGCCTCTTTGGGAATTGTCACCCACCGAAACCCGGTTGGGATGGATACCGAACCAGGCAGCGGCGGCCAGAACTTCTTCCACCGCAGCAGTTGGTATCACCGTGAATGCCACGGGCACTTTGCCACGCGCATCGGCCTTGCCGGTTACCGCATAACCGAAATCCACCTTATCTGGCGCAAAGGGGGTCTGCCGTTCGATCTCATCATCAAAGGCGCGGCGTCCCTTTTTCAAACTGGCCGCATCCATTTCCGCCAGACGCTGCAACCCCATATCCGCGGGTAATGACAATACGGCTTCAGCGCCCTGCTCCAACTGATTGGCCAGCACGGTCAATAATTTCTGATTGGCCGTTTCCGGGGAAGATTTGCTGACCGACCCGATGGTCGTCGTCTGCCTTCCGCGCATATGCTGTAAAAGGAAGCCTTGCTTTTCAGGAACAAGTAAGATCCTGTCCCGCGCCAGCCCGAGCCAAACGGCGATTTGATGGGGCAGCATGCTGCGCAGCGTCAGCCCCCACCAGCGCAAGAACCTGCCAACGGTGCCGACAGAGGCTATCTTTTCATCGTCTTCCGCTTCTACTTCGGAATCTTGATCGATTGCTTCAGACATGCATTCCCGCTACTTCGCCTACCCGAATCGACGCTACCACCCAGCATCGCAAGATGACAGTTTGATCGCACCAACGAATATCACACAGACTGCAAAATATCCGCAGCTTCAGCGTCGATACCAATGCACAATGCGATAGGGCGCGTCACTGTCACGGGTAAGCCACAGCGCCGCTTCCGTCGCCGCCACCGCCCCCCCGGGCAGTTTGACCTCAGCAACTATATCATAGGCCAGCCGGTGGGAACGCCCGGGTAAACCGCTCAATGTCACGGCCCGCCGCACATCGGCCCCGGCATATTGCGGATCCGCGCCCTGTTCGCGGCAATTCACCGTCAACCCCGGCAGCAGGGCTGCAAGTTCCTGCGGTCCAATGCCAGGCAGTCGCGCAATGTCGCGCCGGGTTTGCCACGGGGCAACGGGAATAGCATTGGGCACCGCCACTTGCGGCAGCGCCGGCAATTGCCCGAACCCGCTCGGGGACAGGTTTCCCGAAGATCGATGGCCATCCTCGCGACCGGCGATCACGGCCTCGGTAAATTGCCGTGCCGAGGCCGGCGAAAGCCCGACCGCAACCGCATAGGCCGATAACAGCGGTGCCGGTGCCCAGTTCAGATCGATCTGACCGCAGGAATCGCGGATCGTCACCGCGATTTCCGCCGCATCATCGAGACGCAATGTAAAGCCCGCCGCGCCGCCAAGCTCAAGCTCTGCCAGATCGTCGCTGGACAGCAGCAGCAGGATAGCGCGGTTGATCCCGGCTTCCGCAAGGTTTTGCGCCTTTTCGACCGCGATCAGATTACGCGCAAGCCGTGCCTCGCTGCCGGCCGTCATGAGCAAGCCGCCCACAAGCCCGCCAAGCAGAATGACGGCCCAAACCGCGAGCAATAATGCAACCCCGCGCTGGCCTGCCATCGGCCCGGCATATGAAGGGCCCGTCGCTTTGGTTTTGTGCGATCCCGTCATCTTGTCAACCAAAGGGTGGCGGCTGTGTCGCCGGGGCAATAATCAGCGCGGGCCAGAAGTGTCCACCGTCGCCGGGCGTGACATTCAGCCGGACAAGTTTTGGCAATCGCTCGGCATTTGCCCAGGCGCGATGCCACCGGGGCGCGGTTTCAGGGGGCAGGATACCGTAATAGCTGAACTGCCCATCGCTGAGTTTCGGCATCAGCACGCGCTCCGTTTCCCCCTGCACATAAAGCAACGCTGCCCCTGTCTCCCCCTGCTGCAAACGCAGAGTGACAAGCACCGGCGCAACACCGCCCTGTCCGGCAAGCGGATAGGCAGGAAAGCGTAATGTCTGTTCCTGGCCGTTGAACAGCAGCTTATTTTTATGCGCTTCGCGTCGGGTAAGGGGGGGCATGGCCGTCAACTGCCGACGCAGCAGCTGCTGAACGTCGCGTATCTGGCCGACATCATTGCTGATTGCCGAGGCGCGCCCGGCCCCGGACATACCCGCTGGCAACAAGCCGGCGATCAGCACCGTTATCAGGCCCAAAATCGTCAGGGCGACGATCATTTCAAGCAGCGTGAAACCGCGCTGATTTTCCATACCGCGACAGCTGATCATTTGCCTTTCCCGGCTTGCGGTTGCACGGCCAGGGTCGTCAGCTCGACCGGCGCGCCACCGCCGGGCGGGCTGACTGCCACGGTGACACGCATCAGACCGTGACCTGCGGCAGACGTTGCAGGAAAATCTGCAACCGTACGCCGCCAGCGATAGCCCACAGGCAGCGTACCGGTTTCTTCCGCCGGCAGCGCCGCGGCGCGTACCTTGCCTTCGGCCATCAGTGACTGCGCCATCAGCAAAGCATATTCGGCTTCCGCCGCGCGATCGACACTGCGCAGGCCGGCCACGATACCGCCAGCAAGCGCCGTCAGCCCGAAGGACAGGATTGCCAGCGCCACGACCACCTCAAGCAGGCTGAACCCTGCCTGCGCCGATGATCTGGTCGGCCCGGCGGTATCCGCCGCGAGAGATTGACGATTATCGCGCACCGACAGAAACCTTGCCTGTCAGCCAGTCCAGATCGACAACCCGCTGGCTGTCATCAAGCGAAAGGACGATTTGGGCCCCCGTCGCGCTGCCATCGGGAAAGAACCTGACCTGCCGGTCTTTGATAGGGTTTTGGGCGGCCGCTGCTTCACTGCCTCCCCATTCCCTGACGCTGAGGCGGATATCGGGATCTGACACGCCTGCTGTTGGGTCCAGTGCGACCGATCGGCCTTGCAACAGGGCCTGCGCCCTGGCCGCGCGCAATTCGGCATGAAGTGCATTGGTGGCGCTGTTGAGCCGGCCGTCAGCGGTGAGCGTGCCAAAAGCAGGAAGCGCGAGCGCATAGACAATTGCGATCAGGCTCATCACGATCAGCAATTCAATCAGGGTAAATCCGTCTTGCGCCAAACCCTGGCGGCGGGTGGCCGTATCAGGGCACCACGATATCCGCATCGTCCCCTTCCCCGCCTTCGCGCGCATCCGCACCAAGCGAGACAAGCTGGAACGGTCCGCCATCGGGGGACGGTGCGCGATAGATATATGGGTTGTCCCATGGGTCGAGCGGAACCGTGCGCTTGCCAAGATAGGGCCCGCGCCAGCGTTTGGCCGCCGATTGCGGCGCGGTGACAAGTGCCGACAGCCCTTCATCGGCCCCCGGATAGCGCCCCATATCGAGCCGGTACAGCTCCAGCGCGGTGATGAAGGTCTCAAGCTGGATCCGCGCGGTATCCGCACGCGCCCCACCCAGATAGCCCACAGCCCGTGGCCCGACGATACCGATCAACAGCCCCAGCACGACAAGCACGACAAGCAATTCAACGAGCGTAAACCCGTCCGCATGGCGCAGTGCCCGCAGGACGGGCCTTTGGTCACCATGCGATCTTTTCGGTTGTCCTGTTGCCGCCTTCACCTTTCATCCGCCTCCGGATTTCGGCCATCAGGCCGCCGCGCGCTTCCTTTCTTCCTTCAGCCCTTCGGCAATCAGGAAGGCAAGTTCAAGCGCCTGACTGGCATTCAGCCTGGGATCGCAATGGGTATGATAGCGATCCGACAGATCTGCCTCGGTAATCGCCTGCGCACCGCCGATACATTCGGTGACATTCTGGCCGGTCATTTCGAAATGCACGCCCCCCGCATAGGTGCCTTCCGCCTGATGCACGGCAAAGAACTGCCGCACCTCGGCCAGAATACGGTCAAATGGCCGCGTCTTATAGCCGCCTTCCGCCTTGACCGTGTTGCCATGCATTGGATCACAGGACCAGACCACCGTACGCCCCTCGCGTTCGACAGCGCGGATCAGCTGCGGCAGATGCTTGTCGACATTATCCGCGCCAAACCGGCAAATCAGCGTCAGCCGGCCTGCCTCGTTCTGTGGATTGAGGATATCGATCAGACGCAACAGCTCATCGGGCGCAAGGCTCGGTCCGCATTTCACGCCAATCGGGTTCTTGACGCCCCGGCAATATTCCAGATGTGCGTTGTCCGGCTGGCGTGTCCGGTCACCGATCCACAGCATATGCGCGGAGGTGTCGTACCATTCGCCCGAGGTTGAATCGATCCGGGTCAACGCCTCTTCATAGGCAAGCAGCAATGCCTCGTGACTGGTATAGAAATTCACCGTCCGCAACCGGCCAACACTTGCTGGTCCCACGCCGCATGCTTCCATGAAGTCAAGCGCTTCGGAAATCTGTTCCGCGATATGCTGATACCGCTCGCCTTGCGGGCTGTCGGACACAAACCCCAGATTCCAGCTATGCACATGATGCAGATCCGCATAGCCGCCGCTGGCAAATGCACGCAACAGGTTCAGCGTCGATGCCGCCTGGCCGTAGGCCTGCACCATACGGGCGGGATCGGGGATCCGGGCGGTCGGCTGAAATTCCATACCGTTGATGATATCGCCACGATAGCTTGGCAGTTCGACCCCCTCGATCGTTTCGGTATCCGCCGAACGCGGCTTGGCGAATTGCCCCGCCATGCGGCCGACCTTAACAACCGGGCATTTCGCGCCATAGGTCAACACCACCGCCATTTGCAGCAGGACCCGGAAGGTGTCGCGGATATTGTCGGGCTTGAATTCGGCAAAGCTTTCCGCGCAATCACCGCCTTGCAGCAAAAATGCCTCACCGCGCGCGACCGCTGCCAGTTCCTGCTTCAGATTCCGTGCTTCCCCCGCAAACACCAGCGGCGGGAATGTGCGCAGCTGCGCTTCCGCCTGTTCCAATCCGTTCTGGTCGGGATAGGTCGGCACCTGCACGATTGGCTTGTTGCGCCAACTTTGGGGGGTCCATTTTTCCGTCATGATTACACCTGACCACAGGGGCAATTCGCCCCATTTTCTCTATTTCGCGAAGCCGGGTTATAGGATGCGATGGGACTTTTTGCTAGCCCTGGCTGAATTTTGCGCCACGCCAACGGCACCAGGCAACACTGGTATACCCCACCAAGCCACTATATGCTGTGCCGGCCAGCCGCCAAACGGCAATTGCTGTACATAATATAGTCAGGGCCTGGAGATTATGCACTTCACAATCGGCGCAAAAATTCTTGGTGTCGCAGTGATGCTGGTGGCGCTGATGATCGGTTTGTCGATCTATTCCGTGATCACGGTGGACAGGATTGAAGACAGGCTGGCAGTCGCAGCAGACAGTTTGATCCCGCTGGTCGGGAAAGTCGCCGCAATCGACGCCGCCGCACTTGAACAGGAAATCATCTTCACACGCCTGCTGCGTAGCCAGGGGACAAGCCGGGCTTCGGATTTGCCCCGGGCAGCGCCCGATTATCTCGCGCAGTGGCAAGCCTACGGCACCCAAGTACGGTCCGAAATCGCGGCAGTCCGGGTGCAGATCGCGGAATTTTTGCGCGATGACGATCATTATGAGGAAGCGCTGCCCCTGCATATTTTCGATCGCCGCTTTGCGGATCTGGAACGCGAATATGACGATATGGCCGTGCTGGCCGAACGGATCCTGACGCTGGAAGCCGAAAACCGTTCCGATATTGCCGAGGAGCTGATCGTCGTTCTGGAAGCCGAGGAGGCGCAGTTCGACCGCAAACTATCGGAAATCAGGGAAGAGGCGGTGGCGCTCGCACGCAATGCCACCGCGCGCACGGCAATCCAGGAACATCAGGCGCGGCTGTCGACCCTGGGATTGACCGCTGCCGGGGCGGCACTTGGGCTTCTGATCGCACTGGCCATTACCCGCGGCATTGTCCGGCCGGTTCGACAGCTTCTGGTCGGTTTCGAAAATGTCGAGGCCGGCGACCTCACCATCGAGCTATCGGTAAAGAACAGAGACGAAATTGGCCGCCTGACAGCGGGATTCAATCACATGGTCGGCGAAATTCGCGCCAAGGAGGAAATCAAGGACACATTTGGCCGCTATATCGACCCGCGCATCGTGGACAAGATCATCGACCAATCCGATCAGTCGGTGATGGAAGGTGAACGCCGGGATATGACAATCTATTTTTCGGATTTGTCGGGGTTTACCCGGATCGGCGAAATGCTGACGGCATCTGCACTTGTACGCCTGCTCAATGCCTATTTCACCAAGATGTCGGGCGGTATCCGCGAGGAAGGCGGCATCATCGACAAATTTATCGGCGATGCCATCATGGCCTATTGGGGGCCGCCATTTGTTGCGCAGAAAGACATGGCCGCTGCTGCATGCCGTGCGGCATTGCGCAATCTGGCAGAGCTTGAGGCCTTTTCCACCGACGTCCCCGAAATCACCGGTTTGCGGGCACAACCGCCGCAGCTTCGCTGTCGGATCGGACTGGCGACCGGCCCGGTTGTCGTCGGCAATATCGGTTCGGATACCAACAAGAATTATACCGTCATGGGCGATACGGTGAATCTGGGGGCGCGCCTTGAAGCCGCAAACAAGGATTACGGGACACAGATTCTTGTCTGCGCGCAAACATTCCATGCGGCGCAGACTGACCTTCACTTCCGCGAGATCGATCTGCTGGCCGTCAAAGGCAAATCGGAAGCAACAGCAATCTACGAACCGCTCGGTCCGATCGCCGCAACCGCGCCTGATAAACTTGAACTGGCCAGCCGCTTCGGCCAGGCGCTCGCCGCCTATCGCGCACAATCCTGGGATGAGGCGGAAACCCTGTTCTCAAAATGCCTGAAAATCATGCCCGATGACGGGCCAAGCAAAACCTTCCTTACCCGGATCGAGCAATTGCGGCACGACCCGCTCCCAAATCACTGGGACGGGGTCTGGCATATGCAGCACAAATAACCCGGCTGAATGTTACCCCGTCGCAACCGCCACGCAAGCCGCTGAAAAGATCGCCCCGAGACATGCGGGGGCATCTAGTCAAACAACGCGTCGATTGCGTCCTGATCAATGGTTTCCTCAACCAGATCGTCACTTTCATCCTGACCGGCAACGCTGCATTCGCCATTGATCACGGCCCCTGCCTTTTCCGCCGCCAGCCGCAACTCCCGGCACGGTCCCTGCACGGTCACCTCAAGTGCGGCCATATCATCGGCATCCACCGCCTGCTTGATTTCCGTGATTGCGGTTTCAGCCAGCAGGTCCATCTGGCTGATCATCGAATCGAATGTCGATTTATATGGTTCAGGCGCAAGATCAAATGCCTCGATCGCCAGCTCCTTGTCAGAGAAGGCGCTGTCGGCGAAATGCGCCGGATAGCTTTTGGGCGCCCAGTCAACCATATCCTCGATACAGTCGGGCATATCCATAATCATCTCCATCAGCATAATGATCTCATTGAAGTGATTGAGATAATCGGTTGCCAGAAAGCTCACAGGATTGATGTTGGTGCCGTCGAGCCGCGCCTGCAAGGCAAGTTGTTCCTCGGTAAGTATCGTCATTTCCCACAAATGCCGCTACTGATCCGGCCAGGCGCTGCTTAGCTTATGTAAAGACAACCCCTGGTGATGCCGATATCAGCGCCTCAAAGCGCCCCATCATCCGTTCCCGCCATGCATATAATAGGTCATCATTGCTTAATAACTTGTAATCACTGACAGACGCGGCCCAGATAAAGCCGCCGAACACACAGAAATCCGCGTAAGCCGGTGCGTCGCCCGACAGGAAAGGCTGATCGCGCAGGCAGACACGCATCGGCAGCAATATCTGCCGGAACGCAGCGATTTTTCCCTCCGGGTCCTCACGCATCTGTTCGAGCGTCATCCCGAACCGTTTTTCGCGATCCTGCCGAAAATAGGCGCGGTCCCGCTCAGGCACATGATCAAAGACGCAGGGCATCATCAGCACGGCCAGATTGCCCAGCATGGTGATATCGGTCCAACGCGCAACGAAACGCGCAAGCCCACGCCCGACCGGACCGCCAAAAATTGATGGCGTATCGGGATACTGATCCTCCAGATAGCAGGCAATATCCCAACTGTCGCTGACAACCCTATCACCGTCGTGCAGCACCGGCACAAGCCCCTGGCCCGAAAATGCGATCTTGTCCTTGTCGCCAAAGCCGATACCGATGGTGTCGGCCGCGATGCCTTTTTGCGCCAGGGCAAGTTTCACCCGCCAGACAAACGGGCTTATCCGGCGGCCGTCATTCAATTCCAGTTCATATAGCTGCATGCGTCTTCTCCTCCGCAATTTGCCGGGCACCGGCCACGGTACGGACTTGGCTTGTTTTGCGCATGACTATGCCGCAATCGCCACGACTTTCCAAACAGCAAGCCTGCTGGACATCAGCGTTTCAGCGAATACTGACTGGTGGCAATCGGGGAAATATTATCCCACTGCAGAATTACGGGCGGGTTCAGCCGGACGCGCCTGTTCGTGCGCCGCCCTGACTTCTGACAAGGCCGCGTAGCTGTCGGGAACGACGAGGTCAATCGCTTCATTCAGCATGCGGATGTCAAGCGGCAGCAGCGCTGATAAATCCCCGTCGATCTGCACCGGATCGAGCGGCGGCCCGGCTATCTGAATGCGTTTGCCCTCAACAATTGTAAAACCGGACATGCGCGGCAAGCGGCCGAGCAAAAGCCCCAATCCATATTTGAACGCCGCGAGCCGCCCCGACCTCTCGAACAGGCAGATATGCAACCTGGCCGCCTGCAACCGGGCTGTCGGCGCAATGACATAAGGCCCTGCATAGTGACACGCATTGGTGACAATGACCGATGCCACCTCGAAAACCCGGTCATCGACCGTCACCCGATAGCGCGGAAAGCGATAGCTGAAGAATGTGCGGAAACTCGACAACACATAGGCAAGTTTGCCCAGCCGCGCCTTCTGTGTCGGGCTTACCCCCGCCACCACATGCGCATCGAAACCCGCACCGGCCATCAGGATGAAGTAGCGGCTGTCAGCCATGCCAAGCGCAACCGGCACTGCCTTCCCGCGGACAATGGTGCGGGCAATAATATCGGCATTGACCGGCAGCCCCATCTCGCAGGCCAGAACATTTGCGGTGCCGGTCGGAATGATCGCAAGCGGACAATCGGCATTACCATCCGCAAGCCCGTTCACCGCCTCGTTGATCGTGCCATCGCCACCGGCGATCACCACCCTGTCATAGGAACGCACATGCAACCGGCGCAGCCACATCTCCGCATCGCCGGCCGCCGCGGTTTCGATCACCCGCAAATGGCATCCCCAGGCCTCAAGATGGTCGATGACCTTCTCGAACAGGCGCCGCGAACGCCCCCGCCCCGACACAGGGTTATAGATAACAAGCAGCCGCATAAACTGACTTTTGAATTTGATTCGCAGAATGTCCCACGATCGATTTTTCGCATGACATTTAAGTGACCATTATATGAATCAAATATTATCTGCGTATAATTCGATATATATCTGCCACCCTTCCAATGTCATAAATAATACATCAAAAGTTCCGCCGCTTTTCACAGTTTGATTATTTAATCCAGATCGTAATCACATTAATTGAATATTGTGAGATGCGTTTTGGGAACGACAATTGAGACCCGTAAATACCGCACCCTTTTCATTTCAGACATTCATCTGGGGACGCGCGGCTGCAAAGCCGAACAGCTGCTTGAATTCCTCAAATATTGCGAAGCCGACAAGATCTATCTGATCGGAGATATTTTTGATGGCTGGCGGCTCAAGCGCAACTGGTACTGGCCGCAGGCGCATAATGACGTTGTGCAAAAGCTGCTGCGCAAGGCGCGCAAGGGAACGCAGATCGTCTATATCCCCGGCAATCACGATTCCTCCCTGCGAAATTATTGCGGCACCCATTTCGGCGGTATCGAGGTCAAGCTCGACGATATTCATGAAACCGCCGACGGTCGCCGGATGTATGTGACCCATGGCGATGATTTCGACGTGGTTGTGAAATATGCCAAATGGCTCGCGGTTCTGGGCGACTGGGCCTACACCGCCCTGCTCAATTTCAACACCCATTTCAACCATGCCCGCAAATGGCTGGGCCTCGAATACTGGTCCTTGTCCGCATATCTCAAGGTCAAGGTCAAAAACGCGGTGCAGTTCATCGAAAGCTTTGAAGTCGCAATTTCCGAAGAAGCCGAAAAAAGACAGGTGGACGGTGTGATCTGCGGTCATATCCACCATGCGGAAATGCGGCAATGGGGCGAAGTGCTGTACATCAATGACGGTGACTGGGTCGAGAGTTGCTCAGCCGCGGTCGAGCATCCCGATGGCCGCTTTGAAATCATCCGCTGGGAACAGCTCAAGCTGGAATTACTGGCCAATCGGCAATTGCCCAAACCCGCCGACCTGCCAAAAGTGCCAAAGGCCGCCTGATGCGCATTCTTATCGTGACAGACGCCTGGCACCCCCAGGTAAACGGGGTTGTGCGCACAATGAGCCGGGTGATCAAGGAATGCGAAGCGCTGGGCCACGACATCCGCATGCTGTACCCGGCCATGTTCAGGACCCTGCCCTGCCCCACCTATCCCGAGATCCGGCTTTCACTGTTTGTCCGGGGCCGAATTAAACGCGAAATCGAGACATTCGATCCCGAGGTTATCCACATCGTTACTGAAGGACCGCTTGGCCTCGCGGCACGGCGGATTTGCCTGCAACGCGGATTGCCCTTCACGACCAGCTATCACACCAAGTTTCCCGAATATCTGTCGGCCCGGATCCCGGTGCCTGTCAGTGCCGGTTACAAATTCATGCGCTGGTTTCACGGCCCCTCAAAAGCCGTCATGGTCGCAACACCGACACTCGCGCGCGAACTCGCAGATCATGGCTTTGACAATTTGCGTGCCTGGTCGCGCGGGGTGGATACGGAGTTTTTCCGTCCCCATCCCGATCCCGCACTGGCATTGCCAGGCCCGGTCTTCCTCTATGTCGGGCGGGTTGCCATCGAGAAAAATCTGCGCGCCTTCCTGACGCTTGAGCTGCCGGGCACGAAACTCGTCGTTGGCGATGGACCGGCACGACAAAAACTTGAGAAGGAATTTCCCGAAACTGTGTTTGTGGGTGCAAAACAGGGGGAGGAGCTTGTCCGCCACTATGCGGCAGGCGATGTGTTCGTATTCCCCAGCATTACCGATACCTTCGGTCTTGTGATGCTGGAAGCGATGGCCTGCGGCCTTCCGGTCGCCGCCTATCCGGTCGCCGGGCCGCTTGATGTGGTGGGCAATTCAGGCGCAGGCGTCTTGAGCGAGGATCTGGGGGAAGCGGCATGCCGCGCCATCGGCATTTCACCGCAATATTGCCGCGACTATGCATTGCAATTTTCCTGGCGTGCCTGTGCCGGGCAGTTTCTCGACAATCTCTGGCCGATCGGCAGCAATGCGCGCGACAGTGTGGACGAGCAGGCAAGCTTTGCTTCCGCCACACCGGAATTTCCAACCGCGCTACAGCCCCATCTGGGGGATTAGGCGCGCCGCCATGCGCTTGGCTCTTTGCGCCGCATCGGGATCTCCGGTGACCTGGGCAACCGCGGTCGCACCTTCTTGTATCAGGCAAATCTGCTGCGCGACTTCTGCCGGATCAGCCAAATCCGCCGCCCGCGCCAGTTCTTCCAGATAGGCCAGCATCAGGCGCTTATGTACCATCGCCTCCTGGAACACCGGATTTGTACGGTCGCCATATTCCGCCGCCGCGCTGACAAATGGGCAACCATAGAAACTGCCTTCTGAAAACCACTTTTCCAGAAAATCAAACGTTGCCAGTATCCGTTGCTTGGGATCCGGGGTCGCCTGCGCCACGAACTGCTGCATTTCTGTGCGGAATCTTTCATCCATTCGCCGCAGGGCAGCGACGATCAAATCCTCTTTCGATTTGAAATGCCGGTACAGGGTGGTTTTTGCGATTCCCGCTTCGGCAATAACCCGGTCGATCCCCGCTGCGTGATAGCCGTAGCGGTTGAACAATTCCGCAGCCACATCGATCAAATGCGCCCGCTTTTCAGCCCTTTTCATCCGAACCTCAATAAAACAGCTCTGTACTTTTTCAGCCGTGGCTTTCCCTGCGCTTACGCACGATCAGCACTAACCATTCACGGTTTCTTGAATTCAGACAACCCCATCAACCGGCCGACGTCAATTGACAACGATACTAATCTGTATCTTTACTAAGTATACAGATCTGTATCATTTCTAAATCCTGGCACCCGAAACAAACGATTAAGAGGAGAGTTTCAATGCATATAAGACCGACGCCGCGACCGCGTGGCTTCACGGCGGGGACTGCCATTGTCGCGGCCGTTTCACTACTCACATTGAGCCTTGTGGCACCCCCCTCCAAGGCGCAGATGATGATGGAAAAGGATGCTGCGGCGATGGCCGAAGATATGGCTGAGTTGCCGGGCATGGCCCAGATGCCAGGCATGGC
>OBJS01000214.1_pt1 | contig 16113 bp, 11 predicted proteins | sample 1519851 | NCBI WGS metagenome assembly OBJS01 (sample SAMN03019806, study PRJEB22545) | beach sand metagenome | biome: beach; feature: sea beach; material: beach sand | place: USA: Municipal Pensacola Beach, FL | collected 2010-10-20 | depth 25-47 cm m
AGACCGCTGCCCCCCATCACCTCCAAAAAAACATCCCGTAAAATTTTTACCGCCCCCACCCCCCGCCCCCGCCTCTACCAGCAAACCTAGAACTGCCTCGGCCATACGCTGGTAGCCCGGCTTATTTAGATGAACCGGGTCGGATTTCATGGCCGGGTCGGTTTCGAGCTCGCCAAGGATATCCTCATCCAGGGGCACATCGAATTCATCCGCCAGGCGTTTATATAACTCCGGTGGATTGGCCCAGATGCCGGGAACTGGTACGCCAATTAGTGCAACGTCTATCCCTCGGGACTGTACCTCGCTGATCATCTCGCGGAGGTTGGCTTCGGTTTGATCTTCGGGTAGCCGACGCAGGAAGTCGTTGCCACCGTGGCAGATCACCACCAGTTGAACGCTGTGTTCGTCGAGCAGGCGCGGCAGACGGGCTTTACCTTCTTGCGTCACTTCACCGGGCACACCGGCGTTAATCACTTTACGCTCAAGCCGCGTGGCGAGCACTGCGGGGTAGCTGTTTTCGAAGCTAACGCCGGTACCGGCGGTGAGGCTGTCGCCAAAGGCCAGGATGGTGGCATCGGCAGGCAGGACCTCCAGTTTAGGGCCGCCGCAGGCTGAGAGCAGCAGTGCGGCGCAGACAAGTATCAGACCCGAAACTTTTGCCGGCACGGGTTTGTCAAACCACGATCCAAGATTAGCCATTTGTTTTGCGCTTATTGTTAGTGCGCTTTCCATTGCCGATCACGCCGCACCGCCGGCTTTCAGCGCGCCAAAGGCGGCAAAGCACGAGTTTTTATGCAGTAACTCCACCCGTTCAAAACCCACCTCGCGAAGCAGGTCGAGCTGGAAGGTCACGGGCCGCGGCGTGTCCTCTTTTTCGATATAGGCGAAGACTTTGTCTCTATAAGCTTCGCCATCCAGGTCGCTCAGATAATCCCCGTAGCGCTGCCACATCATCTGCTGGACGCCGGGTGTGTCGTGACTGACCAGATCACTGATCCAAACGCTGCCGCCAGGCGCAGTCAAATCGTAGATTTTCTGGAAAGTTGCACGCCAGTCGGCATCGTCCCGCAAATGGTGGAGAACGGCCGCCGCCAGAATCACGTCGTAGTTTCCATCCAGCGGAACCTCGCGAAAGTCCCCCTGGAAGCACACAATTCGGCGATTGTTGACCGCGCGCACCCGAGCCTCCGCCCGCGCCAGCATGGGCGCGCTCAGGTCGAGCAGATGACATTCGAACTGGCCCGCCGCCTGCAGCAGTTTGAGGGTGTTGTTGCCGGCCCCACAGCCAATGTCGAGCACGCGAGTAATACGGGGCGTGGAGCGCAGCGCGGCCTGTGTCATAAGCTCCAGAACCAGTGCTGCATCTACTGTAGAGACCTGGCCGGTGTCCAGACTGGAAAACCGTTCGACGTCGGCATCGAAACGCGCTCTAATCTCGTCAACCGTGGATTTATGTTCAAAAGAATCTGACACCGCAATTCTCCGTCAAGAAGAGGACACCTGGTAAATGACCCGGCCTCGGGCCAGAGTAAACATTTTCGTCGGCAATAGACAGCTGATCAGGACCTACCCCGGCAGCCGGCGCAACGGCGAACCGTGTTAACTGAAAGCCGGCCAAACCGGGACCGGACGTCGTCCGGTTTTGCGATCGCGACCGATAAATCATTAACATAGCGGGATCAACTCACAGGGTTAACCCTATGTTCGCAAGGCGCATCAACCGCTGTTTTAATCTCGAAGACTTTCGTAGTGGCGCCAAAGCACGGCTGCCGACTCCGCTCTATCACTATATCGAAGGTGGTGCCGATGACGAAATAACGCGCTACCACAACACGGCAGCGTTTAACCAATACGCATTAATACCTCGCTGTCTCGAGGAAGTGACGACAGTCGATACCAAAACAACCGTCCTGGGTTGCGAAGTAGACTGGCCAGTCATTCTCTCGCCTACCGGAATGACGCGCTTTTTCCACCACGAAGGTGAACGCGCGGTGGCTCGCGCCGCGGAACGTTTCGGTACGCTCTATTCCCTCTCTACACTGTCGACGACCAGCATCGAAGACATCGCCGCGGAAACGAGCGGCCCCAAGTTATTCCAGCTTTATGTCTTACGCGACCCCGGCATCAATCGCGAGCTGATCGACCGCTGCCGAAGCTCGGGCTTCAATGCCTTGTGTCTGACTGTCGACACGGTCGTACAGGGTAATCGCGAGCGGGACTTGCGCACGGGAATGACCGTGCCGCCGAAACCTACATTGGCCAGTCTGGCAGCCTTTGCCGCACGCCCGCGCTGGGTATATCGCTACTTCACAACGCCACCTCTGGAAATGGCCAACCTGTCTCGGCATATCGCCGAGGGCAGTTCAAAAGTAAGTTCACTCGGGCATTACATCAACGGCCAGTTCGACCGAGCATTAAACTGGTCTGCTGCGGAAGCAATTGCCCAACACTGGCGTGGTGCCTTTGCTATCAAGGGCATTATGTCGGCGGAGGATGCGAAACGAGCGAAAAGCATTGGCGCGACGGCTGTGATCATCTCCAATCACGGCGGACGGCAACTTGACACTTCGCCGGCGCCCATTGAACAGGTCGGCGAAATAGCGGACGCCGTCGGCGGCGAAATGGATATTATCGTCGATGGCGGCGTGAGGCGGGGAACCCATGTATTAAAAGCCCTGGCGCTCGGCGCCACCGCCTGCATGATAGGGCGACCCTATCTCTACGGCCTGGCAGCGGGCGGGCAACCCGGGGTTGAACGCGTTCTCGATCTGCTGCGCAGCGAACTGGAGCGGGATATGATTTTGTCAGGTCGGCCGGCGCTGTCGCGGCTCGACAGTGAGTGGGTCAAGCGCCGGGATTGGCCATTTATCCAGCCCAATGTCAGGCCAGATACTTATCGAGCATTTTGACAACCTCGGATTCGACAGCGCCCTTTAGCGGGCTCACCATGAGACCCAGTTTTATGTCGACAGTGACCGCATCTTCGGCACAATCGATTTGGGCGTCGACACCGGAACGACGATAACTGATAGTGTTGGCCCGCCACCGGTAACGGCCGCCAAATTCTGAAACCAACTGTTCCGCCAGGCCCTCTGCCAGCTCCCGGACTTCAGCCACCGCCAATTGATGCTGGCGCTTCTGAACAATTCGTGCCACCAACGCCTCCTCGATCAGCCGTACGATAAATCTTTAAAACCTGCGGCGGGCGCGCTCGCTTTGACTCTACATCCGAACTGCAACCGCAAAACACCCGCAATACCATTTACCGCCCTGGCAGTCACGCCACACCTACAGTCTTTGCTAAAATGCCCGGCTTTCCAGTGTAGCGTGGAATCCTTTTATTGCCCAAACAAAACTATTGTCTGCTCTCTGCCGGCCCATTGCGTCGCCTGACAGCCCTGGTCTACGACAGCTTTCTGCTCTTCGCGCTGGCTGTCGCCTATGCCGGAACCGTTCTGGCATTGCGCGTGGCTATCAGTGGTCAAGCGGCAGCAGTCGAACCTTTCCGTGGCTGGTCGGCGGTATTTTACGGACTCGGGCTGTGGAGCTGGCTCGGGTTATTCTACTGTTGGTGCTGGCGCCGTAACGGCCAGACACTGGGTATGAAAACCTGGCGCCTGCAATTACAGCAACGCGACGGCAGCAAGCCGACCTGGCCACAGTGTATGGCGCGCTGTTTGCTCGCGCCGCTATCCTACGGCGTCTTCTGTGTCGGCGTGTTGTGGTGCCTCGGGCAGTCCGGTCGCTGCTGGCACGACTTGTGGACGGCAACCCGCGTTGTCGTCCTGGCCAAGGAATAGCCGTGCGACAAAGCCCTGTCACGCGGCCCGGCGCAGCAGCATCAAACCAATTAATATAGTCAGCGCTGCTGGGGTTATGACCGCCCAGAACGGTGGAAATCCGAACACCACACTGGATGGCCCTAAGAGGCTCTGGGACGTTTGAAAGACGATGCCGGTAATGACGCCGGCAAATATGCGATAACCCATAGTCGCTTCGCGCAAAGGTCCGAAAATAAACGATACCGCAATCAATACCAGACTAATGACCGAAACCGGTTTGAGCACCTTGCTCCAGAATGCCAACCAGTACGAGGAGGATTTTTGCCGCTGCTCATCAAGGTAGCGGGCGTAATTAAACAATTTACCGATTGGCAAGGAGTCTGCGGGCATGGACAGTAACTGCAGTAGATCGGGGACCAGTCCCGAATCCCAGCGCCGCGTGACGAATTCATCTACTTCGATACCGGTTTTACCAAAGCGCGAAATCCGGCCCCTTTCCTCGACCCAGTGATCGCCGAAGTAACTGGCCTGCGCAGCGTAACTGACTTCCTGAATACGGCGCTCATCGTCAAAGCGATAGCGGGTCACGCCAAATATCCGCCCATTGGGATAGACCGCGTTAAAATGAATGAATTCATTGCCCTCGCGGTTCCAGACACCGGCTGTACTCGCCAGGCTATCGCGATCCCCGCGCAGTAGCATTCGACGGTTTTCAGCAATCTGATCGGTGTAAGGCACCAGGAACTCGCCCAAGGCCACACCGATAAAGATGATGATCAATGCCGGGCGTAAAACAAACCCGGTGATCCTCAACAGGGAAACCCCTGAGCTACGCATGACGACCAGTTCCCGATTGCCAGCCAACACACCGAGGCCGACCAGGCAACCGATCAGGCAGGCAAACGGAATATGCTGGTATATCCGCGATGGAAAGGTCAGCACCACGTGGTAGAGCACGTCGGTAAAGCGATATTCGTTGCGAATGTCGCCCAGTCCGTCGACGATAGCCGCGATGGAGTCTATACCAAGAAGTACGAGCAACACCAATAAAGTAGCACCGGCGACGTGCAGACCCGTATAGCGGGAGAGGCGTTTCATCGCATGGCCACCTTAGGCGTCAACCACGCGGGCCGCCATGCACCCGACCAGACAAGCAGCACAAGCCCGATAGCTAGAAAAAGAAAATGCACCCACCACAATCCCAACACTGCCAGGGCGGCCTGCTCTTCCATCATGCCGCGAGCGCCATTCAGAGCGACGAGATACAGCATGTAGAGAATGATGGCGGGAAAAATACGGATAAAACGCCCCTGGCGCGGATTGGTTCGGGCTAGCGGCACTGCCAGCAGGGTCACCACCAATACCAGTAGCGGCGAGGATATCCGCCACTGTAGCGCTGCGCGCCGCGCGGGGTCATCGGATGCGAGCAGATCGGCCGTGGGCAGCGACGCAACCTTTTCCCGGCGCCTGCTATCCGGCTCGACCCGAGCCAGCCGATGGCCGTATTGGGCAAAAGAGGTCAGCGTAAAATCGGCACGGCCCGGTACGCCCTCGATGCGATATCCGTTCTCAAGTACCAGAAAGCGATCGCCCTGAGCGGAATCGCGTCGCGAAGAACCCTTTTCCGCAAACACGATGACCCTGGAAGGCTCGGCATCTTCCTCATCGCCAGCTTCGGCGACAAATACATGCGTCATGTGCTGGCTGTCATCTATCTCCCCGCTGTACATGACAGCGCGCCCGCCGCGCAGGGAATAAAACCGGCCCTCGTCCATGGATTCGAGTTCGCTGCGCTCTTTTTGCTCGTTGAGTAGGGCCTCTGCCCGCGCCAGACCACCGGGGCTGACCGAGAGCGCCAGCCAGCCCACAAGGACCGCCACCGCGCAGGCAATACTGATCGCATAAACCATAAAACGCCCCGGCCCCACTCCGCAGGCGTGCAGCACCGTCATTTCGCTTTCAACATACATGCGGCCATAGACCAGCAATACGGCGAGAAAAAAGGCCAGCGGGATAATAAGCTCAAGAAATCCCGGCATGCGATAGCCGATGACAGCAAATAAAACATTGGCGTCGAGTTGGCCGGCCGCGGCCTGGGCGAGGTATTTGACAAAACGGCTACTGGTAATGACAACCACCAGCACGAGCGTAACCGCAAATGTTGTTGCGAGAATATCGCGCGCAACATAGCGAAAAATAATCACCGCGTAGACAACTCCTGAAGCGGGTCAATGCGCCGGATTGGCGTCGGCAACATTAGAAGAAACAGCCCGCGAGATTTGGTAAAAGCAACCACTTCGCATAAACTAGCGAGCGTAATTATCCAGTATTAAAACACTTTTGTCTCGGGAGACACCATGCAAGTCGTCGCACGCGCTACCGATCCAACGACAATCAAAACCGAATGTCTCGTAGTACCAGTGGGCAGCAACAGCAAACTGAACAATCCCGCCAAAACCATCGACAAAGCCACAAAGGGCGCTATCGGCAGACACCTCAAAAGCGGAGATATCAGCGGCAGACCCGGCTCCAGCCTGGTCTTACACGATCCCGAGGGCATCGCGGCTGAGCGACTGTTATTGATTGGCATCGGCGACCAGGCGCCGGATACCGAAACATTTATCAAAATATGTCGCGAAGCCAGCAAGGTTCTCCGCGCCCTGCCCATCAGATCCACCGCCAGTCTACTCTGCCAAATTAAAATCGTCGGCCGCGACAAGCAATGGTCGGCCACGCAGTTTACCCGCCTTTTGTTCGAGGCAGGCTATGTTTACCGAAAAACCGATGATAAAAACAACGCGGCGAGCAAACTTGGGAAAGTAACTCTGGTATGCCCGGATCCCACCACACAGAACGCCTGCAAAAAAGGCGCGATTCAGGGTGAGGCGATCGCTACCGGTGTGAATCATGCGCGCTATCTGGGGGATCTGCCGGGCAATATCTGCACGCCCCGTTACCTGGCCAGTCAGGCGCGGGCGCTGAGTCGCAAATACGCGTCGATCAAGACTCGAGTGCTATCGGAAAAACAGATGCAGGAACTGGGCATGGGTGCGCTGTTATCGGTAGCCGCCGGCTCGAAGCAGCCGGCACATCTGATCGCCATGGAATACGCTGGTGCAGGTAAATCCGTCCGCCCCATCGTGCTGGTGGGCAAAGGCGTCACCTTCGACTCGGGCGGCATCAGCCCAAAACCCGGAGCCAAAATGGATGAAATGAAATATGACATGTGTGGCGCCGCCTCGGTCTTCGGCGTTATGGAAGCACTGGCTGTGTTGGAGCCACGCCTTAACGTAATCGGTCTTGTCCCTACCGTGGAAAACATGCCCAGCGGTACCGCCACCAAGCCGGGGGACGTGGTCACCTCCATGTCTGGCAAGACCATTGAGGTGCTGAATACCGATGCTGAAGGAAGGCTGATTCTCTGCGACGCCCTAACCTACGCCACGCGCTATAAACCCGAGGTGGTTGTCGATATCGCCACGCTGACCGGCGCCTGTGTCGTTGCTCTTGGCCAGCACGCATCGGGATTGTTTGCCAATGACCAGCCTCTTGCGGATGAACTGCTGCAAGCGGGTATTGCAGCTGGCGATCGGGCCTGGCAGATGCCCCTGTGGGATAATTATGACGAAGAACTAAAAAGCAACTTCGCAGACATACCCAATATCGGCGGTCAGGGAGCAGGCAGTATTACCGCGGCGTGTTTTCTAGGTCGATTCACCAAAGAATATCGCTGGGCGCACCTGGATATCGCCGGCACAGCGTGGAAATCGGCAGCGCCAAAAGGTGCTACGGGGCGTCCAGTGCCGCTATTGATGGAATTCCTGCTCGGCAAAGTGGCCTGAGCGCGGCCCCGTGACACGCGTAAACTTTTACACAGTACCCGGCCCGACGATCAATACCATGAATTTTGCATGCCAGCTGGCCAACCAGGCCATACAACAAGCAAAATCGGTTTTGCTTTACTGCCCCGAAACGGTTGCAGCCGAACAAATGGCGACCACGTTGTGGCAATGGCAGCGCACCAGTTTTCTACCGCATCGTGTGGAGGCAAGGGGTCCCGAAAAAATCCGCCTGTGCTGTGATCAGGACCCGGGCGAAGATCACGGCTGGCTGATTAACCTGTCTGCCGAAACGCCGGACTGGTTTGCCCGTTTCGAGCAAGTGTTTGAACTGGTTTATGGCGAAAGCGAATTTATTGCACAAAAACGCCAACGGTATCGTTTTTATAAAGATCGAGGCTATCCCCTAGCCTACCAGGACGCCGGACCGAGGTAATATTGCCCCGCCATGGACGAACCCCCGAACAAACCGGACGAAACAAAGCCAGCAGTGGCCGATCAGAAGCCACACGGGACTGACGCCAAACCCGACGTGCCAACGCTAACACGCGTCAAGACAGAACCAAGCCGCGAAAAAACAGGTAACGAGGTTCCTACGTTGACCAACGTCGTACGGCCGGCGAAAAAACAGTCTCCGCCTTCCCAAGCGACGGCCGGCAGCAAAACGACCAATACCGGAGCACCGCGCCATGGCGAGGAATCCTCGACAACGCCTCCGCAGGAGGATCCCGCGATTCCCACACTGACGCGAAAATTCCAACCATCGTCCGACACATCGCCCGACATACCCCCGAATGCCGACGGCGACTAGAGCGCACCCGGCCCAGCAAGTATAATTCGCCGGTTTCGTAACCCCGGGCGCCCCGGGTGTTCCAACTGGCCCACAACTGTAATATTCGAGCATGGAAAAAACCTATCGACCCCAGGATATCGAGACCCGCTGGTATCAAACCTGGGAGGATCAAGGCTATTTCAAACCTTCCGGCGTTGGCGAACCATTCTGCATAATGATTCCGCCGCCCAACGTTACCGGCAGTCTGCACATGGGCCACGGCTTTCAACAAGCCATTATGGATGCCCTGATTCGCTACCATCGTATGCGCGGCGACAATACCCTGTGGCAGGTGGGCACCGATCATGCCGGCATTGCCACACAAATGGTGGTCGAACGCCAGCTCGACGCAGAGAATATTTCGCGCCACGACCTGGGCCGCGACGACTTTATCGACAAAGTCTGGGATTGGAAGCAACAGTCAGGCGGACATATTACGCGGCAACTCAGAAGACTCGGCGCTTCCGCGGACTGGTCGCGCGAGCGCTTTACCATGGACGAAGGCTTCTACCGGGCTGTGCAGGAAGCCTTCATTCGTCTCTATGACGACGGCTTGATCTATCGCGGCCAACGCCTGGTGAACTGGGACCCCAAGTTGCACACCGCCATTTCCGATCTCGAAGTCATTTCTGAAGAAGAGCAAGGCAAACTCTGGCACTTCAGATATCCGCTCGCCGACGGCTCGGGATACCTGACAGTGGCAACGACCCGACCGGAGACCATGCTTGGCGACACCGCTGTCGCGGTTAATCCCGATGACGCCCGCTATAGGAATCTCATCGGCAAGTCAGTGCAGCTACCTCTGGTCGACAGGGAAATTCCGGTCATTGCCGACGATTACGTCGATTCGGCGTTTGGCACCGGTTGCGTCAAGATCACGCCGGCCCACGATTTCAACGACTACGAAGTCGGTCAACGCCACAACCTGCCACTCATCAACATATTTGACCGGGACGCAGCTCTGACCGAAGCCGTGCCAGAAAAATACCGCGGCATGACACGAGAAACGGCGCGACAACACGTCGTTGAAGATATGACCGCCCTCGGTTTGATGGAAAAAATTGAGGACCACTCCATGAAGGTGCCTCGAGGGGACCGATCCGGTGTGGTTATCGAGCCCTGGCTGACGGACCAGTGGTACGTGGACGCAAAAAAATTAGCGCACAGAGCCGTTGAAGTGGTCGAAACCGGTGATATTACTTTTGTCCCGGAGCAGTACAAAAATATGTACTTTTCCTGGATGCGGGATATTCAGGACTGGTGTATCAGTCGTCAGCTCTGGTGGGGGCACCGTATACCCGCCTGGTATGACGCTCAGGAACAAGTTTACGTTGGCACTTCCGAAGCAAACGTCAGAGACAAATACAACCTGGCCGCGGACGTTGAGTTGCGCCAGGACGAGGATGTACTCGACACCTGGTTTTCCTCGGGCCTATGGACCTTCGGCACGCTGGGCTGGCCAGAAAAAACCCCGGAGTTGGCGACTTTTCATCCGACCAATGTTTTAGTGACAGGGTTCGACATCATTTTTTTCTGGGTCGCCAGAATGATCATGCTGACCCTGTACTTCCAGAAAGAGGTCCCCTTTCACACCGTCTACGTGCACGGTCTGGTACGCGACAGCCACGGCCAAAAGATGTCGAAATCGAAAGGCAATGTGCTGGATCCAATCGACCTTATTGATGGTATTGAACTGGAAGAGCTGGTCGGCAAGCGCACCACCGGATTGATGCGCCCCCAGGACGCCGAGAAAATTGCCCGACAAACACGCAAGGAGTTCCCCGAAGGAATCGCCGCCTACGGTACTGACGCTCTGCGCTATACCTATTATTCACTCGCGTCCACAGGCCGCGACATTAACTTTGACGTTGGCCGCATCGAGGGGTTTCGCAATTTCTGCAACAAGATTTGGAATGCATCGCGCTATGTGTTGATGAATACCGAACAGTACGATTGCGGACAGACAGGCCACGACGATTTCGAACTGTCTATTGCAGACAAATGGATCATATCGCGCCTGCAAATGGCCGAAGAAACCGTCGCCAAAAGTCTCGGCAATTTTCGCCTCGATCTCGCGTCCCAGGCCTTTTATGAGTTTATGTGGTCCGAATACTGTGACTGGTACCTGGAGCTATCCAAACCCGTGTTGTGGGACGACAACGCTACCACTGCGGCAAAAACCGGTACTCGCCGAACCCTGGTCCGGGTGCTTGAAGCAGCTTTGCGCCTGGCCCATCCCCTGATGCCATACCTCACCGAAGAAATCTGGCAGAAAATAAAAATCCTCGCAGGTAAGAGCGGTGCCACCATTATGCTGGAGGCTTACCCCTGTGCCGAACCGAGCAAAATTGATGACGAGGCGGTAAACAGTATCAATTGGCTTAAGGAGGTAGTGACCGCAATACGCAATATTCGCGGAGAAATGAATATTCAGGCCGGACAAAAACTGAGCATCCTGCTGCGCAACGGCGATCAGTATGACCGCGAGCAGCTTAAACTGACGCAAATATACCTGTACCGGCTCGCCAATGTCGAATCCCTGGACTGGTCCGATAGCGACACGGAAGCGCCACCTTCGGCAACCGCACTGGTCCGCGACCTGGAAGTACTTGTACCCATGGCCGGTCTTATCGATAAAGAGGAAGAACTGGCGCGCGTCGACAAGGAAATCTCGCGCCTGAGCAAAGACATAGACCGTTTAAACAGCAAGCTTGGCAACGAGAAGTTCATCGCCAACGCACCGGACTCTGTCGTACAGGGAGAACGGCAAAAAAAATCCGACGCGGAAAACGCCCTGTCAAAATTGGCTGACCATCGCGCCCGTATCTCTGCGCTTTAGTTCTGCGAGAGACCTGCGAAGCTCTGATGCTCTGATACTTCCCCGCAGGAGACCTTCAAGACAAACAAATGGGCTCGCCATAAATCTGAAATCTACGGGCGATAAAACCGCCTGAGGCACTCATAAAATAAACGAGCGATAAGCAAGAGCGCCTCTAATCACGAATACCCCGGCAGCGAATATCCGGATAATAACGATTGGCGTCAGCGTTAAAGCCTGCCCCGAAATATATCGCGTGTCTGATACCAGGCGCCTCGCACCAAGAGCCTTACACCAAGTGCCTCAAACCAAATGCTTAATGCCCAAAGTTTAAGCAAGCGTTTGAATGTACATGTGATGCCGGCAAACCGCGGGCATCACACGCAAAGGCAGGCCGCTAACCGCCGACTTCAACGGGTTGCAATACCGCTTTCTTCTGTACTGATTTTATTTTTGGAACGAGAAACCATCTTGCCAACGCTGGCATAACCAGGATCGCGCCGAGCATATTCACGACAAACATAAAGGTGAGTAGAATGCCCATATCGGCCTGGAATTTCAGCGTAGCAAAAATCCAGGTGCCGACGCCAACGCCGAGCACTAGCCCCGTAAAGATAATCGGCTTACCCGTCAATCGCATGGCATGGTAAAAAGACTCCTCTAGCGAATCTCCGCGTTCGATGTAATCGTTCATTCGGCTGTATATATATACCGCATAGTCGACACCGACACCGACACCCAACGCCACCACAGGTAGCGTGTTCACCTTCAAGCCAATGCCCAGCATAGCCATCAAAGCGTAGCAGAGGATGGACACCATCGAGAGCGGCAGAATAATACAGAGCATTCCGCCGAATGATCGGAAGGTGATTAGAGTCAATAAAATAATTGCAGAATATTCCCACAACATAATCGGCAGTTGAGCGGCCTCAACGGCCTCGTTGGTAGCGGCGATAATACCGACATTACCCATCGCCAACCGCGGGTTAAATAGTTCTGACGACAGCGAAGATTCGAAGGCATTGATGCCCTCGATGATTTTGTTCACTGTGACAGCCTTGTGGTCTGTGGTGTAGATATTAACCGGCATCGCGCTGCACGGCGCATTCATGAACTCGTCACCACCGGCACCCATGTGGTAGAGACTGGACGACATAGTGTTGGAATTGCGCGAAAGCTGATACCAGCGCGGGCTACCCTCGTTATTTGCCGACAGGATAAGCTTCTGGTTGTCTGCTAGTGAATTTACAGACTGCACGCCCGGAAGATTTCTGACGTGCCACGCGAAGCGGTCGATTTCATTCATCACTTCGTAGTCGACACAGGCGTTTTCCTTGCTTTCCACCATCACAGTTAGCTTGTCGACACCGATTGAAAAGCGTTCGGTAATGACGCGGCTGTCGATGTTATAGCGAGCATCTTCGCGAAGTTCGGGAATACCCGCTTGAGAATCACCTATTTTAAGATCGTCATTTTTAATCATGCCCCAGGCAGTCAGGCCAACGCAGATAGCCAGAATAATCGCCGCCGGTTTAGTCTGTGTAAGGCTTGCGCAAGCTGACCACACTTTGTCCAGGCGAGCCTCGGTCGCCTCCTGCCTGGCACGCAATCGGTCAAGATTACCGACGTTGATATACGAAAGCAGGATAGGCAACAACACGAGATTGGTAAAAATAATGGCAGCAACACCACAGGTAGCGGCGATCGCCATCTCCCGAATAATGCCGATGTCGATTAACAACACCGTAAGAAAGCCCACGGTATCACTTATCAGCGCAATAACGCCGGGAATAAATAAGGCCTGGAATGCCCTCTTTGCTGCTGTATAACCATCGACGCCTACGGCTTTTTCCGGCGCAGGCGTGATCGGATTGTGATCGTCGTCCCAGGCTCCGCCGTACATAATTTCGTTTAACCAGGCATTGATTTTCTGGACGCCGTGACTTACGCCGATAGAAAAAACCAAAAAAGGCACAAGAATACTCATGGGGTCGAGACCAAACCCCAGGAGTGGCAACAATCCCATCTGCCAGATGACGGCTACCAGTCCGCTCAACAGTGGAAGGAGTGTGGCGCGAAACAGGCCTGTATATAAATAAAGGAAGATACCGGTTAACAGGAAGGTAACCGCGAAAAACCCCATAACCGCGCGCGCGCCTTCGGCGATATCGCCGGTCGATTTCGCGAAACCGATTATCCGAACCTTGATATTATCGGTCTCAACCACATCGCGAATCTTTGTTTCGAGATCGGCAGCGACTTTTTGATAATCCAGTGGTTCGCGTGTCGTGGGGTTCATATCAAGTAGCTCGGTGCGTATTAATGCACCTGAGAAATCGTTCGCCACAAGGCTGCCGAGCCGACCGGACTTGATGATGTTGTTACGAATAACGGGAAACCATTCCTCGGTTGGGCGAAATTCCGCCGGCACCACATTTCCGCCACGAAAGCCATCTTCAATCAATTCAATGAAGCGTACGTTGGGTGTCAAAATAGAGGTAACCGTGTGCCGCGCCACCCCAGGCAAAAAGAAAACTTCCTCGTTCGCGACTTTCAAAGCGTCGAAATACTCTTGGGTGAAAATGTCGCCCTCTTCCACCGTCAAGGCAATAATTAATTGGTTTCCACTACCAAATTCATCTCGATAATCGATCAGCGTACTTAAGTATGGATGTTTCAGTGGCAGCAATTTTTCAAAACCGGCTTCCATGCGCAGCGTAGAGGCGTGATATCCCATAAACACACTGGTTGCCAAAAACACCACCAGGATTGGAATCCTGTTTTCAAAAAGCTTGACCTGAAACCACGTGGTAACTTTCTTTTTCGACATATTTCCTTCCAACTAAACCAGGAGGTTAACTATATTGGGATAAATAATGCTGGCAATATTAGCGTTTTACCTGAAGACGCTGGACACCACGCGCACCGAATATGAATAGCTCGCTGCCTTCAATGATCTGTCCGGATACCAGAGCTTCAAAGCCTGGATAGGGGTAGCGTTCAGCACGGTCATCGTTCTTTGAAAGCGTCAGAACCGTACCGCTGGCGCCTAGAAAAACGATCCTGCCATCACTGAGTTCTATAGCATCGAAAATATTGGCGATCACATCTGTCTTTATCTTTTCCCATGTGCCCATGCCATCTGTTGAGCGATAGATGTTACCCCTCAAGCCATAGATATAGAGCGCGCCACCCGTTGTCTGGGTAACACCAAAGTAAGTGCCCTCGTAGGGTGATTCGAGAATTTGCCACCTTTCCTCATCGGTGGTGCCATTCGGGTCAAACAGAAGAATTGTGCCCAACTCTGCCACAATCAGTAGTTTTCCCGCGTATGGAATAACACCATTGAAAGTAGGTTCAGGCTCCATTTCCATACTTTCCAGGCGATCGTAAAGCGTCGTGGTATCGAGCTGAGACCAGTTTTTTCCACCATCGAAGGTTTCCAGAATCAGCCCGTAAGCGCCAATAGCAAAACCTCTGTTTTTGTCGGCGAAATAAATATCGATAATAGGTTTGGGGATATCGCCTCCGGTAATGGGATCCTCGTACTGGATCTCCCAATTTTCACCGCCATCGCTGGTATGCAGTATCAAGGTATCGTGACCGCCGGCCCATCCATGCTTATCGTCGACAAAAAAGACGTTGGTAATGAGAACTTGCGTGGGAGAATTAGCTTGTTGCCAGGTTTCGCCGTTGTCTGAGTAGACGATGTTGCCGTAGAGCCCAACACCAATATAACGCGTTGACTTACCGATTTGCGCTGAGTCAGTTAATAGGACTTTACTTGCAAGGGGAGAGGGAATTGCAGGACTTTGAACAGACTCGGCTAACACACCTACGGAACTGATATGTAGCAAAAAGAGTACGCTTAATACAAATGTGAACGAAAATCTTTGGTGTCCTGTAAACCCGTTTCGCGTATTTGGTCGATATATAGAGCAGCAACTCTTGAATCGTAATTTATTTGATTTTGCCAATAAATTTTCTATACAAATTCTGAATGCCATTTTCGTTCCACAGGTTAAACCATCAGATAATTCTATAGCAAACGACTAATTAACGCTTCCTACACTCTGCCGTTTTAATCTTTGCAAGCCCGGATATCGGGCAAACCATGCAGAAACAGGTCCTTATGTATCGGCATCGCCATAAACCCTATTAAAACAGTACAAAAATATCCAGTAAACAAAAATAAATAAAAATGGCTGGCAATCAATACCAGCCATTTTCAAACGTTAACCTTATTTTTCTTCTGAAGTACTACCTCACTCCATTACGCCGCACAGAAGCGGGCGTAAAGTAGGTATCCGGCCCTCTCCAAGTAAAATCCGGCCCTTTTTCCTTATCGATCAACAAGGCAATCATTCGCCCAGCCTGCATGTCATATTGAAATTCGGCAGAGGCTGCAAGGAAGCCCACATCGTAGAACACCACATCATGAGATTCCCAATGGCGCCAGATTTGCCCGCGGCGATCGTATCCGTCGACCAGCATAATCCACCAGGAATCTTCGTCCAGATAAAAAGTCCTGCGGCCATAGTCGTGGTTGGTGCCTTCCTTGAGTGTCGCATCGACAATCCACACCCGGTGCAGTTCATAGCGTGCGTAATCCTGATTCACCCGACCTTCCGGAGTGATAATCTTGTCCGGCGTAGCTTCCTTGGCGTGCAGTTTGTATGCGTTGTAAGGCACGTACATCTCTTTTTTGCCCACAAGTTTATAGCTAAACCGGTCGTTAGGCCCGTTAAAGCCCCATTTCTGATCGGTGGTGGCAAGACCGTCACTGGCGGTCAACGGGTTATCGTAGACAATCTGTGGCGCCCGTTTGACCCGACGCTGGCC
>OBJS01000215.1_pt1 | contig 15899 bp, 16 predicted proteins | sample 1519851 | NCBI WGS metagenome assembly OBJS01 (sample SAMN03019806, study PRJEB22545) | beach sand metagenome | biome: beach; feature: sea beach; material: beach sand | place: USA: Municipal Pensacola Beach, FL | collected 2010-10-20 | depth 25-47 cm m
AATGCTAAATGCTTTTATAAAAAGGATTGCTCTCCTTCACTGGCTCCGTTGCAGCACCACTTTAGCGAAACGACGCTTGCCCACTTGAACCACTCTCTCGCCGACGGATACCAACGTTTTTTCATCAGAAACCCTCTCACTATCTATCTTCACTGCACCTTGGCGCACCATGCGCATCGACTCAGAGGTACTTTTGGTCAATCCCGCTTGCTTCAATAAGTTGGCAATCGGAATTCCGTCCTCCCGAATAGAAATCACCACCTCTGGCATAGCACTAGGTATCGACCCCTTTTGAAAACGGGCGATAAATTCCTGTTGCGATTCTTCTGCCGCAGCTTGATTATGAAATCGTGCCACTAATTCCTTCGCTAACTCAAACTTGATATCGCGGGGATTGGTGCCACCAGCCACCTGCTCTTGCCACTGATTAATCTCGGACATGGGACGAAAACTCAATAACTCAAAATAGCGCCACATTAAATCATCCGAGATTGACATCACCTTGCCAAAGATTTCTCCCGGAGATTCATCAATGCCAATGTAATTGTGCAACGACTTTGACATCTTTTTCACCCCGTCCAATCCTTCCAACAGGGGCAGTGTCATCACCACCTGCTGCTCTTTACCAAAGTGTTTTTGCAGCTCCCGACCCATTAATAAGTTAAACTTCTGATCGGTTCCACCGATTTCAATATCCGCGTCGAGGTGCACTGAGTCGTACCCTTGAATCAATGGATAGAGAAATTCGTGGATAGCGATAGGTCGACCATCTGCATATCGTTTGGAAAAATCATCCCGCTCTAACATTCTGGCCACCGTGGATTGCGCCGCCAATTGAATTAAATCCGCTGCCGAAAGTGGATTCAGCCAAGTGGAATTAAACAGTACCTCAGTTTTTTCTCTATCAAGGATTTTGAAGATCTGCGCTTCATAGGTTTTAGCGTTTTGTGCCACCTGTTCTAGGCTGAGTGGTTGCCGCGTGACATTTTTGCCTGTGGGATCGCCAATGGTTGCGGTAAAATCTCCGATAATAAAAAGGATCTCATGGCCTAATTGTTGGAACTGGGCTAACTTATTTATTAATACGGTATGTCCCAGATGCAGATCCGGGGCAGTTGGGTCAAAACCGGCCTTAATGCGTAGCGACTTGCCTTTTTTTAACTTGGTTAATAACTCTTCCCGTGGCAAGATTTCAGCACAACCACGGCCAATTAGATCTAATGCTTGTTTGATGTCGCTAGAGTTCGCTTTAACCATCGTAACTTCCTACCAATTTCCCTCAAAAGTGAGGAATTTCTTCTTGACGTTCAATTAACTATAGTGATTACTAAGAATTGTACGAAATATATGTTAGGGGCTTTACTCAACCAATATCTTAAGTATCATCCCCAGCCAATGAGATCTGGGGATCAGTAATTGCAATAAAAAAATTATGAGACCAACGTCCACTAAAAATTTCGACTTCAAAGAGCCATTGATTGCAAGAGCACCTCAACAGCAATCTTTTTGGGCAAAACTGTCTTCGGCCAACCTGAAACCTCTCGTCTTTGCATCTGTCATCGGTCTCGCTGCCATGACTGCAAGTTTCGCTTTTACCAAAGGTTCAGATCTGTTGGCTGATGCCAATTCCTCGAATGCCCCTTCTGACTACCAGATCCTAGAAAAAAAGATTGCCTTAGCCTTACCAGCAGAACCAGGAATGCGACTGTCCGAAACGCAAACTACACAGCAAGCGAAGGTAACAACCATCAGCTCACCGCCTACGGTTCAGAGCACGACACCGCTGGTGCCAATGACCGAAACGCCATTGTACACGCTTCCTCCCACTAGCGCGTCAAGCTCGATCGAGCCCTCTTGCACCGAGGAGACCGTGCGTTCAGGAGACAGTCTATCGCTCATTTTTTCTCGACATAACATTTCTGCCAATACGCTGGAAGCCGTGGTTCGGGTTGGGGGCAAGAAAACATTAACCAGACTCCTCCCCGGACAGAAGTTCCATTTCTGTTTTGATGAGCAACAGCATTTGGCCTCAATGAAATATGGACTTAGTGAATTGGAAACTTTGGTGCTAGAGCGAGCACCGGGCGGTGAATACACCAAGAACACCACAACCAGGGAATACCAGCGGCTCACCGCTTACGGCGGTGGTACCATTAAAAATTCTCTCTTTTTGTCAGCGAAGAGAGCAGGCCTATCAGAAAAACTGACCATGGAGCTGGCTCATATTTTCGGTTGGGATATCGATTTTGTGCTTGATATCCGCTCTGGAGATGAATTTTTTGTGGTTTACGAAGAGCTCTATTTGGACGGCGAACTCAAGGGCACCGGGCATATTATCTCCGCAGAATTTGTGAACCAGGGGAAAACCTATCAGGCGGTGCGATATACTGATTCTCAAGACAAGGTGGATTATTACACCCCAGATGGCCACTCCATGCGCAAGGCATTCCTGCGTACACCAGTGAATTTTTCCCGTATTAGCTCCGGTTTTAACTTAAAGCGCAAACATCCTGTGCTCCACACCGTGCGTGCTCATAAAGGTGTGGATTATGCCGCTCCCACTGGCACACCGGTGAAAGCCTCAGGCGATGGTAAAATTACTTTACGTGGCCGCAAGGGTGGGTACGGCCGCACAGTGGTGATTCAACATGGCACCAAATACAGCACCTTGTATGCACATCTTTCAAGCTATAAATCGGGATTAAAAACCGGATCCCGTGTTCGACAGGGTCAAGTTATCGGCTATGTGGGCCAATCTGGCCTGGCCACCGGACCTCATCTCCATTATGAATTTCGCGTCAATGGCGTTCATCGTAATCCGCTCACCGTCAAGTTACCGCAGGCAGATCCCATCGCCCCTAGCGAAAAAAATAGATTTGTAGAATTGACGAGCCCATTGGTGCGCGAAATGGCCTCTCTGAAGGCGGCGCAATACGCAGAAACTGGGCGAGCAATCCAAACCCCTTAAAGATGATTTACAGGGTCTAAACCGATGCCGGAAATCTACCTGGGTCTCATGTCTGGCACCAGTTTAGATGGTGTAGATGCGGTTCTTGCGGATTTTGAACCGAAAATCCCGCAGCCCCTACAACAAAAAACCTATGCCATCCCTACTCAGTTACGGGATGATCTGCTCAGGATCAGCACCAACGAAACCGCCAGTTATTTAGAAGTGGCGCAACTAGATATCTCTTTCGGGCATCTGCTCGCTGATATCGCAGTTGATTTGCTCGCCAGGGCAAATCTGCAAGCCGAGCAGATAATCGCCATCGGCAGTCACGGCCACACTTTGGCGCACCGCCCCAATGACAACCTCGCCTTTAGTCTGCAGATCGGTAATGCACATGTACTCAATAAGAAAACCGGTATCACCGTAGTAGCCGATTTTAGACCCAGTGATATCGCCGTAGGAGGGCAAGGTGCTCCTTTCGCGTGCGCATTCCACGATTATTTGTTCAAGGGCGAGAATCTAGCCATAGTCAACATCGGTGGCATAAGTAATACCACTCTGATCCGCCGCGATAAGCCTACTCTAGGCTACGACAGTGGTCCAGGTAACTGCCTGATGGATAGCTGGATCCAGTCACAGCTAGATCTCCCCTATGACGACAATGGCGAGTTTGCCAGTCGGGGGCAAGTGAATCCGGATCTACTCAAACAGCTACTCAGGGATGACTATTTCTCAGAGGCAATCCCCAAAACCACTGGCCGCGATAAATTTAACTTGGACTGGCTGCAACAACAGCTAAAACATTACGGTACGGAACTGTCGCCTGAGGAGATCCAAACCACCCTCTTACAGTTCACCATTGAGACGATCGCCGCCCCCCTGCTAGATCTCTCTACCAATTTAGATGAAATTTTGATTTGCGGTGGTGGTAGCCATAACCAGATGTTGATGCAAGCCCTCGCAGACCGATTAAATCCACTACCGGTATCCAGTATCGACGCCAGAGGCGTAGGGGCAGATTGGGTGGAAGCGCTCGCTTTCGCCTGGTTGGCAAAAATGACCTTGTCGCAACAACCAGGCAATCTACCTTCTGTCACTGGTGCGCGCGAGGCAACGATTTTAGGGGGGATTTTTAGGTAACTGAATGGTTAAACTGAAAAGGAAGAGCCACAACCACATGTGGTCTTTGCATTCGGATTTCGGATCACAAACTGCGCCCCTTGAAGACCTTCCTTATAATCCACCTCTGCCCCTGCAAGATATTGAAAACTAATTGGATCTACCAGTAGCGTGACACCGTCGTTGACTACTTGAGTATCTCCTTCCTCGAAGTTTTCATCGAAAGTAAAGCCATATTGAAAACCTGAACAGCCACCGCCGGTGACAAACACCCGCAATTTAAGCTGATCATTACCTTCGTCTGCGATCAGCGACTTAACCTTACGCGCAGCATTGTTGGTGAAGTTCAAGGGGGAGTCGATTTCTACTTGGGACATACTGATACTACAACCAAAATTTGATTATCTTTCTTATTCTCGGGCCTAACAGCGAGGAATTCAACTCACCGGCACAGTTTTTTTCTGTTTCAACGATTCTGCTCGTGCGGTATTTGCAGTGCTGGCGCTCGTCTTTCCTTTCGAGCCGGGCTGAGAATTGATTTCGTCCGATATTTTCACCCGAGAGTTCACCGTCATGCTGCCATTGACCTCTGAGCCGACCACCATCTCCATGGTGCGGTATTGTACATTCCCCTCTACCCGCGCATGCTCTCCCAGTACTAGATGATTGGAGATATAGACATCGCCCCGAATATGGCCATCTACCACTAGATTGGGCACATGCAACTCACCCTCAACCACACCAGAATCGCTCACCACCATCAAGGCATCTTCATTGGCTTCGCAGCGCACATCGCCCTTCAGAAAACCATCTATATGTAGACTACCGGAAAAATGTACATCCCCAGTGATTCTGGTTCCTTGACCAATTACGGTGTCAATTTTTGTACTAGATACATTACCTTTTAACCATTTTTTTTTGTTCATCATCTCTTTATTACCCTTTGACACTCCAGGGAAACTCTCTGGAGACACGTTTAGCATTTTGACGACTGGGATAGGCTACGACTTTAACTTCATTTGGAATAAAATCCTGCGGCAGACGAAGTTCTCCTTCCAGTTGTTGAAAATATCGAAATCGAACTGGGATCGGCTGAGATTCCACTCCACCCAAGTCAGACAAGGCAAAACGCTTGGGCTGACCTGCATGTCGGCCATAGATATAGACTTCGGTTTTACCACGAATGAGTTTTCTCTCTTGACCATTTTGAGTGAGGATCAGTCTATAGTGGTAGACACCTGCCGGCTCCGCCGGATAAAGTTCAAAAGAAGTAACCTGGATACCTTTGCGCTCTGACGGCGCCATAATATCGCGATAGAGCGCAAGCTCTCGCTGTAGCAACTCCTTGTCCAAATAGGCATCCCGAAGTAGTTGTTGCAGCTCCTGCTCTTTGGTGAAAGACATATTGTGCGCTAACTCTAACTCCAAGTTACTTTGTTTTAATCCCACCACATCTTCGTCAAGTGTTTGAATTCTTGAGACTAATCTCTTGTAGTTTGGTGATTCATACTGACCGGCAGTCACCCAGGCGCCAAGAAAATAACTGCCCAGACACAAAATGAGCGTGGTCAATACCAAAGCAATACCCCACCAAGCCAATGGCCAGGGGCTACGAAAAGAGACGACTACGCTATTTGTGGATTTACTGGCCACGGCCACACTCGAGAACTAATCCTTGTTGCCTTATGTATCGGCTGTGAGAGTGCGGGCCGTAACCTTAAGGATAGAGAGCTATCTGCTCCAAGCCAGTGATCTCATCCCAACCCTGCATAATATTAAGACACTGAACCGCTTGGCCGGCGGCACCCTTTACCAAGTTATCAATAACCGACAACACCACTACCTGATCGCTTTGCGGTGCTCGATGTACGGCCAGTCGGCAGTGATTACTCCCGCGCACCGAACCTGTAGTAGGCGTGCTGCCCGGAGGCATGAGATCGACGAACAGCTCAGATTGATAGTATTCCTCAAAAATCGCTTGTAACCGTTCTACCGATGCATCTGTTCGTGCGTAGAGGGTAGCATGGATGCCGCGGATCATGGGCGTCAGATGGGGTACAAAAGTCAGCGCAACCCTACCGCTACTAACCTGTTGCAATCCCTGCTTGATCTCAGGCAAATGACGGTGACCGGCCACTCCATAAGCCTTTAGACTATCCGCTGCCTCAGCAAATAAGCTGTGTACCGCCGCACCTCGACCCGCTCCGCTAACACCTGATTTTGCGTCAGCGATCAAACTAGTCTCATCCACCACGTTTGCTGCTAATAAAGGCAACAATCCTAATTGCACCGCAGTTGGGTAACATCCGGGTACCGCGACTAAAGACGCACCAACGATTTTAGTGCGATTGAGCTCCGGCAAACCGTAGACCGCCTGCTCCAAATATCCCGGACAACTGTGGGGTTGCCCATACCAACTTTCCCAATCCGCGATGTCCCTTAGCCTAAAATCTGCGGAAAGGTCAATGATCTTCACACCCGCATCCAAGAGTGCAGGCACTTGATGCATGGCCACGCCGTGAGGCGTGGCGAAAAAAATTATCTCACAGGCTTTTAATTGAGATAGTTCAGGTTCGGTATAATGCAGCTGACATTGTGCACGCAGATTTGGAAACAGATCAGACACCGCTCTGCCCGCTTCTGTACGTGAAGTGATACAACACAATTCGACATTGGCATGAGGCGCAAGCAGACGCAGCAGCTCAACACCCGTATATCCGGTGCCACCTACAATACCGATTTTTACTTTACTCACGATAGACTCCTCACTTGAAGACGCTATTTTACTGCTTTCTGCTCTCGCGACCATAGCGCGTTCACAGGTAAAATAGATCACCTGATGAACAAGACTCGCATACAACTTAAATTAATATGGCTGCTGCTGGCTGCGGTCACTCTGGTGGCCCTTTGGCAACTCAACCAGCAACGCCAATTGGCGACTGATGTGATCGCCCCACAACTGCCAATTATCACCCTAGGTGGCGAAGAGATACGTCTGGGTGCACCCAATCAACCCGTTCGCTTACTCTTCTTCTGGTCCACCAGTTGCGCTATCTGCCTGGAAGAGTTACCTGAGTGGGTGCAGCTACATGAAAAATTTCATCATACAGGATTGGAAATTGTCGCCGTCTCTATGCCATACGATCCACCTGCACACCTGTTGCGTGTCAAACAAGATTTTGCCTTGCCCTATGCCATCGGCCTGGATATGAGCGGCGCCCTTAAGAAAGCATTTGGGGTGTTGGGCACTCCCACCACTGTTTTGGTATCGAAAAATAATCGATTACTTTATCGTCAATTAGGTAGAACGGACTTTACTGCTCTCGACAAACAGATCGAACGCGCCCTAAACCAACGCTCAAAAGAAACGGGATAGTATGCGAATTATTCTCAGCTTACACATTATTTTCATGGTCACCTGGTTCGCCGGATTATTCTATTTGCCTCGGCTATTTGTCTATCATGCGGCCACGGAAGAGCCGCTGTTGATTGAACAATTCAAGCTGATGGAGCGACGACTTTTTTACGCCATCACTACTCCAGGCGCAGTACTCACTTTGATATTCGGTTTCTGGATGTTATTTGCTTATGCGTGGGATGCCTATCGAGACGCTCTGTGGATCCACATCAAATTAGGGTTGGTTGTGATTTTAGTTTTATATCACGCCTATTGTGGTTGGTTGGTGACTTTATTTGCACAAGACAAGAATCCGCATTCCCCTCGCTTTTATCGCTTCTTTAATGAATTCCCTACCCTCATTCTAATCAGCGTGGTGTTGTTGGTAATTTTGAAACCATTTTGATTGGCAACCTCGATGTACTGATGGGCATATTGGCAGCCTAGATACAAAAACGACAACTGCATGCAGAACAAAACTAAGCCATCTGCATCATCTCAAAATCATCTTTAGTTGAACCACAATCGGGACAAGTCCAAGTTAAAGGCACATCTTGCCAACGGGTACCCGCTGGAATACCCTCTGTAGGCAGTCCCAGCGCTTCATCGTAAATAAACCCACAGACCACACACATATATTTATTAAAGGGTTCACTCATATGCTATTTATTCCGCTGTATCCAAGTTAAACTCTACTGTCACAATCAAATTATCTATAGTTATTTAGTATGCAAAATTTAGTTCCTATTGTACTCTGTATTGGTGGATTGGATCCAAGCGGTGGCGCAGGAATTACCGCTGATTTAGTCACATTGCGCGATCTAAAATGTCATGGTACCGCAATCATGACTGCCAATACCCTACAAGACTCCTATAATTGTCGCGCCTATTTTCCCACCTCAGCAAAATTACTAAAACAACAGATACAATTGCTTTTTGACGATTTCAATATCGCGGTAGTCAAAGTAGGTATGCTCGGATCTGCCGAAATAGTAGATGCTTTGGTAGATGCACTACCCCAACCACTTAATATACCGCTGGTGCTCGATCCGATTTGGCAAGCGGGGGGGGGTGGCTCATTGACAGAACCGGATGTCTTTCCAAAGATAGTACAACGGCTTTTACCACTCTGTACCCTGATAACGCCTAATATAATAGAGCTGGAACAGTTATTAAAAGCCCTTGACCAAAGCAGACTACCAACAACTAGTTTAGATCCCACGCCGCTGTTTTCAACCGGTGTGCGTGCGATATTAGTCACAGGTGGGGAGACCTCCGGAGAGCACATTGAAGACAATCTGTATACTCTAGATCATAAGCTTTACTGCCATCGGTGGCCCCGTAAAAGTGGCCTGTTTCATGGTACAGGTTGTACACTCAGCACTGCGATTTGCGCCTATTTAGCACATCATAAATCGCTCGCAGAGGCAGTTACCTTGGCCGAAAAATATTTGCATCAACGGCTAGATGATTATATTCAGTTTGGCCATGGCCAATTCTTTATGGGATCCCATAAACAATGAAGCCATCGGGCGTCTACGCCATTACACCTGATACCATCGACCAAAATATCTTGCTAAATAAAGTCTCAGCGCTTCTGGACGGAGGCATTGCCCTCCTCCAGTATCGCAATAAAACTCAAAGTCTCAGTCAAAAACGCAACACGCTGTTACAACTTAAGCCTCTATGCGACAGCTATCGGATCCCACTCATCGTCAATGACGATCTCAACTTAGCAGAGGAGTTTGAACTATCAGGCGTGCACTTAGGGCAATCCGATACCGACTTGGCCAGTGCCCGCAGGCGATTAGGACAGCAAGCACTAATAGGTATTAGCTGCCACAATAATTTGCGATTAGCACAAAATGCGGCGCAATCCGGCGCAAGCTATGTGGCTTTCGGTAGATTCTTTCCATCGAAAACGAAACCCGAAGCGCCACCCGCACAGCTCGATACGCTCACGCTAGCAAAAGAGCAGATCGCACTGCCTATTGTTGCCATTGGTGGCATTAAACTCGAGAATGCAGCCAGTGTGCTCGAGGCGGGCGCAAACTATCTGGCCCTAGTTTCGGCACTCTTTGACACTGAAGACATCACAAACTATGTCAAACAGCTGAATAAATTATTTCCCCAGTAGATCCCATAGCATCTATTAGCTTGGTAGAATGTGCGCCAAGTTCAACAACAGGTATGAGTCGTGAATCCATCTGAAGCCCTCTTTCATCGAGCTCAAAAAAGTATCCCCGGTGGGGTGAACTCACCAGTGCGAGCATTTAAAGGCGTTGGCGGTCACCCGATCTTTTTTCAGCGTGCGCAAGGATCTTACCTATATGATGTCGCCGGCAACTCTTACGTGGATTATGTGGCCTCGTGGGGCCCGATGATATTGGGACATGGTGATGCAGATGTGGTAGCTGCGGTGCAACAACAAGCAGCTAACGCTTTAGGTTTTGGTGCGCCTACGGAAATCGAAATCGATTTGGCAGAACTCATTTGTCGTTTGGTGCCATCTATTGAGCAAGTGCGCCTTGTCAACTCTGGTACGGAAGCCACCATGAGTGCGTTGCGGTTGGCCCGTGGTGTGACCGGACGCAATAAGATTATCAAATTCGAAGGTTGTTATCATGGCCATGGTGATAGCCTATTGGTAAAAGCAGGATCGGGCGCGTTGACATTAGGTGTGCCCGGCTCGGCGGGGGTACCCACTTCTCTAGCCGAACTGACTCTAACCTTACCCTTCAATGATCTCTCTGCCTGTGACGATTTGTTTAAAAATATAGGCTCGGAAATAGCTGCCGTGATTGTTGAACCTGTTGCGGGGAATATGAATTGTATTCCCCCTGTCCCCGGTTTTCTGCAAGGTTTGCGTGAGCTGTGTAATCAATATGGTACCGTCTTGATTTTTGATGAAGTCATGACCGGATTTCGTGTCGCCTTAGGCGGTGCGCAAAGCCTGTATGGAGTGACGCCTGATCTGACTACACTGGGTAAGGTCATCGGAGGCGGGTTACCTGTGGGCGCATTTGGTGGTAGACGAGAATTGATGGATCATCTCGCCCCCAATGGCGATGTCTACCAAGCAGGCACGCTGTCAGGTAATCCTTTGTCTGTGACCGCTGGTTTGACCACCCTGAAGAAGCTCACACAAGATGGTTTTTATGAAGCCCTCACTGCGGCCACCAGTACCCTGCTACGCGGACTCGAATCGGCAGCTGAAAAATCTAATATTCCTTTCTCCACTCAGCAGGTAGGCGGTATGTTTGGGATATTTTTCCATACTGATAAAGCTATCCGAAGTTTTGCACAAGTAAACCAATCCAATATACAACAGTTCCAACAGTTCTTTCATGGCATGCTGGAAGCAGGCGTCTATTTTGCACCCTCTGCCTTTGAAGCAGGGTTTGTCTCCTGCTGCCATCATCAAGAACAGATCGAGTTTACTGTAGCGGCTGCTGAAAAAGTATTTGCGCAAATATCAAAATAGTAGGATGAGGGCTTATTGAAACAACACCAGATGATCCATCTTGAGTCGCGCCTCTACTTTTTGTCCAGTGGCATACTCTTGACTGCTGGACAACATGGAATAGAGTTGAAGTCCATGCGTGAAGCGTACTTCATATAAAATTTCTGCACCTAAAAATGAACGCTTGATAATTTCGCAGTTAGGTGTCGCGGTGCAACTTAAAGTAATATCGTCAGGTCTAAACAGCACTTCCACTTCGCTTCCTACCGGCCAGGGGTAAGCTCTGTTACCTTCAATCGTACCCAGCACCGTCGTCACCGAATGAGGAGAGACCAATTTACCCGGCACAAAACGACCTTGTCCGATAAATTGAGCAACGTATTTATTGATAGGTTCATGATAAAGATTATAAGGCGTATCCCACTGTTGAAGGTGTTGCTGGTGCAAAATCCCTATCTTGTCCGCCACCAAAAAGGCTTCATTTTGATCATGGGTCACAACTAGCGCGGTAATGTTTTCACGTACTAGCAGCTCCCGTAGATCACTTGCCAATCGTTTGCGTAATGAGAGATCCAGATTAGAAAAGGGTTCATCCATCAACAATAATTTGGGTTTTCTTGCTAGCGCACGCGCGATGGCCACACGTTGTTGTTGTCCCCCGGACAGTTCATCGGGATACCGGTCATCTAGTTCGTACAAACTCAACCAGTCCAACAATTTACCGACCGTGCCTTGCTTCTCCGCCGTAGTAAGATGGCGTAAACCAAAAGCGATATTTTCAGAAACCGTCAGATGTGGGAAAAGTGCATACTCCTGAAAGACCATGCCCACACTTCTCGCTTGTGGTGGGATCTGCATGTTCACAGTGCCAATGGTTTCCCCAAGCAATTGAATTTCACCAGACTGCAGGGGATGCAGCCCTGCAATCACACGTAACACCGTGGATTTTCCGCTACCGCTACCACCTAGTAGGCAACCAATCGTGCCCGACTCCAGCTGTAAATTAAAATTTTTTACAATCACTTCTTCACCGAAACCACAGCTCAAATTTTTAATATCCAATAGTGAGCTCATATCCCTGGCTCTTTACTCAAACTGTGATTTTGAGTCAAGGAAGTAGGCGTAATGGCGCGTTGCATCAATAAATAGACAGGGATCATTCCCACTAACACCAGCGTGATTGCGGGTAACGCCGCTAGCTTCCATTCCCCTTCAGAAGTCAATTCATAAATTTTAACTGCTAATGTATCCCACCCAAAAGGCCTCAACAACAAAGTTGCGGGCATCTCTTTCATCACATCTACTAACACTAATGTCGCGGCGGTAAAAAATCCTGGACGTAATAGGGGAAGATAGATCTCCTTCAGTACTCCAATTCGCGAAGCACCCAAAGTCTGCGCCGCCTACTCGCTTACCTCATACGTTTTTTGTAGACCAGAATCCAACGGCCCATATGCAACAGCCATGAAACGTATGAGGTAAGCGAGTAATAACGCCCAAACCGTACCCATAAATAAACTATGGGCAGAAGTTTCTGTGAATAGATTAATGACAGAAAGTGAGATCTTATCCGCAGTCACAAAGACAAACATAATTCCCACTGCAAGCACAGAGCCAGGAAGAGCATAACCAAGTGTCGCAACCGTTACCGCATGGTTAACAATCGGAATATTAAAATATCGACGAGCGAACGCCAATGCTAACGCCGCGGATACAGTGACCAATACAGCAGAAACACCCAACCATAAAGTACGTGCTACTAAGTTTAAATAGCTCGGATCAAAAACTGACTGCGCGCTCTCCATACTCCATATTAGTAACTGAGTCACTGGCATGAAGAACGCCAGGATCAAAATCACATTTATAAACAGTAACAGTATACCCCGTTGTGTTCTATTCAATGCAGATCGCTGCTGGTGCAAAACCGGATCACTATAATACCGAGTTCGACCACGCAAATAGCGTTCTGTTAATAACAGCATCAAGACAAACAACAAAAGTAAAGAGGCCAATTGTGAGGCAGTAGACAAGCTGAAGTAGTCAAACCAAGCTTTGTAAATAGCCGTGGTAAAGGTATCGTAGTTAAATATCGCAACCGTACCAAAATCTGATAAGGTTTCCATCAGCGCTAAAGTCGTACCTGCCACCACAGCTGGCCGGGCAATCGGTAAAGCAAGGCGCCAAAATATCTGTTGCTGACTCAACCCCAACAGTTGAGCAGCATCGTAAATAGCACGATTCTGCATTAAGAAAGCCGACCGACTCAACAAATAAACATAGGGATATAACACCAGCACCAAGACAGTGATCACCATCCATGTAGATCGCACATCAATCAACTGTGCATCTGGATCCACCCAATTACGCCACAGGCCTTGCACTGGCCCAGAGTAATCGAACAATCCTAGATAGACGAACGCCAGTACATATGCCGGCATGGCCAGTGGCAACATCAATGCCCATTCATAAAAGCGACGCCCCGGAAACTCCCACTGGGTGACGGCCCAAGCCAAACCTACCCCTAACACAAGCACGCCGATTGCTACACCAGCTACAAGTTGTACCGTATTCCACAATAAATGGGACAGTAGTGTGTCTCTTAGATGTTGCCAAATCACCACATCAATTTGGATCCACCCCAGGAGAATGAAAAAAAGGGGCGCAAGCACCATTGCCGCCAACGCAAAACATATCGTGATGCTCCAGAGGAATGGCTGAGATGCCCTCAATTCAGTCCCCCCTGGACACTTTCAACACTTAACGGTAACCAACACGATCCATAAGCATGGCTGCTTGTTTTTGTAGCTCCCCAGCAATCGACAGATTAGTGGGATCGGCACTAAAGGTACCCCAGGCCGCGACTTCAGCAACGGGGGCCACGTCGGGATTAACCGGATATTCTAAATTCAAACCTGCATATAATTTTTGTGCTTCTTCGGATGTTAACCATTCGAGAAGCGCCCGTGCCGCATCAGGATGCTTCGCGCTTCGGGTGATGCCCGCACCAGATACATTCACATGGACACCACCTTCACTTTTATCAGGCCAAAAAAGCGCCACAGGCAGTTGAGGATTTTCCCTGAGCAAACGCCCATAGTAGTAAGTATTGACGACACCAAGATCACATTGCCCCGCGGCAATGGCTTTCAACACAGCCGTATCATCTGAAAAAGGTGCGGTAGCTAAATTTTTCACCCAACCACTCACGATTTGCTCAGTCTTTGGTTGTCCCCAGCGATGGAGTAACATCGCAACCAATGATTGATTGTACACCTTCTTCGCGGTGCGCAGACAAAGCCTTCCGCGCCACTTGTCGTCCGCAAGTCCGGCATAGCTGGAAAGAGAGTGGGGATCCACACGATCGGTATGATAAACGATGGTACGCGCGCGAAGACTTAAGCCAAACCATCGGTTGTCTGGATCTCTTAAATGTTCCGGGATGCGTTGTTGTAAGATAGGTGACGCCACTGGTTGTAGCAATCCTAAATGAGCTGCGTGCCATAAATTCCCTGCATCCACCGTCATCAGCAGATCCGCAGGGCTTTTTGAACCTTCTGCTTTCAGTCGCGTCAATAGAAGGCCTGCTTTATCGGTGGTATAGCGAATGGTCACACCGCTTTTTTGGGTGTAAAAATCAAACAGTGGCTTGATTAAATGTTCCTTTCTTGCCGAATAGACAATCAATTCCCTATTCTCAGCGACTGCAGATAGCGAAAAAAACAAACTCACGATAATGAAAAAACTAACAACCGGTCTCAATCCAGATCTCCTAAGGGGCTAAATCTACTTTCGAGGACAATCCAACTCACCTGAATGTCAAGCCATCGAAGCGCAAGAGCCCTTATTTAAATTTAATCCTGACTTCTTTCGATCCTGCTTCCCAACGCCACGAATGATAACAATTATCATTCATGTTTGCGATAACGGATTCTATAATCTATCGCCAATCAAGAATAATATTATTGATAATCATCAACTTATGCTAATGCATTGTGCGGTAAAAGTGATCTAATCAACTGCGGGTAGACGGTTTTTTTCGGCTGGGAGCAGGGGTATGGGTATCATCAAGAATTCCCCAGCGACAGCGCTGGGCCAATAACTTCCAAACAAAAAAATAGGCTAATACTCTTTCCGATGTAGTATTAGCCTATTACCCTATCATTGTTTTAATTATTTATTGTTGTTGCCACTCGGTTGTTACCGAGCGAGTTCCCCCCTTAAGCCATTCGCTCTACTCATACCCCAATAGGACAACATCGATAGTACTTTCGTCCTCTTCTGCTACATGAATTCTCGTCTATACCGCCGTGAGGTAGGTTAAAAACAATTGGCGCGTTCCAGATAAACGATTTTATGAAGAACACCCCCGACGCCAATTGTTACTGTGCTGTGAACTTCGGATCCGATCCACCTTCAAGGTGTTCGATTTCGAATGTTACGTTCCCCCTAACGCATCTTGTTCAAGAAGCTCTAAATTTTGACTCCCCAAAACAGATACACACCCCCCTAATAACGACTATTCACTTTTCAGCACATGCTTGCGATGCCTCCAAGAATTGTTCTCATCCCCCCATCGCAAAGCAGCCGCATGAAATCACACGCGCTCTTTCTCTGTCAACGGAATAAAAATGCGCTCTAGAATAACTAAATAGCCAATTTTTCTAACAGAAATCGTAAAAACATTTCTAGTGCGTAAAACTTTAGTTACTAAATCAATTTCGATAATATAGATTTGCCGTACTAGAAAAGGACATTATCTCAAGCCCTTAAGTAAAGTATCTAAATTCTTACTCACAAATTATTTATTTTTTTACCTGATTTTCTATATTTATCTCTGTTACCAGTTAATTTTAGATCGAATAGCGATCAATAAATTTTTTAATTGCGTAAAAAGTGATTCTTATTGCTATTTTGCCAATCACCATTGGTCATTTCCTAACCTATTCTTTTACTTTAGCGACCATCTACGG
>OBJS01000216.1_pt1 | contig 15853 bp, 12 predicted proteins | sample 1519851 | NCBI WGS metagenome assembly OBJS01 (sample SAMN03019806, study PRJEB22545) | beach sand metagenome | biome: beach; feature: sea beach; material: beach sand | place: USA: Municipal Pensacola Beach, FL | collected 2010-10-20 | depth 25-47 cm m
ATCAATTCCAGAAAGTTACCAATACGGACGGATGAAACGGGTCGGCCATTTTTGTCATATGAAAAACCGAACTCACCCAAGATCGCAAAGCGCATGCCGCGTGCGGCCATCCTGGATGCCCAATTGAGATAGGCATTTGGATCAGTAAACACATCATTTGAACGGAACCAGGTTATGATGCCCCGGATATTTGAATAATCCTCAATCTCTGGCAGGCCATCCTCGACAGCGTGGAAACGCAGGGTGAATCCCATGTGATTGAGCGGTGTCTCCGCAGCCGTATGAATACGGGACAGGACTGGTGTTTCTTCCGCATCGCGGGAATAAAGCGCCAGAATTTCACGTGGCACGAGTTTCCCGGCCGTTTGACCGGAATCGCCAGACAGCTTTGCGGCATGCAGGCTGGATGCCGTGCAAAATGTGAGGGCAACGGCAAGCAGGAGGACAAACGCCGCGAGCTTGCCGCGAACATGGTGTTTGTTCATCGCGCCGAACCGGTTCATGGTGCAGGCTCCGGAATGAGCTTGTGCAGATCAACCGTTGCGACATAGGGCAGAAAACCGTTTGAGCGCTGCTTTGCGTAAAGCTCCCGTACCCGTTGGGTATCGCTGATGTCCCAATAGTCGAGTGTCATGACAATCAGATCGGGATTGATTTTCTTCAGGCTTTTCAGCATGTCGACTTGATAGGTGTAATCGTCCTTTGTCGTCGGTTTGGCGCGCTTTTCTTCAAAGTCATAAGTTGTGTAGACCGATTCACCCAGAACGCCGGTAATGGAAGCGGCGATTTGAGGCAAAATTTCGTATCCCCGGTTGACGATTATTTTCGTTTCGGGGAATTCTGCGGCAATTGTCCGAACAAGCATCGCCGCGGCATCGGCCATGCCCCGATATTTAACGGGGTCTTCCTGTTCGAGCTCGATCGGGTTATCGAGCGTATCGATAAAGATACCGTCAAACCCCGAGCGTAAAATCTCCGGCACGAGCTCATAAATAACCCGCTCGGTCCAGGCGCGGCTGCGCATATCCACATAGTAGCTGCCCGGCCAGTTAACATTTTCGCGCAGCAGAATGCCGTCCTTCTTCACTGCCTCGAAATGGCTGCGATACTGTTCCACCTCGCCCAGGCTGATATAGCCATAGACGGTCGCGCCGGCCGCCTGTACAGACTGGATCGACGGATGGTGCTCACTATCAAAGACGACAATATCGTAATCTTCGAACGCACTGGGGGGCAGTTCGTTATGATAGTAGACCACCCAGTTTTTCGGGTTGCTGTTGCCAAGTGCAGGATAGGGCATATTGCAGACTACAACCGTAATTGTGAGCAACCCGCAAAGAAGAACATATCTTTTTAATCGATTGCCTAAACGCATTTCAGGCCCTTCATTATAAATAATTCTCGCCCTAAAACCCAATATCACTGGAAGACGAGCTTGCCATAGCAGCAATAAATTTTATGTTACACTATGCGACCTCAAAAGGTTTCCAACAAATGGAAATCTTTTGTAACGGTTTTGTAAAGGAATGTCGCAGTAAGAAGGTGGCAACTCTACCGAAAATTAAAAATTCTGGTGTTGCTATATGCTCTCCGCCGATATCGACGCGCATTTGTGCAAGTTTTACGGTAGATCTGAAGTGGTTGTAATCAATCTTTCTGCAAATTCTCTTTACGGCTAATATATTCGTCAAAATTCCTTGCTAAACGCTGAATTCTTTCTTCAAAACACATTGGCTACGAATATCAAGGTAACCATTTTCTTAGTTAAAACCCGCCCTAAAATTCACTCCAAAATCAGAAGCTGAGCGGCCAATCCACCAAAAACAGTGGAATTTAAAATTAACCTTTCCTAACTGTTCTGAGTGCGAATGTCAAATATCAATGGTGTGATGAATGCAAGATATTATTGCAAATTTTGTTGCAGGATTTTGTGTATCGCACGGTTCATGTGCGCAGGCCCGCCACATTGATTTGCCCAGAATAGCTCTATTCGCAGGTTCGACGTGTTGGGCCGGCCCTGGTCTTGCAAACACTCATCCAAGTAAACCGTTAACAATTAAGCGTTCTTTTATCGACCGCAAGGGCGGCTTCCTTGATCGTCTCGGCTAATGTGGGATGAGCGTGGCAGGTGCGTGCGAGGTCTTCGGCCGCGCCGCCAAATTCCATGGCAAGGGTCGCTTCACTGATCATATTGCCCGCATCAGGCCCGATAATGTGGACGCCCAAAATCCGGTCGGTCTTGGCGTCGGCCAGAATTTTGACGAAGCCTGCGGTTTCGCCTGCTGCCTTTGCGCGCGCATTGGCCGCAAATGGCGCTTTCCCTGCGCGATATTCAATGTTTTCGGCTTTCAGCTCATCTTCGGTCTTGCCAACCCATGCGACTTCAGGGGCGGTATACACAACGCTGGGGATCGCGTCATAATTGACATGCCCGGACTGACCGGCAAGCAGTTCCGCAACGGCAACTCCCTCATCTTCCGCCTTATGCGCGAGCATCGGTCCCGCAATAACGTCGCCAATCGCGAAAATACCGGAAATATTCGTCTGATAATGGGAATCGGTGACGATCATGCCGCGTTCCATCTGCACACCGATATCCTCAAGGCCAAGGCCTGCGGTATAGGGCCGCCGCCCGATGGCGATCAGCGCGACGTCGGCGGAAAGTTCTTCGGCCGCTCCGCCATCAGCGGGTTCAACCGTAATTTTCAAGCCCGATCCGGTCTTTTCGATGCCGGTCACCTTGGTCGACAGGCGGAAGCCGATCCCTTGCTTTTTGAGCGCGCGCTGGAATTCCTTGCGGACATCTGAATCAGCGCCCGGAACGATATGATCAAGGAATTCCACCACCGTAACCTCAGAGCCCAGCCGGGCCCATACCGACCCGAGCTCAAGGCCGATGACGCCGCCACCGACAACAAGCAACTGTTTGGGCACCTCGGGCAGGGACAAAGCGCCGGTCGAGCTGACGATGCGTTCCTCGTCAATCTCGATACCTGGTAATCCGGCTGGCTCCGAGCCTGTTGCAACCACGATATTGGCAGCCGTAAGTGTTGTATCGCCCCCCTCGTTCAAGGCGACCTGCACCGTGCCCGGCGCGGTGATTTTGGCGGTGCCCGAAATAGGGGTCACTTTGTTTTTCTTGAACAGAAATGCGATGCCCTTGGTCAATTCATCGACGGTTTTATCCTTGTGGCCCATCATCGCCGCAAGATCGAGCGATACGGATCCCGCCGCAATTCCCATTTCGGCAAGCGCGGGGATATGCGCATAAATCTCGGAACTATGCAGCAGGGCCTTGGATGGAATGCAGCCGACATTCAGGCAGGTGCCGCCCAGCGTATCGCTTTTTTCGACGCAGGCGACGTTCATCCCAAGCTGTGCTGCGCGGATGGCGCAAATATAGCCACCCGGTCCGCCGCCGATTACGATCAGGTCAAAACTGTCAGCCATATGCCGAATGTCTCCAAAAATAAGTGCTTTTACAGATCAAGCAGCAGACGCTGCGGATCTTCGAGGCAGTCCTTCATCCGGACAAGGAAAGTCACCGCTTCCTTGCCGTCAATGATGCGGTGATCATAGGACAGCGCAAGATACATCATGGGGCGAATTTCGATTTTGCCGTCAATCGCCATCGGGCGTTCCTGAATTTTATGCATGCCCAGGATGCCCGATTGCGGCGGGTTGAGGGACGGGGGGGGGAAACAGGACCCCCTGACAATACTACAATATCGGCGTCGCCGTATACACCGCCATTCGAAATGGTGAATGTCCCGCCTTGCAGATCATCAAGGCCTAGTTTCTTGTCACGGGCGCGGGCCCCCAGCTCATTGATGGTTTTTTCCAGCGCCGCAAAGCCCAGCCGGTCCGCATCGCGGACAACCGGCACCACAAGTCCCGTGTCGGTACCGACCGCGACGCCGATATTGTAGTAATTCTTGTAGACAAGCTCATCGCCGTCAATTTCCGCGTTCACAGCGGGGATTTCGCGTAGCGCCTGAATGGCGGCTTTCACGAAAAAGCTCATGAAGCCAAGCCGGACATCGTGCTTTTCCTCGAAATCCTTCTTGAAGCGGTTGCGCAGCGCCATCACTTCGGTCATGTCCACCTCGTTGAAGGTGGTCAGCATTGCCGCAGTGTTCTGCGCGTCTTTCAGCCGTTGCGCAATGGTCTTGCGCAGCCGTGTCATCCGCACACGTTCCTCCCGCTCGTCCTGGCCGGCAGGTGCTGTGGCGGGTGTTTTTGCCGCTGGTGCGGCGGCCGTGACGGAGGGCGCTTCCCGGGCAACTTTCTCAAGCTGTGACAGGACGTCCCCTTTGGTCAGGCGGCCATCCTTGCCGCTTGCCGGGATCACTGAAGGATCAAGGTCGTTTTCTGCAACCAGTTTACGCACCGATGGCGCCAATTGCGCGGCTGCGGCGGCAGGCGCGGGGGAAGGCGCGGGGGACGGCGCTGTCGCGGCGGCCGCCGGCTGCGAAGCCGGTGCAGAAGAGGGCGCGGATGCGGGGGCGGGTTTAGCCGCGGTCGGTGCCGCTGCACTTGGCTTCGTCGCGGCCGCCTTAGCCGTTTCGTCGATCACACCGAGCAGCGCGCCGACCTCGACAACGTCCTCAACCTGCGCGCTGAGTTCGGTCAGCACGCCTGCCACCGGCGAGGGTACTTCGAGTGTGACCTTGTCGGTCTCAAGCTCACAAATCGGTTCATCCATTGCGACCGCTTCCCCGGGTTGCTTGAACCACTGGGCGACGGTTGCCTCGGTGACGGACTCTCCCAAGGCAGGAACGCGAATTTCAGTCGACATCCAAATACCCCTTCAGCGATGCTATATGGATAATGCTTCTTCAAGGAACCTGTTCAGTTCCGCATTGTGACGTGATGCAAGCCCGGTTGCCGTGGATGCGGCCGCCGACCTGCCGATATAACGTGCCCGCGTATGTTGACCGCCGATTTTCGTCAGCGCCCACTCGATATGCGGATCCGCAAAACTCCAGGCCCCCATGTTACGCGGCTCTTCCTGACACCAGATGAAATCGGCATTCGGGAAACGCGCAAGTTCCTTGACTAGCGCTTTTGTCGGAAACGGATAAAGCTGTTCGATGCGCAGTATCTGAATTTTGTCAGCGCCAAGCTTTTCACGCTCGTCAAGCAGGTCGTAATAGACCTTGCCCGAACACAGAATAACGCGCCTGATGTCCTGGTCCTTGGCAAGCGGCAGGGTGATGCCGGGATTGGTCTCCGCCAGATCGAGCAAGACCCGATGAAATGAGGAGCCAGGCGAAAAGTCGGACACATCCGACACCGCCTGCTTGTGGCGCAGCAACGATTTCGGCGTCATCAGGATAAGCGGCTTGCGGAACTTGCGGTGAAGCTGGCGCCGCAGAATATGGAAATAGTTCGCGGGGCTCGTGCAGTTCGCGACCTGAATATTATCTTCCGCGCATAACTGAAGATAGCGTTCGAGGCGCGCGGAAGAATGCTCGGGCCCCTGTCCCTCATAACCATGTGGCAGCAACATGACGAGCCCGCTCATCCGCAGCCATTTCGCTTCGCCGCCGGCGATAAACTGGTCGATGATGACTTGCGCGCCATTGGCAAAATCGCCGAATTGCGCTTCCCACAAGACAAGCGCATTCGGTTGGGCCAGGCTATAGCCATATTCGAAGCCAAGCACCGCCATCTCCGACAGCATGCTGTCAATGACCTCGAACTGGGCTTGCCGCTCATCGATATTGTTAAGCGGTTTATAGCCGAATTCGGTTTCCTGATCGATCAGGGCGGCGTGCCGCTGGCTGAACGTGCCGCGTGTCGAATCCTGTCCGACAAGCCGCACCTTGTGACCTTCCAGCAATAAAGAGCCGAATGCCAGCGCTTCCGCGGTTGCCCAGTCAAAGCCCTTGCCGGTTTCAAACATCTGCTGTTTGGCTTTCAGCAACCGTTGAATGGTTCGATGTAACTTTAGATCGTCGGGATAATTTGTCAGTGCATGGCCGATTTTACGCAGAACTCGTTGCGCGACCGCTGTATCGCCACGGCGCACATCGCCGCGGGCAACGCCAAGACCGGTCCAGCTGCCTTCCAGCCAGTCAGCCTTGTTCGCCCGGTAACTGCTGGCCGCGCTGAACTGGTTCTCCAGTTCTGTATTCAGCTCGGCTTGCATCGCGGCATATTCTTCGTCCGAAATCGTTCCGTCGGCAATCAGTCGCTTGGAATAAATATCGACCGTATGCGGATGATTGCGGATCAGCTTGTACATCAATGGCTGGGTGAATGAGGGCTCGTCGCCTTCATTGTGTCCGTGCCGCCGGTAGCAGAACATATCGATCACGACATCGGTATTGAATTTCTGCCGGAATTCAGTCGCGATCCGCGCAACATAGACCACCGCCTCGGGGTCATCGCCATTGACGTGGAAGATCGGCGCCTGCACCATCTTCGCGACGTCGGAGGGGTAGGGGGAAGAGCGGCTGTTATGCGGCGCTGTTGTAAAACCGATCTGGTTATTCACGATAAAGTGGATGGTGCCGCCTGTCCTGTGGCCTTTCAGCCCTGAAAGACCAAAACATTCCGCGACAATTCCCTGGCCTGCGAATGCGGCATCGCCGTGCATCAGTAGCGGAATGACGGAAGTGCGGTCATTGTCATAAAATTCCTGTTTGGCGCGCGCCTTGCCAAGAACGACAGGGTCAACGGCTTCAAGGTGCGACGGGTTGGCTGTCAGCGACAAATGCACGACATTGCCGTCAAACTCCCGGTCGGCCGAGGTGCCCAGATGATATTTGACATCGCCCGAACCCTGCACATCTTCGGGGGCTGCTGACCCACCCTGAAATTCGTTGAAGATCGCCTGATAGGGCTTGCCCATGATGCTGGCCAGCACATTCAATCGGCCACGATGCGGCATGCCGATCACGATTTCCTTCACGCCCAGCGCGCCGCCGCGTTTGATGATCTGCTCAAGTGCGGCGATAAGCGATTCACCGCCATCAAGGCCGAACCGTTTGGTGCCGGTATATTTTTTCGCCAGGAATGTTTCAAAGGCATCCGCCTCGATCAGTTTTGTGAGGATGGCTTTCTTGCCTTCCAGCGTAAAACTGACTTCTTTATCGGGGCCTTCGATCCGTTCCTGAATCCAGGCTTTTTCCTCCGGGTCGGCGATATGCATGAATTCGACACCGATCGTGTCGCAATAGGTCTTTTCCACCACCTCGATGATTTGCCGCATCGTGGCGGTTTCCATTCCCAGCACATAGTCGATGAAGATCGGGCGGTCCATATCCGCCTCTTCAAAGCCATAGCTGGCCGGTTCCAGTTCCGGGTGATCTGTTGGCGGTACGATACCAAGCGGATCGAGCTTGGCTTTCAGATGGCCGCGAATCCGATAGGCCCGGATCAGCATGATCGCGCGAATTGAATCCAGTGTCGCCGCCCGGATTTCCTCTTCCGATGCGCCGCCGCTGCGCTCCGCGATCTTGGTCTTGATCGTCTTTTCGTAGGCGCCCCAGTTGCTGTCCAGTGCGCTGACAAGTTCGCCATTGGCGGGCCGCGGCCAGTCGGCCCGTTTCCATGCCGGCTGCTTCAGCCCGGCAATCGCGTTCTCACGCGTTTCCCCCAGCTCGGCGAAGAATTTCCGCCAGCTCGGATCGACCGATTCAGGATTCGTCTGATACTGCGCGTATAATTCCTCAATAAAAGCGCCGTTGGCGCCAAACAGGAAGGAAGTTCGCTCATAAATATCGTTAGCGATTTCGTTGGGGTCCTGTTGATCCATGGTTCATTTCATGCGGGATCGCCCCGCACTCCCTAGGGTGCCATCCGGTAGTTCCGCCGCGACGTAAGCACAGTAAGGGTTGATAAGTTCTAACCCTTCAATGTCTGTTGCAGCGTTTGCCCCATTGCAGCAGGAGAATCTGCAACAATGATGCCAGCGCTGCGCATCGCCTCGATCTTGTCCTCTGCGCCGCCCTTGCCGCCTGCGATAATGGCGCCCGCATGGCCCATCCGTCGTCCCGGTGGTGCGGTGCGGCCGGCAATAAAGCCGACAACCGGCTTCTTGACCTTCGATTGTTTGAGGAATTCCGCCGCTTCTTCTTCGGCTGAGCCGCCAATTTCACCAATCATCACGATGGATTGTGTGGCGTCATCAGCAAGAAATAACTCAAGACAATCAATAAAGTTCGTGCCTGCGACCGGGTCGCCGCCAATGCCGATACAGGTCGATTGGCCTAATCCGACGGCAGTTGTTTGCGCAACTGCCTCATAAGTAAGCGTTCCCGAACGCGAGACAATTCCCACACTGCCTTTTTTGTGAATATGGCCGGGCATAATGCCGATCTTGCATTCATCGGGTGTGATGACGCCGGGGCAGTTCGGGCCGATAAGGCGGCTGTCGCTGCCACACAAGGCGCGTTTCACCTTGATCATATCAAGCACCGGAATGCCTTCGGTGATTGTCACGATCAGCCCGATACCCGCATCGATTGCTTCAAGCATGGCATCTGCGGCGAAGGCAGGCGGAACGTAAATCACCGTCGCATTGGCGCCGGTTTCCTCCACCGCTTCGGCAACCGTGTCGAAAACCGGCAGATTGAGATGTTTCGAGCCGCCCCGGCCAGGCGTAACGCCGCCGACCATATTGGTGCCGTACTCGATCGCCTGTTCCGAATGGAAAGTGCCTTGCGAGCCGGTAAAACCCTGACAGATGACCTTGGTGTCTTTATTGACAAGTACCGACATTACGCAGCCTCCTTCGCGGCTTTGACAACTTTTTCCGCGGCATCCGCAAGTTCGTTTGCAGACAGAATGGGCAGGCCCGAATCCGCCAGGATTTTTGCCCCCTGTTCGACATTGGTACCCTCCAGCCGGACGACCAGCGGTACCGCAAGCTGAACTTCCTTGGCGGCTGCGACGACGCCTTCCGCGATAATATCGCAGCGCATGATGCCGCCGAAAATGTTCACCAGAATGGCTTCCACATTGGGGTCGCGCAGGATGATCTTGAAGGCCTCGGTAACCTTTTCCTTGTCGGCGCCGCCGCCGACATCAAGGAAGTTCGCAGGCTCCCCGCCATAAAGCTTGATGATATCCATGGTTGCCATCGCCAGACCGGCGCCATTCACCATGCAGCCGATGGTGCCGTCCAGCTTGACGTAATTCAGGTCGCGCTTGGAGGCTTCGAGTTCCGTCGGGTCCTCTTCCGACGCGTCGCGCAGGCCAGCGATTTCACCATGCCGGTAAAGCGCGTTATCGTCAAAGTTCAACTTGGCATCCAGGCACAGCAGATCGCCGGTTTTCGTCACGACCAGCGGATTGATTTCGATCAGGCTCGCATCTGTCTGCTCGAATGCGCGGTAAAGCCGTTTGACAAGGTCGATACATTGCTTGATTTCGTCGCCGACAAGGCCGAATTCAAACGCAATGCGTCTGCCATGATGCTGTTGCACGCCGGCGGCCGGATCGACCGTCAGGGTGAGGATTTTTTCCGGTGTTTTGGCGGCGACTTCCTCGATATCCATGCCGCCTTCGGTAGAAGCGATGAAGGCAATCCGCGAGGTCGCACGATCGACAAGGCAGGACAGATAAAGTTCGCGCTGAATGTCCGAACCCTGTTCGATATAGACCCGGTGGACGATCTTGCCGTCTGGTCCGGTTTGCGGTGTCACCAGGTTCATGCCCAGCATCCGCTCGGCCTCGGCCCCGACATCGCCGATTGACTTGACGAGTTTCACACCGCCGCCCTTGCCACGGCCGCCGGCATGAATCTGTGCTTTGATGACCCAGGTCGGGCCACCCAGCGCATTGGCAACCTTGACAGCCTCGTCCGGGGTAAAGGCCACGCCGCCGCGCAGCACCGGCACGCCAAATCCCTTCAGGACCTGCTTCGCCTGATATTCATGAATATTCATGGCAACTCACCACCTAAGTTAGAATGAGACCGAGCGGGCGCATGTCAGTCACATTCAAATGGAATGCCATGGAGCTCAACTGCGCCGCATATAATCAGATATAACAATCTGACCCCGTGCCGAAGGTCGAGCCCCAACATCTGGGATAACGGGCTGAAACATAACCCGCTGATGCTTAACGCTTCGTTGCGCCAATATCTGTTACTTTGTGAATAGTCCTGAATTGATTACCTTCATTTACCAAGGGATGGATCAATTTTCTTACACGCTTTAACCAGATCGCGCACCGCGCCAACAGACTTGTCGAACATTTTCTTCTCACTGGCGTTGAGATTGATTTCAACAATTCTTTCCACGCCATTTTCGCCAATGATCACCGGCACCCCGACATAAAGGTCCTTTACGCCATATTCGCCTTTCAGGTGGGCAGCGCAAGGCAAGAGCCGTTTCTGATCCTTCAGATAAGACTCAGCCATCGCGATAGCGCTGGCGGCAGGGGCATAATAGGCGGAACCGGTTTTCAGCAGGCCGACGATTTCAGCGCCGCCATCGCGGGTACGCTGTACGATTTCGTTGACGCGCTCCTTGGTGATCCAGCCCATTTTCACAAGGTCGGTAAGCGGGATGCCGCCAACTGTGGAATAACGGGTGAGGGGGACCATCGTGTCACCATGGCCACCCAGAACGAAAGTCGTGACATCCTTGATGGACACATTGAACTCGTCGGCCAGAAAATGCTGGAAGCGGGACGAATCCAGCACACCGGCCATGCCGACGACCTTGTTGGGCTTGAAGCCTGTTACTTCCCGCAGCACCCAGACCATCGCATCCAGCGGATTGGTAATGCAGATAACAAATGCATTCGGGGCATATTTCTTGATGCCGTCTCCGACCTGACCCATCACCTTCATGTTGATTTCAAGAAGATCATCGCGGCTCATGCCGGGTTTACGGGGCACACCTGCGGTGACGATCACCACATCCGCACCTTTGATCCCGGAATATTTGCTGGTGCCCGACAGGGCCGCATCGAACCCGTCAACCGCGCTCGACTGCGCGATATCCAGCGCCTTACCCTGCGGCAGCCCGTCGACGATATCGAAGATGACGACATCGCCAAGTTCCTTCAGTCCTGCCAAATGCGCCAGGGTGCCGCCAATCTGTCCACCGCCAATCAGTGCAATCTTCTTGCGCGCCATCAATTCCTCCAATTGCGATTCAAATTCAATTGGTCCCCATCCCGCATATCGGCCATGGCCAAGCAACCCTGATTGGTCACTGATGAGGTAACCGGTTAACCACTTTGGCTAGTAGCGCGAATCTTATTCGCCTGCAAGCGAAGGACGCAAATTTAAGTTTTATTAAATACTGTTTCCTTAAAGACGAATATGGGGGTTGGCCTGAAGGCCGGCCTGTTGGATAACGAGCGGGTTGGTGAAGTTGCGTGCCGGCCGGTCCGCGCAGCGACAGGAGCGCAGGGGGGCAATGTTGAAACAATTGATACAGATGGTGCTGTTCGCATCTGTCTGTTCAACAATTTCGGGATGTGCGACCGCCGTGGTCGGATCGCTCACCCTTAGCCAATTGTCCACGATTGCCACCGTGACCACCATGACTGTTCAGGGCAAGGGGGTTGGTGAAGTTGCACTCGATGTTGCCACGGGCAAGGACTGCCGGGTGATGGAGGGGATTGTCCGGCAATCGCGGTCGATATGCGAGGTCCCGGGGTCCGCCGCGACAGATGGCGATTTCAAAGGGGTGTTGGCGTTGCTGCAAGGGGAACAACGCACTGACGATACAGCGGTCCTGATGCCCGCTTCCGCGCCTGCCCCTGTCGAGAACCGCCCGGAATTCATTGTTGCCGCACGTAGCACGGCCATCCCCGTGGGTGGTTTGATGCTGCAAGGTGATGCTGCTGATTGGGCGCATCCCTAGCGATGGGCACCCGTCCGCGGGGCGGCGGGCACAAATGCAAAACAAGTTAAACCGCGTGCCCGCTGGCAAGATAATCCGCAGACTGCATTTCCATCAGCCGTGAAATGGTGCGGGTGAATTCGAACCGCCCGTCGCCCTTGAGATACAGCGCCTCGGGCGGTGCGTCGGCTGAGCAGATCAGCTTGACATGATTATCGTACAGCGCATCGATCAGGGTGACGAAGCGCTTGGCTTCATTGCGTTTGCTGGCATCGAGTTGCGGGATATCGTCGATCAGCACGGTATGGAAGCTCCAGGCGAGCTTGAGATAGTCCGGCCCGCCAAGGGGTTTCTCGCAAAGGTCGTGAAAGCTTATCCGGGCAACGCCTTTTGCGGCCTGTGGCACGAAAAGTTCGCGCCCCTGCACCGAAAGCGTTACCGGCTCCCCCTGTTCAAGATCGGTCAGCCTGCGCCAGGCGGCATCCATTTCCGCCCTTGCGGTCTCCCCGAGCGGTTGATGATAAACCGGGTGGCCGCTGATCCGCTCCAGCCTGTAATCGGTGTCGCTATCGAGATGCAGCACCTCCAGCCGTGCCTCGATCATATCGATAAAGGGCAGGAAGAGCTGACGGTTCAGCCCGCCCTCATAGAGGTTGCGCGGCGCGCGGTTGGAGGTGGCAACAACAATCACCCCGAGATCGAACAGCACCGAAAACAACCGTCCCAGGATCATCGCATCGGCAACGTCGGATACCTGAAACTCATCGAAGCAGAGAAGTTGCGCCTTCTCCGCGATGCGGCGCGCAACAGGCGGGATCGGATCATCGCCGTCTGACTTTGCCGTGTCGCCGTTCTTATGAGCCTGTCGCCAGGCGTGGATCGCCTCATGGGTTTCCAGCATGAATTGCAGAAAATGCAGCCGCCTTTTTGCGGCGACGGGAGCATGTTCGAAGAACAGGTCCATCAGCATGGATTTGCCGCGCCCGACCTCGCCATGAATATAGATGCCTTTGGGGGCTGGCTGCGCTTGCTTGCCGCCATTCCCGAACAGGGCGCGCAGTCCGCGCTTTGGCGGTGGCGCGGGGCGGTAACCGGCAAGCGCCGCATCAAGCGCCTGCAGCTTCTCAACCGCCAGCGCCTGTTCCGGATCGGGACGGACCTCGCCTGTTTCCAGCAGATCGCGATAGGCGGCGGCCGGGCCTTTCAACGACATAAGCTGGTCCTATAGCTGGTCCTGTTCGGGTGCCAGGCGACGCATCCAGGATATCTCATGCGGCGCGGTGCCTATTTCATCGTCGGAATCGTGAAATCAGCGCCGCTGCGCACATTGGCTTCCGGCCAGCGGCTCGTCACGGTTTTGATCTTGGTATAGAATTTTACCCCTTCCGCGCCATGCTGGTTCGTGTCCCCGAAGGCGGAACGTTTCCAGCCACCGAATGTGTGATAGGCAAGCGGTACCGGAATCGGCACATTGATCCCCACCATGCCGACCTGTACCCGCGATGCGAATTCGCGCGCCACATCGCCATCGCGCGTGAAAATCGAGACGCCGTTGCCATATTGATGTTCACTCGGCAGGCGCAGGGCGGCCTCGAAATCATCGGCGCGCACGACCGACAGGACCGGGCCGAAGATTTCATCGGTATAGATGCTCATTTCGGGGGTAACTTTATCGAACAGGCAACCTCCCATGAAAAAGCCCTTTTCATAGCCCTGCAGGCTGAAGCCGCGCCCATCGACGACGAGATCGGCCCCTTCCTCGACCCCTTTATCGACATAGGCGCGGACTTTGGCGAGATGCTCTCCGGTCACCATCGGGCCGTAATCGGCATCCGCATCGGTCGACAGACCGACTTTCAGGGCCTCGACCCGGGGGGCGAGTTTTGCGACCAGCGCATCGCCCGTCGCCTGCCCAACCGGCACCGCGACCGAGATTGCCATGCAGCGTTCGCCCGCCGAGCCATAGGCGGATCCGACCAGCGCGTCACACACCTGATCGAGATCTGCATCAGGCATCACGACCATATGGTTCTTCGCACCGCCCATCGCCTGTACCCGCTTGCCATGCGCCGCAGCGGTTGCATAGATATATTCCGCGGTTGTCGATGCACCCACGAAGCTGACCGCCTCGATCCGGGGGTCGCTGAGCAATGTGTCGACCGCTTCCTTGTCACCGACAACGACATTCAGCACCCCCTTTGGCGCGCCGGCCTCCAGCATCAGTTCCGCCAGCCTGAGCGGTACGGAGGGGTCTTTCTCCGACGGTTTGCAGATGAATGTATTGCCGCAGGCAATCGCGATACCGAACATCCACATCGGGATCATGGCGGGAAAGTTGAACGGGGTAATGCCGGCGCACACGCCCAGGGGCTGGCGCATGGAATACATATCGATCCCCGGTCCCGCGCCTTCGGTAAATTCACCCTTTTGCAGATGTGGAATGCCGCAGGCAAATTCGATCACCTCCAGCCCGCGCTGAATATCACCGATCGAGTCGGCGATCACCTTGCCATGCTCGCGGCTGAGCATTTCAGCCAGCGATTGCATGTTTTCCTCGACCAGCGCCTTGAACTTGAACATGACGCGGGCGCGCTTTTGCGGGTTTTCAGAGGCCCAACCGGGAAAGGCGGCAGCGGCGTTCGCAATGGCGGCACGGGTTTCATCGGCAGAGGCAAGTGGTGCCTTTGCCTGACCTTCCCCGGTCATCGGGTCGTAAACGACGCCATAGCGGCCACTTGTACCCGCGACCTGTTCGCCGTCGATGAAGTGCCACAGCTTGCGCATCTGCCTGTCCTCCTTACCGGTCTCATTTTTGTCGAGTGTTAAACCGGTATCGGGCAGTCGGCAAGAAGCGATGGGCAATTAGTGATGATCGGTGGCTGTCTCGATCGTATCGCGCGGCCGCACCATGGCATCGCGTGGCCGCCCGAGCAGCCAGCCAAAAAACAGCGTCGCCGCCACCGCGCCAAGCAACTGGGCAATGATAAAGAGCGGTGCGTCGATCGGGCGGATGCCCGAAAATGTATCAGTCAGGGCGCGTGCGACGGTGACCGCCGGATTGGCGAATGAGGTCGAGGCGGTGAACCAATAGGCTGCGGTGATATACAGCCCGACGGCGAAAGGCACGGCATCGGCGCGCTTCCATAGGCAGCCGAAAATCGTTGCCACCAGGCCAAATGTCGCAATGACTTCCGATCCGAATTGCGCCGGGCCCGCGCGCATATGGGTGGACATCTGGATCAGCGTATCCTCGAACATGAAATGGGCGGCGATCGTCCCGATAATCCCGCCCGCCACCTGCGCCAGCAGGTAAAGCAGTGCTTCGCTGATGGTGACTTCACGGCGCAATAAAAAGGCAAGCGTTACGGCGGGATTGAAATGCGCCCCCGAAATCGGTCCGAATACCAATATCAGGACGACCAGAATGGCCCCGGTTGCAATAGTGTTGCCAAGCAGGGCAATCGCCACATTTCCGCCTGCCAGGGTTTCCGCCATGATGCCCGATCCCACCACGGTCGCGAGCAGAAATGCGGTGCCCAGAAATTCCGCCGCAAGCTGCCTTTGTAAATTGATCGGGGGGGTCGTCATTGCGCCGCCCCTTCTTCTGACTGGCGTGCTTGTGCCGCGGGGTCGTCCGCGCCGATTTCGCGTAGCCTTTTCTCAAGCGCCAGACGCTCAAGCTGGGCAAAGGGCAGTTCAACAAAAATTTCAATCCGCGCGCGAATTTGACGGAATATTTCCTGAAACTGGGCGCGGGTTTCCGCCTCGCTGCCTTCAAAGGCGGCGGGATCGGCGAACCCCCAATGGGCGCTGATGGGCTGGCCGGGCCAGATCGGGCATTGTTCGCCTGCCGCATTGTCGCAAACGGTGAATACGAAATCCATTTGCGGTGCATCGGCAGCAGCGAATTCGTCCCAGCTTTTACTGCGCAACCCGTCGGTCGGAATGCCTGCGATCTCCAAAGTGGCAATCGCATGGGGGTTGACCTTGCCGGTCGGATGGCTGCCTGCGCTAAAGCCCTTGAAACGCCCAAATCCATA
>OBJS01000217.1_pt1 | contig 15526 bp, 6 predicted proteins | sample 1519851 | NCBI WGS metagenome assembly OBJS01 (sample SAMN03019806, study PRJEB22545) | beach sand metagenome | biome: beach; feature: sea beach; material: beach sand | place: USA: Municipal Pensacola Beach, FL | collected 2010-10-20 | depth 25-47 cm m
GAACCTGAAACCCTTAAAAGTTACGAAATCGCTTTTAACTACAAACCCACATTCGATCTAACGCTCGATCTTAATATTTTTCGCTATAAATGGAAGGATATTATTCAGTACGTAACTGATATCAGCGGGGGCACCCGTACCGCCCAAAATGAAGGCGAACAAAATGGTCACGGCATCGAATTTGAAGCCCATTGGGAAGTTAACGATTGGCTAACGGTGCTTACCAATTATTCCTGGCAGGATTCCGAGGACGAAAATACCGACACCGACGCTGCCAACGCGCCGGAACAGCAATTTTATATCAGGGGCATGGCTGAACTGCCCCACGAGGTAGATCTAAACATACAGGTAAACAGTGTGATGGACCGTAATCGCGCCTTCGGCGATGTGCGTAGTGATATCGATGATTACACCACGGTCGACGTTACGCTACGCAAACGTTTCGCTGGCGATCAACTGGAATTATCTCTACTCGCGAAGAATCTCTTTGACGAAGATGCATTTGAACCAAGCTTGAACGCAACTCCTGTGCCGCTTATACCAAATGACTTACCCCTGGCGGGTCGGCGAATTCTGGGCGAGGTGCGCTACAAGTTTAACTAGACGACTGATAACGGATACGTTACCCACACGGACGTAAACAAATGAATCGCTTAAGAGCAGCAAATACGTCTGCGGCCTTTGCTTTCGCACTCCTCGTATTGTGCGCGTATTCGTGGTCGAGTTATGCGATGTCGGCGGGCATGGTCGTAGTACAACCCCAGGTTCGACCGCCGTATGACCGCGTTTACCAAGAAATCATTATGGGCTTCAATAGAACTTATACCACCCCCCCTCAAACGGTGCTCATGCTGAACCCGGAAAATGCCGAAAAAATTGGCGCGGAAATTAGCAGAATAAATCCCGATCTTATTATGGCGTTGGGCTCAAGAAGTGCCTCTATCGCTCGACAATATAATGCAAACACGCCGAAATTAGCCGGGGCAGTAAGTCAAGTACCGGAGGGAATGCATGGTATTACTATGTGGCCTGATCCCCAGTTAGTGCTTGAACGGTTAATCATCGTTTACGGAAAGCCAAAAACCATTTATTTAGTGACCGATATAGATAAAAGACAATCTCAAATTACAGGCATCAAAGATTTCGCTCAAATTAGCGGATTTAAGGCCTCAGTCCACCACGCGGACAATATTAAGGATGCCGCAGCCAGGTACCAACAAGTGCTGGGCCAACTGCAACCCGGTGATGCGATTTGGTTAATGCGAGACAAGGCACTTAACGATCCATCGCTGTTGTCTCTGGTTTTGGAAACCGCCTGGAAAAACAAGGTGGCGGTAATTTCTTCTAACCCCGTTCACGTCAAGCGTGGGGCGCTAATGGCAATCTTCCCCAACAACCAGGCCATGGGTGAAAGTCTGGGACGCCTGGCTACAAGAGTCGAACAGGATGGTGCAGATTTGGCGCCCATAGTCGAGCCATTAACAGATGTTCACACGTCGCTGAATAATAGAACAAGCAGGCATTTGGGTATTACGCTGTCTAGCGAAGCGAATGAGCTGATAGACAGCGTTTTCTAAGCAACCAAACATGTCTATTTTAGCCGCCGTCAACCTCCGCAACTTAACATTCAGGCAACAACTGATCGCCGCCTCCTGCGCGCTCGTAGTCACGATGGTGGGTATCATTTCTTACGTCAACAGTGTTAATTCGCACAAGGTTTTGATTAAGCAGATGCACGCGCAGGGAGCCCAGGTGGCCAACACACTGGCTGCGCATAGTAAATTGGCGCTCCTTTATGAAAGCGAGTACAACGCGCGCGAGTCGGTGGATTTCGTCGCTAAATTTCCCGATGTGGAAATACTGGAAATCGTCACGGCCAAAGGCAAACGTTTGTACCGCTCGCGCGCCGCGACTGACCGCGACCTGAACCAACATTACGATCCTTACAGCGATTTGCTACGCCTCGAATATACTAACGACTGGGTGTTTATTCTTCCGGTTTTTTCTTCTGCCGATATCGAAGAGGGTTATGGCCTATCCGGCGACGAAACCGAAGACCTAGAAACGCACCTGGGCTATGTCGCTCTTTCTCTACGCAAAGATACCATCCAACTCCTACAGTGGACTGCCATAAAAACCAATATTCTGTTGGCGGTCATTATCGTCCTGGCTGTGATCGTCGTTATCATTGCCATGTCGCGGCAAATCACTCGGCCCATTGAACAACTGGCCAGCACCATGAAGCGGGCCGAAGACGGCGACACCAGCGCCCGCGCCCTCGTCAAAGGTCAACCCGACGTGGCGGTGATGCAACACGCGTTTAACACCATGATGGATAAGCTCGAGATTCGCGAACACGAACTGAAACAGGCGCGCGACAAAGCGGTCGAAAGCGCGAGGATAAAGGGTGAATTTGCGACCAACGTCACCCATGAACTGCGCACGCCAATGAATGCGGTTCTGGGCATGATGGACCTCCTTGCAGAATCAAAACTAACACCTAGCCAGCACGATTACGTTAATGTCGCCCGCAACTCGGGAGAGAATTTGCTTCAGCTGATCGACGATATTCTGGATTTTTCCAAAATGGATGCAGGCCGCATCACTACGGAAACCAAAAATACAAATATCAGGGAATTCCTTGAAGATATTGTCAAGCTTCTCGCAAACCAGGCACTCACCAAAGACGTAGATATCGGCTATTTTATAGATCCGCGAATACCTTCTATTCTGCCACTGGCAGAATCGCGTGTTCAGCAAGTACTAATTAATTTGCTTGGCAATGCCATCAAGTTTACAGAGGCTGGTGAAGTATCCCTTTGGTTATCGCTATCTGACGGTAATCCAACAAATTTACTATTCGAAGTGAAAGATTCCGGAATCGGCATTATCGCATCGGATCAGGAAAAAATATTCGAAGCCTTCACGCAGGCGGACGCATCCTCTACCCGCGAATACAGTGGAACTGGTCTTGGGCTTGCTATCTGTCGACAGCTGGTGCAAATCATGGGTGGCGAAATCGGATTGCGGAGCCAACCCGGCAAAGGTTCGACCTTTTGGTTTTCCCTACCTAGCGAAATAGATCTTGCAGCATCAGCCATCATAACTGAATCTAAAACTAATACGAGCACACTGCTCGTATCTTCAACTGAGATTACGCAACAATTTATCGCTGATAGGCTTGCAGACAAGGGCTCTCACTACGCTTTCGCAGAGGATTACGCGAGCGCAGTAACCAAGCTAAAATCATCTTTGGCTAATGGTAGTTCATACGATTACATCGTTATCGAGGAACACAAACTCTCTGCACACTACGATGAATTTGTCGGCTTATTTGATAAACGCGGCGCGTTCAGGCAAATAAAAGTCGGCGTGCTCACCAATCCCTGTAAGTCTTCAGAAAAGATAGACAAGCATTTCTTGCGAATTGACAAGCCCTTGTTTGCTTCATCTTTAAACGAGCTGTTTAACAATGAACCAGTTACAGGTAAGCACAGCCTGTCAGACTCTGGCCCAAGCGCCGACACCCGGCCCGCTATACCCGTTGGAAACACCACGATATTGGTCGTCGACGATAACCGCATCAATCAGCAGGTCGCTGCAGAGATGTTAAAAACACTGGGTTGCGCCAGTGAAGTAGCGGCCAATGGGAGACAGGCTCTCGAACTGGTGTCGCGCAAGCCCTATGACTTGATTCTGATGGACTGCAATATGCCCGTCATGGACGGCTACGAGTGCACGCGAGAAATAAGAAATTTGACACTGGGTCAAAGTCTACCCATCCTCGCCATGACAGCCAACACTAACGATGACGAAAAACAACGCTGTAAAAATGCGGGCATGGATAGCTTTCTCGAAAAACCACTTCGGCTGGGCGTACTAAAGGAGACGCTTTCCAACTGGTTACCGGAGTTTAGTAACGGAACAAAACTGCCACAACCTGTTGATGCTCTGATATTGGCTCAAGACAGCAACTACGATCCAGCGGTCATGCAGGAATTATTTGCTTCTGTCGGCGATGTTGTCTACCGAATGATCGAAGCTTTTATGGAAGACACACCGATATACTTAGATTCCATGCGGGCTGCATTGATCGCTAGCGACGCCAAACAGGTTCGCGAACTGGCGCATACAATAAAAGGCAGCGCCTCAAACTTTGGCGCCCACGGGTTTGTCGATATCGCGAAGAAAATCGAAGAGCTTGCCCAAAAGGGGCAACTCGAGAGTTGTCATGACGAAATCGAAAAGATCTCTGCTTCGTTTACCGCCCTGGTTCAGGCTTTCGACACCGAGATACTAAATGCCACCTCCAACGGTACCGCTACGGCAAATCGAGCTTACTCTTTATTAATCGTTGACGATGACCGAACTATTCGGCTCGCGCTTAAAGACATTTTCAAGGACAGCGAGTTCGATACGCTCGAAGCAACTAACGGCAAGGAAGCGATCGACCTGTGTCGGCGAACACTGCCTGACATTATTTTGATGGACGCCATCATGCCGGAAAGTGATGGTTTTAGCGCTTGCGAAACCATTCGAAAATTGCCCAACTGCGCCGATATACCTATTTTGATGATCACTTCGCTGGACGATGAAGAAGCAATTGTTAGAGCTTTTTCCAGCGGTGCAACAGATTACGTCACCAAGCCCTTACACTTTACCGTCCTGAAAGAACGTGTCGCCCGATTGATCAAAGCCAACAAGGCTGGCAAAAAGGTCAAGGAAATGGCCTATCACGACACGCTCACAGGGCTGCCCAACCGGGCGAAGTTAATGCAAGAGCTGCGCGTTATTCTCAACCGATCCAGCCTTGACCAACACCGAACCGCAGTGCTCTTTCTGGATCTGGATCACTTTAAAAACATCAATGACTCGCTAGGACACAACGTGGGCGACCTGCTGCTAAAGGTGGTGGCCGACCGTCTTCGGGGCTGTGTTCGCGAGAATGACCTTATCGCCAGACTGGGTGGCGACGAGTTCACCGTCGTATTGGAAAACATCGACAGCGACCACTCCATAGCCAAAGTCGCCAAAAGCATTTGTGACGCCTTGAGTGAGCCCTTTGTCTTCCTTCAGCAGCGGATGTTTGTTTCGGCCAGTATCGGCATCTCGGTTTTCCCGAATGATGCCAGTGACGTCAACACATTGCTGAAACATGCTGACCTTGCAATGTTTAAAGCCAAGAAGGACAGAAACAGCTTTTGCTTTTACCAATCGGGCATGGAAGATGAAATTTCCAAACGCCTCAAAACTGAATCTGAGCTGCGTCACGCCATTGATCACAACCAGCTGGTGTTGCACTTTCAACCCCAGTACGACCTCAACAGTCGATCCATAGTGGCCGCGGAAACCCTGGTTCGCTGGCAGCATCCGACCCGGGGATTATTGGGCCCGATGGAATTTATACCCATTGCGGAAGAATCGGAACTAATTACCGATCTCACGCAGTGGGTGTTACACAAGGCCGCGCAACATATCAGTGACTGGGCGCAAGATGGCTACGCTGTCAAATTGTCGATTAACCTGTCGGCCAGAGATCTGGAAGCCAAGGTGCCTCTCGCCTCCCGTCTTGCGGAGATCGTCAAACAATACAACATCGAACCGGAACTGCTGGAGCTTGAGCTTACGGAAAGCACACTCATGGCAGACCCGGAGAAAAGCCGCAACGAACTTTTGAAACTAAAATCGATGGGCTTCACGCTGTCAATTGATGACTTTGGCACCGGCTATTCTTCACTGAACTACCTTAAAAACCTGCCGATCGACGTGCTCAAAATCGACCGCATGTTTATCAAGGACCTGGAACAAAACGTCGATGACCGCTCCATCGTCAAAGGCATCATCGCGCTCGCGGAAAGTCTGAACCTCGACACGATTGCCGAGGGCGTCGAAACCCTGGAACAAAGGGATATCGTGGCCAAACTGGGTTGTCAGATGATCCAGGGCTATTTGATTAGCCGGCCAATTCCCATTGAAAAATTCGAAAACAATTACAAGAAGGACTTTGTTGTCGCCGGCAAAAACTCCCGAGCTGATAGCGCCTGAGTTCGCCCGCCCGGAAAAATAGTTTAATCCCGGATAAATACAAGCGAGTTACTAAGCCCTCTGCGCCCCGACTGCGGGCAGCCTAGAACCATTCGTTCTTCATCTCGAAAGTCGCTGCGTTACCGGAGACCAGCAGTTCCGCCTGTTGAAATACTTGTGGTAGCTCCCACTCGATGTAGTACCGGGCTGCCTGGATTTTTCCTCGATAAAAATACTGTTCCTCCTGAGGCTTGCCCTCTACCGCGGAGGCTGCAACTGCCGCCTGTTTTAGCCACAAAAAGGAAGCCAGAAGCCGACCAAACATATCCAGGTACAACGTGGCATTTGCCAGCCCGCGATCGACGTCCTTGCCAATCTGACCCAACAACGTAGCGGTAGTATCCAGCAGCAGCGTCAATGCCCGATCACATGCCTGCACCAGCGTCTCATCGATGTTGGCTTGGCGGGCACTCTCGGCCAGCTCTCGCATGTCTTCGGCGAAGTATTCGAGCCCGAGACCATTGTTAATCGAGACCTTACGACCCAGGAGATCAATGCCGTGAATACCTTCCGTTCCTTCGTGAATCGGATTCAAACGCTGGTCGCGGTACAGTTGCTCGACAGGATAATCGCGCATGTAACCCGCGCCAGCGAGTATCTGAATGGCGAGATCATTGGAAATACAGCCATATTTAGACGGCCACGATTTGACAACCGGAATGACCAGGTCGAGTACCAGCGCCGCCCTTTTTCGAGCTGCTTCATCAAGGCCGGTGTGTTGGTCTTCAAACAAGGCGCTGGCATACAGGCACATCGCTAAGCCGCCTTCCGCATAGGCTTTCTGTGCCAACAGCATTCTGCGGACATCTGCATGTTCTACCAGCATCACCTGCGGAGAACCGGGATCCCTGGACGAAGGCAATCTGCCCTGCGGCCTTTGCCGGGCATAATCCAACGAATAATTGTAGCCCTGATAGGCGATGGCGGCAGCGCCCAACGCCACGCCAATGCGGGCCTCATTCATCATTTGGAACATATAAGCGAGGCCTTTGTGCGGCTCTCCCACAAGGTAGCCAACAGCCCCATCGCGCTCGCCAAAATTCAATGCCGCATTGGTGGTGTTGCGGTAGCCCATCTTGTGGTTTAAAGCAGCTACAACGACATCATTTCGGGCGCCGGGAGCACCATCGTCCTCAACCAGAAATTTCGGCACGATAAAAAGTGAAATGCCCTTAACGCCTGTCGGTGCGCCTTCGATCTTGGCCAAAACCATGTGAATGACATTATCGGCGATATCGTGATCGGCGCAGGAAATAAACATTTTTTGACCGTATAGGCGATATGAACCGTCTTCGTGCGGCACGGCAACTGTCGTTATGTCGCCCAGCGCCGAACCCTGGGCGGGCTCGGTCAAGGCCATAGTGCCGTTACTGCGGCCATCCATAATCAAAGGCAGATATTTAGCTTTCTGTTCCGCCGAACCGAATGTACGCAGCAGGTTAGCCGCGCCAGTGGCAACGAAGGGATACGCAGCGGTGCCAATATTGGCTGCATTTATATAGACCATGATCGCGCGGAAAACCACTTCGGGCATTTGCATGCCGCCTTCTTCGTAGTCCTGATGCGCGGCAAGGAATCCGGCTTTGGCAAACTCCTGCCAGGCGACGCGGGTTTCCGGAATCATTTTTATGGTGTCGCCCTTGAGCCGAGGTTCGTTCTGATCACCTTCGACCAGATGATTGGCGAAATACTTTTCCGCGACTGTTTTCGCCGTACGCAGCGACGCGTCAAAAATTTCACGGGAGTGCTCACGGTAGCGCGGCCGGGCGAGCAGGGCTTCGGTATCAAGAAATTCATACAACAGAAATTCGATATCCCTGTCGTTTAACAGCGGGACTGACATGACTTACCTTTTGTTGTTACTGTTATTTTAACCGTTAGTGATCTTCTACCGGATCATATACCTACCGGCCGCCTGCAACCGCTGCCGCGAACCCGCCTCTCACCCTCGGCCGTGCATATGGGGACACCGGAGGGTAAAACCGGCGCAGCCAGAACTAATACGTGTATTCGCTAAAACGATCGCGCAGATCCTTTTTGCTCACCTTACCTGTCGCGGTGTGCGGAATCTCATCGACGAAAACGCAGTCTTCGGGAATCCACCACTTGGCGATTTTACCGTCGAGGAATTCGAGTAAGTCTTCTTTTTTTGGCGCCGACCCATCGCGCTTGACCACCACCAGCAACGGCCTCTCGGTCCATTTGGGGTGCGGCACGCCAATGACCGCAGCTTCGGCAACATCAGGGTGTCCCATGGCAGCATTTTCCACATCAATGGAGCTAATCCACTCTCCTCCCGACTTGATGACATCTTTTGTCCGATCAGTAATCGCCATATAACCATGCGGATCGATAGTGGCAACGTCACCCGTGTCAAACCAACCGTCTTCGAGGTGGGCATCGGACTCGGACATTTTGTAGTAGGACTTACACACCCAAGGACCGCGCACCTGCAAACGTCCGGAAGTCTCTCCGTCCCAGGGCAACTCCCGCATATTGTCGTCGACGATGCGCATATCGACACCATAGATCAGACGACCGGCCTTGAGTCGATAGTTGTATTGCTCTTCTTCCGGCAGCTCCCTCATCCATGGCAGCAAGGTATTGAATGTGCCCAGCGGACTCATCTCAGTCATCCCCCACCCGACATTGGCCCATACGCCAAATCGATCCAGTGCTTTCATGAGTGACACCGGACAGGCCGCACCACCGATAACCACCCGCCGCAGTGAGTCAACGCGTCCGTCCGAGGCATCTAAATGGTTGACTAGCGCCAGCCACACCGTGGGCACACCCAGGGCCAAGGTTACCTGCTCTTCGTTAACCAGGTTCGCCAGGCTTTCACCATCACCCATCTTCGGCCCCGGGAACACCAGCTTGCTGCCCGACGCGGCAGCGCCGTATACCGTACCCCAGGCGTTGACGTGAAACATCGGCACCACCGGCATCACGACTTCTTCTGGCGTCAACGCCAGAGTAGAACCCGCATTGGTACCAAGGCAATGCAACACGGTGCTTCGATGACTATAGAGCACACCCTTCGGATGCCCCGTTGTGCCCGAGGTATAACACAAGCTGGAAGCACTGTTTTCGTCGAGCTCCGGCCAATCGAAGTCTTCCGGCTCATCAGCCAGGAGACTTTCGTAACACAGGACATTGGCCAAACGCGTCTCGGGCATATGGGCTTGGTCTGTCAACACCACAAAACCTTTGACGGTTTGTAATTGATCCTCGACACCTTCCAGCAACGGCACGAACGCCGGGTCGACAAATACCCACTGATCTTCCGCGTGGTTGGCAATGTAGGTGATCTGCTCAGGGAACAAACGCGGATTAATAGTGTGACAAACATACCCCGAGCAACTGATGGCATAGTAAAGCTCGAAGTGGCGGTAATCATTCCAGGCCAGCGTAGCCAGGCAATCACCCTCTTTACAGCCCAGTTTGGCAATAGCGTTGGCAAGTTTTCCCGCCCGCCTGAAAGTCTCTGCAAATGTTGTCCGGTGGCGCGGATTATCGGCCGTCAAAGATACTATTTCGGTCTCGGGAAACACTCGCTCAGCGTATTTCATTATTGAAGTGATGGTCAGAGCATCACTCATCATTTCGCCCAGCATTATTCTCTCCAGATAGTTGTTGAACAAAAGCGCGCGCTGCGCCCAATCGCTTACTATATCGAGCCACAACCCGGAATGACAATCGCCTTCGCACCACAGCCAAACTGGGAAAACGGCCTTTCAGGTAGCATCCCGTAATGGTGTCGTCTCGTTACGGAATGACGACCACGATAAGATCTTATTGGACCCTCACTATAAACCCCCCGGGGCAAAGAAGGGGACAGGGATTCTAGCGGGAGTTTGCAAGAAAGTAGACGACCGGTTTGCCAGCTAAAAGCGCATACCGCAAGTATTAACTGAGCAGGTGCAGCAGGAAGGAAACAACGTTGAGTATCGCTCGTGCAGAGATTCAGTTGAGCTCGCGGCGCGCAACTCTACATCCCTTCGCGCAACTAACCCTATATGCCATCAAACGCCATCGCGTAACTCTAAACTCAGGTTTTCGAGGAAATCAAAGTCGGGAATCATCACAGATTCTCCTGCCAGGCGCGCCTCACACAACACACCCACCTTGTTCGGCACGGCCGTCACGGGGAAAGTGTCCTCTAGGCTATACATGCGTAAAGGGCGGGGCAACCAATTCAGCATGATCGCGTAATAACCCCGCTGCGCAGCCGGGCCTACGGCATTAAGCACAGCGATACGGCAGTTCGATGTGATTGGCGCATGAGCGTTACCCGCCAGGCCTTCAAACGAGATCAGGGGAAGACGCTGGTCACGCCAGTGGATCCAGCCGAAAAAGCGTTGGTCCGTAGCGTCGACAATATCTACCGACAACTCTCCGCTGACGATTTCGGCAATGGCCGACATGGGTACGAGTAATGACACATCGGCCATCGGTAATAACATGGCATTGAGCACTTGGTTCTCGACATATGACTTCTCGCTGTGTCCGTTCATCGGGGGCTCCAAAATACGCGTTTAGGCGCCTTGCGCGCGAAGCGAGCGTCCTTCCTCGACCTGTCTTCGCTGATTGAAATTATCCGCAAAAGTAGCGATATCGCCGAGTAAATGATGAGCTCCTCGGGTCAGCACCGCTTCCGGCAACGCAGAGACAATACAGGTGGCAGGCGACTGTACCCACACCGAGCCACCACTGGCTTCGATGAGCTGACTGCCCTCAACGCCGTTATCTCCCATACCGGTAAACACGATCATGCTTGCGCCATCGCGATAATAATTGACCAATTGCGCGGCGACAGCATCGATACACGGTGAATAAGGGCCTGTCCAGGAACGTCCGGCGAACTCGAGCGTGCCGTCATGGCGAATCGCGAACTCTTCGCCGGGTGAAACCACGGCGACTTCCCCCTCAGCAACATAGTCGCCATCAGACAACATCTTGACCGGCCACCGGCAACGCCGCTCGATCATCTTCACCAGTTGACCCGCCTGCTCCGTCTCGATGTGTTGGGCATATAGAAAACCGATATCCGGCAGTGGTCTGATGCTGGCCAGAAAAGCGCTCACAGCGCGCAGACCGCCCGTAGAGGCAGCCAGCAGCCAGACCTCCGAAGCCGGCTTGCCGGCAGAGCCCATCAATTGCCGCCCCCCCGGCCGAGCCCGGCCGCAAACATACTCTTGATTGCGGCCAACAAATTATCTTCCTGGTAAGGTTTACCGAGGAACAAATTCACACCGCAGCCGAGCGCTTTTTCCTTGTGCTTTTCCCCGGATCGGGACGATATCATGATAATGGGAAGGTCTTTGGTCTCCGCAGTATTGCGTACCAATCGCGCCACTTCAAAGCCATCCATGCGCGGCATCTCAATATCCAGCAGCATTAGATCCGGTTTTAAATCCCGAATGGCGTCGATTGCCTCGACGCCATCTTTGGCGGTGTGTACTCGATAGCCCTCACGCTCGAGAAAGCGCGAAGTCACCTTGCGGACAGTTACCGAGTCGTCCACGACCAGAATCGACAACGGTCGCGCTAAATCTGCTTCTGCGTAGCCACCGGTAACCTCCAACTCCTCCGGTTCCGGTTCATTCGCAGCACTGGGCAAAGCACTGCCGGGAATCAAATCCGGCAGCACCATTTCGTCGCTATTGCGGGCAAACGTTCGCACTGACATACGACGACATAAAGCCAGGAGATCGAGGATAACCAGCACTTCGCCATTACCCATCAGCGTGACACCGGACAATCCCGTGACGCCGTTAAACAGCGGTCCCAGTCCTTTAACGACGATTTCCTGGCTACTGTCGACACGGTCCACCTGAACCGCGAAATGCCTGTTTTCCGAAGACGCCAGTACCAGCGGCGCTTTTTCACCTTCGGCGACGAATGGCGCGGGCGTTCGCGCATCGAGCAATTGGCCCAGATAACACACATGGTAATCGACACCACCATAGCTGAGCATACTACCGCCGCTTTCGTGGCAAGCAGCCAGTTCTCTGGCGGACAGACGTACAACTCCCATCACAGTATTGACCGGAACGGCGTAACGGTCGCCTCCAACGCGCACCATAAGCGCCGAGTTAACAGCTACTGTAAAGGGCAGGCGAATAGTAAAACTGGTGCCCATGCCGCGCCGCGAATTTAGCGAGATCGATCCGCCCAATTCGCGGACTTCGTTGGCCACCACATCGAGGCCGACGCCCCGTCCGGAAACCTGGCTCACCTTGCTCGAAGTTGAGAACCCGGGCAAAAAAATCAGCTGCAGCAAGTCCTCTTCGTCAACCACCGCGTCCCCGGCAATAATGCCGCGATTTACAGCCTGGCGGCGAATCGATTCGGCGTCCAGGCCCTTGCCGTCGTCGGTCACCTTGATGACGACCTCGCCACCTTCGCGATTGAAGATCAAAGCGATGGTGCCCTCTTCAGGTTTATCTGCCTGACGCCGGCCTTCGGGGTCCTCGATACCGTGATCGATCGCGTTGCGGATCATGTGTTCAAGTGGCCCAACCAACTTGCCGAGAATAGTGCGATCCATTTCGCCGTCGATATTGCTCAACTCGAGCTTGACAGGTTTATCAAGATCGCTACTGACCTGACGTACGACCCTGCGCAAGCGAGGCACCAGCTTGGCGAAAGGTGTCATCTGCGTCTGGGTCAGGTTCTCCTGCAGGTCGGAGTTAACCCGGGACTGATGGAACAATAAAGACTCTGCGGTTTTGAAACGCTCCAGCAGATTACCTTTGAGTTCCTGGAGGTCGGAAGCCGACTCCATCAAAGCTCGTGACAATTGCTGGAGCTGCGAATACCGATCCAGCTCCAGGGGATCGAAGTCGGCGCCCTCCTCACCGATTTGCTCACGGCGATACTGAATCTGGGCCTCGTTTTCTATCCCGAGGCGGCGCACCTGATCCTGCAGGCGCTCGACGGTGGCATCCATCTCTTCCAGGGCGGCGGCGAACTCGGTGACTTCCTGCTCGACGCGGCCGCTAGCAATACTCGTTTCACCCGCCAGATTGACGATATTGTCCAGCATGTGAGCGGCAACCTTGACCATTTCCTGCGAGCCGCCCGCCGCTGCGACTTTGCCACCCCCGGGCGGTGCCCCCCGGGAAAACTGCTTGTGGGTCTGAAAGGGAATAACGCGCGCAATGGATGGCGCTGGTGCGTTTGGCGTTTCCTGAGCCGGGCTTTTCCCAACCGGGCTTTCCTGAGAAGGCTTTTCCGCCACAGAGCTGTCGGATGCGGGGCCGTCGGAGGCTGAGCTTGCCAACTCTTCAATCGAATCGGGCGCTTCATCTTCCACTGTCTCGAGCGCCAGCGGCGCTTCCCCAGCAGCTGCTTCACGATCCCCGGAATCTTCTTCTGCAAGGTTTTCGCTGTCGGCAAAGGCCTGTGGCGAGGTTTCCTCGTGATCAGCAGTCACTACAGAATCAGTCCCCGCTTGCTCTGCCAGCTCCGGGGCACGGCCGGCACGATCGATCATGCCAACGAGCTCATCATAGCGTTGTAGGAGAGTATCGAAAAAGGACACATCGAGGTTAGTGTGTCGATACTGCTCTTCCAGGAAGCTTTCCAGACTGTGGCTGAAGTCCCCAATGGCAGAAAAACCGGCGACGCGCGCACCTCCCTTCAGGGTATGCAACTCCCGCGTCAGTGTTTCATAATTCGCGCTATCGTTAGGCGAGTCTCGCCAGGACTGTATCGCCTGTTCGATTTGCTCGAGCAGTTCTTCCGCTTCTTCACGAAAAATCGCAGCAATCTCGGGGTCTATCGACTCCTCCCACTGACTGGAATCCATATCCTCTGGGTGGCTGGGCGAAGTACCCACCGTTGTCGCTTCAACCGACGCAGCCGGTTCCACTTCCACAGGCTCGGTACTCGGCACATCACCTGCGTCCGACACAGCGAGCTCCGCTTCCAGGGATAGGTCTGTCTCTGACTCACCAATCGGCGGCACGACAACGGCCGCATCAGCCTCCGCCGCCAGTGCGCGCAGCTTATCCAGCAAGCTGGCATCCCGTGCAGGCGGCTGCATTGCCGGACCCGAAGCGTAGGCGTCGATCAAGGACAATAGCATCGAATGAGCGATCAGCAACGTATCCGCCTGCGTTTCGTCAGCACCACCGACGTCCGCAAGCGCACTTAAAGTCTCCCGATAACGATCCGCGAGTTCGCCGAGCACCTTGGCTTCATCCTTCGCAGCGTCGCATAGTGCCGACAGCTCCAGCAATAGCGCATCAAACCGGGAGCCGTAACTGGAAGGCTCCCGACACCATTGCAGCAGCCATTCATCGGTCTCCAATATTTCCTGCAAACCGCCAATAATCAGAGCGTCGAGATCACTCTGCCTTTGCGCACCTATTTCCTGCACAGTCTGTTTTTGTTCGCGGTGACGCTGCAGGATAGACTGCGCCAATGCTTCGACATAAGCGGGGTCTGCTGAGTTGCCAAGCAGTTCATACAACGCGGCGACGCTATCCGCCAGCAAGGAAGTCAGAGTATCGGGCAGGGCACGCGCGCTGTTGCTCCATTGACTAAGCGTACCCTCAAGGGCTTCGGCTACTTCGCCAATCGCGGTTTGCTCGGCTACACGCGCACTCCCTTTCAGCATATGCAGCGCGCGAAATACCGTAGGCTCATCGCCGAAGCCAGGGTACACGTTATCTCCAAGCCGGGAGACAAACCCGGACAAGACGTCCAAATATTCCTCGGCTTCGGCAGCAAATATAGTCTGCAGGTCGCTTTCCGCCCCCTTCGGCGCAGCCACCTCGGAGACCTCGCCGATCTCTGCCACCGTCTCTGCGGGCGTGCTTCCCGCATCGACCGCGATCTCGCCCTCAATGAATTCACTCGGGGCGCCGACGGTAGTATCGCCTACCTCATCAACATGTTCTTCTGTCTCCGCGAGTAGCGCAGCGGACGACGCTTTCGTCGTTTCAGCCGGCACATAGTCAAAGCTGGGTATTTCGCCATTGAGCACCGCCTGTGCCGCCTGCACCAGTTGACTCACTGGGGACGCTTCCTCCTGCTGACGCCCGGCTTTAAACGACTCGATCAATCGTGGGATCAGTAATAGTGACTCAGCAACCGTAGCATCGGCATGGATACTCCAGCTCAACCCGCCGTCAATGTGTCGGTTAAAAAGCTCTTCAAGGGCCGCGCCAAGCTCGCCAATATAGGTCGCTCCGGCCACGCGGCCACTGCCCTTTAACGAGTGGAAAAACCGTCGCACGGTTACCAGTGCCTCTTGATCACTGCGCGTGCGCTGCCACCGGGGATAAGCCTCCCTGAGCCCGCCGAGGATTTCTGATGCCTCTTCTACAAAAATATCGACCAGCTCGGGGTCAATTGTTTCGCCTTCGAGAGCCCGTTCGGGTTCGGGTTCAACAACAGATTCGACAACTGGGGAGGCGGGCACATCCCT
>OBJS01000218.1_pt1 | contig 15520 bp, 17 predicted proteins | sample 1519851 | NCBI WGS metagenome assembly OBJS01 (sample SAMN03019806, study PRJEB22545) | beach sand metagenome | biome: beach; feature: sea beach; material: beach sand | place: USA: Municipal Pensacola Beach, FL | collected 2010-10-20 | depth 25-47 cm m
CTTGGGTCGCGCAACACCTGCGCGGTGGGGTGGCCGTGGGGCGCGCAACACCTGCTTGCGGGTTTTTCGCGCACTGGGGCCGGTTTGTCCGGTGCGGTGGCCTTGGGTCGCGCAGCACCTGCTTGCCGATTCGCGCCCTGACTGTCCGCGGCCGCACTGGCTTGCGCATGCGCCTGCTGTGCGCGTTGAATATCTGCCAGCGCCGCCTCGTCGACAACCTGGGCCTGGGCAATCTGCTCCTGGAGTTTTTCCTCCTCGAAGTCTATGGACGCAGTGATCTCGACGCCGTCTTCAAGGCGCTTGCTGCCCAGGATAACGGCGTCTGGTCCCAGGTATTCGCGGACTTTGAACATGGCCTCTTTCATATCCTTGGCAGTAAACTTGGTTATTTTCATGCGCGTTGCTCCCCGGCTTTCACCACGTGTTGTCCCGACCGGACGGTAAACGGGCGGTGCGCCTTGCTTTGATATTCACCTGTTGCCATCGTGGCCTTGTTCAGGCTGTCGTCAAACCGGCAGCCGGCTTGCCGATGGCGCCGACCACCTTGATTTGCTTGTTGGCAGGGATTTCTTCAAAAGCCAATACATTGAGGCCGCGGTTGGCTCCCCTGACCAGCCGCGACAGCCAAGTTCTCAAAGTAGAGGAAACCAGCAGCACAGGGGTGTTGCCCCGAGTATTTTGCTGCTGGGTATATTCGCTGATCTGATGCAACATCTGGTCGGTGAGCCCTGGCTCCAATCCTCCCCCCGAGACCGAGCCCTGGACCACACCAAGCAATATCTGTTCCAGCTCCGGCGCCAGCGTCGCCACCTCGAGTTCGTCCGCCATGCCATTGATATGCTGGTAGATTGTCCGGTTCAGGGCGATCCTGACCTGGGCAGTGAGAGCGTCGGGATCTTGACTGCGGGCGCCGTGTTCCGCCAGGTTTTCGGCAATAGTGCGCACGTCGCGAATCGGTATCCCCTCCGCCAGCAAATTCTGCATGACCTTTAACACCACGCTAAGCGATAGGGTGTCGGGCACCAGGCTTTCAGCCAGTTTAGGTGAAGACTTCGCCAGTTGATTGAGCAGGTTCTGCACGTCGTCGTGACCCAGCATACTGTGCGCATTCTGTTTCAGCAGTTCACTGAGATGAGTCGCCACCACCGTGCTGCAGTCGACTACCGTGTAGCCCTTGGCTTGAGCGTCGTCCCGCTGGTTGGGCTCAATCCACACGGCTTTGAGGCCAAAAGCGGGATCGCTGGCCTCGATGCCGTGCAGGTTACCAAAGACCTGTCCCGGGTTGATTGCCAGCTCCTTACCCGGATGTACCTCCGCTTCGCCCACGGGTACGTCCAACAGCGTGATGCGATAGGTGTTTGGCGTCAGATCGAGGTTGTCCCGAATATGTACGGGCTGGATCAGAAAGCCGAGATCCCGCGATAGTTTTTTGCGCACGCCCTTGATTCGGCCGAGAAGCTCACCGCCCTGATTCTTGTCGACCAGTGAGATCAGTCGGTAACCGACTTCGAGGCCGATGACATCGACTGGGGGTACGTCGTCCCAACTGAGTTCGCGATTTTCTTCCGGGACCGAAGGTGTCTCGGTGGCACTTTCCTCTTCCAGCTGGGGCGCATTTTCGCGCTGAATCAATAAATAAGCGCTGGCCATGAGCACAGCAGCAAGCGATAAAAAAACCAGGTTAGGCATGCCCGGCACCAGACCCAGGCTGGCGAGGACACCGCCGGTCACCATGAGTACCCGCGGATTGCGAAAGACCTGGGACAGCACCTGCTCGCCCATGTCCTGAGCATCGGAAACCCGTGTCACGATGATCGCCGCCGCTGTCGACAGCAGCAATGAAGGGATTTGGGCGACCAGGCCATCGCCGATGGTCAGCAGCACGTAGTTGTGCGCGGATTCTGCAACTGACAGATCGTGTTGCAGTGTGCCGACAGCCATGCCACCGATAATATTGATAAAGAGTATGAGAATCCCGGCAACCGCATCGCCGCGGACAAACTTGCTGGCACCGTCCATGGCGCCGTAAAAGTCAGCTTCCCGGGCGATGTCCTGACGCCGGAGGTGGGCTTCTTCCTGGCTGATCTGGCCGGCATTGAGATCGGCGTCAATCGCCATCTGCTTGCCGGGCATGGCGTCGAGAGTGAAGCGTGCCGAGACTTCGGAAATGCGGCCGCCACCCTTGGTGACGACGACGAAGTTAATGATCACGAGAATGGCGAAAACCACCAGGCCGACTGTGTAATTGCCGCCCACGACAAATTCGCCAAAAGCCTGGATGACTTTGCCGGCGGCATCCGTACCCTCGTGGCCATTGAGCAGAACCACGCGGGTGGAGGCGATATTCAGCGCCAGCCGCAACAGTGTGGCAATCAGCAAAATAGTGGGAAATATGGCGAATTCCAGTGGTCTGGCGGAATAAACCACCGCCAGTAGCACAATCAAAGACAACGAGATGTTAAAAGTGAACAGCATGTCCAGCAGTATCGGCGGCAGCGGCAACACCACCATCGCCAGCATGATTACCACCAGTAGTGGTGTCCCCATGCCGACCAGTAGTTTTGGCAAGCTGGCGATTCCGGCTGCTCCGGGTGCGGTATTTGTCGCTTGCGCCGCTTTCACTCGTCAACCCTCGCCGCCAGGTCTTCCGGTACCGGCAGATTTCGTGGTGGCTGTGGTTTTGGTCGCCCCGGTCTTGCCGCCTGGTTAAGTTGATGAATGTAGGCCAGCACCTGTGCCACCGCGACATAGAGGCGAGCGGGGATTTCCTGGTTGAGATCCGTTGTCGCGTAAATGGCGCGCGCCAGGGGTGGCGCGGAAAACAGCGCAATGTCATGCTCGCTGGCCACCTCGCGAATACGCGCGGCAATCAGATCTCGGCCCTTGGCAACAACGACGGGTGCACGGGAACCGTGTTCATCGTATTTCAGTGCGACCGCGTAATGGCTTGGGTTAGTGATGACGACGCTGGCCTCGGGTATCTCGTCGAACATGCGTTGTTGCGCCCGCTCGCGCTGTAAGGTGCGGATTTTAGATTTCACCTCAGGCCGGCCTTCGGTTTCCTTGACCTCGTCCTTGATTTCCTGGCGTGTCATGCGCATCTGACGACTGTGATCCCACAGTTGAAAGGGGACATCGGCGCCGGCAATCGCGATGAGCGCCAGGCAAAAGCCGAGAAAGGCCCAGATGGCGATATCGCCCGTGTGGGCCAGCGCCGCCTGTGGGTTTTCCTTGCCCAGTAGCAGCAGTTCGTCAAAGAGCGCCCAGATCACGCCAACCGCAACGGCGGTCACCAGGAAAAACTTGGCAATCGCTTTGAGCAGTTCCATCAGGGATTTCAGGGAGGCGATGCGCTTCAGGCCCTTAAGTGGATCGATTTTTTCCAGCTTGAAGGCGATAGCCGACGTGCTGAAAGTCCAGCCGCCCAGCATCAGGGGTCCCGCGAAGGCGCCGGCAATCAGGATGAGAAACATCGGTATCAGCATCAGCAGGCCCTGCCACATCGCCTCGCCAAAGGTCGCGGTGAGCTGGCCGGGGGTTTCCACTTGAATCGCGTGCAAAGAAAAGTAGTGTTCGAGCGTACCGGCAAGGCCGGTCGTGATACTCGAGCCGAAAGCCAACAGGCCGAAAGCACCGCACAATAGCGTGATCAGTGTGTTCAACTCGCGCGAGCGCGGCACCTGGCCTTTCTTGCGGGCCTCCTGCAGTCGTTTGGGGGTAGGCTGTTCGGTGCGTTCCTGACCGGTTTCGTTTTCTGCCATCTTGTATCGCTATGCGCCTCGTCTGCCCGCTTACTGGAAGATCGTTTTCATCGATTCCAGCGCGGCCGCAAGAAGCGCGCTGATTTGGGGTTCAAAACTCGACAGGCTGAATAGAATCAACATGAAACCTGCAATCAGGGTCACCGGAAATCCCACGGCGAAAATGTTCAGTTGTGGCGCCGAGCGCGTCATCACGCCAAATGCCAGGTTGACCAGCAGCAGGGCGGCGAGTGCCGGCAGGGCGATCAACAGTCCGCCGGCAAACATCTGCGAGCCCCAGAGAACGACCTGCCAGTTCAGGTTTTCCGGCCAGGGCGCGCCGATGGGCAGTAGTGTAAAACTCTCGTGAACGGCGGCTATCAGCAGCACATGGCCGTCCATGCTTAGAAAGAGCAGGGTGGTCAGGATCATGTAAAACTGGCTGACCACCGGAACCTGAACGCCGTTCTGGGGATCGAGCGCTGAGGCAAAACCCAGGCCCATGGTCATTGCGATATTCTGCCCCGCGATGACCACCGCCGAAAACGCCAGCTGCAATAGAAAACCCATGGCTACGCCCAACAAAACCTGCTGGGCACTGATCAGCATGCCGGCGGCACTGAAGGGTGCGACTGCTGGCGGATTGGGGATGTTGGGCAGAAACAGCCAGGCCGTCAGCATGGCGAGAACGATACGGACGCGTCGCGTGATGCTGCGGGCACCAAAAATCGGTGAGGCGAACAGGAAGCTGCTGATGCGGATAAAAGGCCACATCAGAGCGCTGGTCCAGCGCGTTAGTTCCGGGGCGGTCAGTTCTAGTGCCATCGTCAGTTCGCCAGGGGCCTAGCCGGTCAGTCCGGGGATGGAGCCGTAAAGGCGTTGTGTAAAATCGATGAGTACCCGCAACATCCAGGGCCCGGCGAGAACCAGGGCGACGGCGATAGCCATCAGTTTGGGAATAAAACTCAGCGTCATTTCCTGTATCTGCGTGGCGGCCTGAAAAATACCAATAATTAAACCGCTGGCCAGTGCCGACAGCAGCAGTGGCGCCGACACGAGCACGGTCACATACATCGCGCTGCGGCCGACATCCATAACTGATTCAGGCGTCATTCAGGGCTCCCGTTTGTCGTTGGCGGCGAAGGGCTTGTGCGTCAGGTTCATAAATAAAAGCCCGCGGCGAGGGTGCTGACGATGAGCGACCAGCCGTCGATAAGCACGAACAGCATGATCTTGAAGGGCAGTGAAATAAGAATGGGCGACAGCATCATCATGCCCATGGACATAAGTACGCTGGCGACCACAAGATCGATAATGAGAAAAGGAATAAAAATAAGAAAGCCGATTTGGAACGCGGTCTTCAGCTCGCTGACGACAAAAGCCGGCAACAGAATTTTCAGGGGCACATCTGCAGGGTCGTCGATGTCGTTGTCGCCGGACAGGTCGACAAACAGGGCCAGGTCGGCTTCGCGCACCTGGTTGAGCATGAATTCGCGAAACGGCTGAATTGCCCGGTTCGCCGCTTCGTTAAAATTCAGTTGCTCGCTAATATACGGACTGATGCCGTTCGAATAGGCTTTTTCAAAGACCGGCGTCATGATGAACAGGCTGGTAAAAAGCGCCAGGCCAACGAGGATCTGGTTAGATGGGGTCTGGGCTGTGCCCAGCGCCTGCCGCAGGATGGCAAAAACGACGAGGACACGAGTAAACGATGTCATCGTCAGCAGCGCCGCGGGCAGCAGGCTCAACACCGTCATCAGCAACAGGATCTGAATGGTCAGGCTGTAGGAGTTGGCGCCGTCTTCCCCCGGTGTTACCGTCACCAGCGGTATACCCTGCTGCGCCAGGGCCGGCGTGGCGACAGCCATGAGCAGGACGGCAAGGTGGCAGTGGCGCATCAGGAGCGATGCCTTTCGGGTGACTGATTCGCCATCACTTCGGCGAATGTGTCGGGCGCCGGGTTCGCGCCGGGTTCGTCGTTATCAAAAACGTGCAGCGAAGCGATTTGACCGGGTGCGACACCGAGCAGGATTCTCGCGTTGCCGCTACGTACGATAAGCAGCCGCTCGCGCGGGCCCACCGACAGGCTGGCGACAATATCGAGGGCGTCCTGGCCTTTGTTGGGCAGCCGGTTGATTTTTTTCAACAGCCAGGCGAGAGCGGCGATCGCCATCAATACCAGTACCATGCCCGTCAGCAACTGCCACAGATAGTTGTGCTCACCCGATGCCAGCGGATTACCGGCACCGGTTTCTGCCCACGCCGAGGCCAGACCCGCGCCACTCGCCAGCGCGATTGCAATGCCGGGCCAGCCCCGGCAGGGGCGGGTTGTCATTTCAGTTTCTTGACGCGCTCTGAAGGGCTGACCACATCGGTCAGACGAATACCGAACTGTTCGTCGACCATAACCACTTCGCCGTGGGCGATAAGCGTACCGTTGACCAGGACATCCAGTGGCTCTCCGATGCGGCGGTCCAGCTCGATAACAGAACCCTGGTGATACTGCAGAAGTTGTCTGATAGGAATCTGCGTGCGGCCGATCTCGACAGAAATGGTCACGGGAACATCGAGTATGACGTCGAGGTTCATGTCGGCAGCGGGCCGGGGCTGCTCACTACTCTGACCCGGCGTCAGGTTTTCCAGGTCGGCGGCGGGAAATTCCTGCCCGGCTGCTGTGGAAGCCGGCTCGCTGGCGTTGTCTTCGAGGATTTGTTCTACCTCTTCGGTTTGCACGGTATCGGCGTTTTCGTCGCTCATGTTTTAATCTCTCGCTGGATGCTGTGTTACTAGCCGGTGCCAGAAGCCGGGCCGAGCTTGCGTATGACCTTGACGGCCTGTTTTCCGTTGTAGTTGCCGAAGGTGCCGCTGAACACGGGGATGCCTTCGGCGTAGAGAGTGACTGCGTCGGCCACTTTTAGCGGGATGACGTCACCGGGATTGAGATCGAGTATCTCCCTGACTGTCAGCTGTGCCTCGCCCAGAATGCTGCTGAGACTCACCTCAGCGGATTGCACCTCGTCGACGATGATGGGCGCCCAGGGGTTGTTGGTCGTCGGTGCTTCCATTCGGTACGTGTTGACCAGCCGTTCCCGGTAGGGCTCGATCATGGTGTGGGGTATGGCCAGCTGGAACTGGCCTTCCGTGTTGTCGAAGCGAACCTCGAAAGTGTTCAGCATCAACGGCTCGGAAGGGTTGAGCAAATGCGCGAAGTCCGGATTGGTTTCGCTCTGCACCAATTCCGCTTCGATGGCCAGCACCGAAGACATCGAGCGTTGCAGGTCGGCAAAAGCCTTGGCCAGCAGCATTTTCCCCATACGGATTTCGGCGTGGCTTGGCGCCGTTTTTTGCTCGCTTGCCGGCGAGCCGATGCTGCCGCCGTAAAAGCGATCGACGGCACCGCGGACAAAGGACAGGTCAAAAACCGCCATGGCGAGTCCCGCCATAGGCTTTAGATGGACGTAGTTGATAAACGTCGGTGTTTCCATGCCGTTCAGGTAATCGACGAAGCTGGTTACCCGCGTGCCGGCAAAGTTGACCTCACAGTTGCAGCGCAGCGTATTGAAAACGCTGTCGCAAAAATGTTCGGAAAAGCGTTCATAGGCGACATTGAGCGCGGGTATGCCAGTGCTCAACAACAGATTCTGATTGGAGAAATCGACGCGTTGTGCTTCTCCGGAGGAGGCCGCGCCGCTGTTGGAAACAGGCACAGCCCCTTCTTCTACGCTGGACAGCAGCGCGTCGATTTCTTCCTGGCTGAGTATCTCTTTGGTCGACATCGGCTACTGCATGACGTACCCGGTAATGTACAGCGCGTCGACTGAGCGGCCGGATGTACTGTTACCGATGATTTTCCGGACGGCGATCAGCATCTCCAAACGCAGTTTTTCCTTGCTGGCTGGTCCGCTCAACTCGGCGTAGCTTTTGTCGCTGAGCATGACTAACAACTGGTGGCGGATGGCCGGCATGTGGTGTTCGACCATTTCGATCACTTCGGGGTCACGCGCCATAACTGACATATTGATCTGCAGATAGCGTAGTGTGTCCTTGTAGATGAAATTAACAATGAAAGAGGGGTCGAGGTCGAAGTAATAGGTTTGATCGGTCTTCGGCTCTTCGCCAGCTTTGGCGCTGACCGCCTGGGTCGCCGGCGAAAAGTACATCACAGCGCCGACACCGCCGGCGATCAGAACGCAGGCGATGATCGCGATCAGCAAGCCTCGACTGGCTGCGCCGCGAGCAGTAGTAACCGGGCTTTTCCCCCATAGCGGATGGTCAGCTGTGGCCATCGTTGATTCCCCAGGTGATTCTCTTCGTTATTGGCCAATGCGCTCGCCAATAAACCTGGACTACAGCACGGATGACCCTAACCCCAGGGAGCAATAGTTATGCCACCTGATAAACGTAATAAAATCAATGTGCTATATGGGTGTTGTCAAAAATATGACACGAGTCTGCGCGAATGACCAGCGAACAGCGCCGGAATAAAGTCAAGTTGGAGCTTAGGTGGCAGCTGTAAGTTATTGCTTTTTTTGGGCTCTTAACAGCTTAAATGTCTGTTGGCAAGCGGGTGGCAAAAGCGCTGATGTTCTTCTGAACATGTCTCAGCAACACGCGCGCCAATTCGATAATCGCCGCCTTCAGTCACGTGCCCGCAACACTTTCAGTGAGGCCGGGGCGCGCTTATCCCTGGGCCGGTGGTGAGCGTACTACGTACTAGATGACCCGCTGCTGGCGTAGTTCCTCGATCTGATCGGCGTTGTACCCAAGTTCCGCCATGATCTCATCGGTATGTTCGCCCAGTGTCGGTGGCCGATGCCGAATCGTGCCTGGTGTCTCCGAGAGTTTGATCGGGGGCCCCGCTACCGGTGCTGGTTTGCTCAAACCAGGATAGTCGATGTCGTTGAGTACACCCATCGCCTGTATATGAGGGTCTTCGTAGGCTTCCTGAAAACTGAGCACTGGCCCTGCCGGTACGCGCGCAGCCTCGAGTTCTTCGAGAGCCTGTTGTGTTGTGCGTTCCGCACACCAGGCTTCAGCCCGCTCGCTGATAAGCTCACCGTTGACGCCACGCAGGGCATCGGTTGCAAAGCGCGGATCATCGATCCAGTCCTCGGCACCGACGAGACGTGCCCAGCGTTCGAACAGGGGCTGGCCGACAACCTGGATGATAATTGCGCCGTCCTGCGTATTAAAAATATCGCTGGGCCCGGCATTTTGTCCCCGATTGCCGGTACCGACGCGGTTTATGTTAAGCAGTATCTGTTCGATCATGGGGGAGTTGGAAAAACACAGCGCTGTGCGCATCAGCGCGCCTTCGACGATTTGCCCCTTGCCGGTTTGCTGGCGCGCCATAAGCGCGGCGAAAGTGCCGAGCGCCGCCGAAGTGGCCGTGCCATAGTCGACGTAGGGCGCAAAGGATTTCATCGGTTTGCCCGGGTAGCCGGCCATCTTGACCGCGCCCGACATCGACTGACCGATACCGTCAAAACCGACGCGGTCGCTGTAGGGCCCAACCGACCCGAAGGTCGAGACCATGGTGAATATAATGTCTTCCTTGATGGCCTTGAGCGATTCGTAATCAATACCCATTTGCACCAGTGTCGGCACCGGTAGATTAGCCAGGACCACGTCCGCGGTCGCTACCAGCCGTTTCACCACTTCGCGGCCGCCCGCTTTGGTGGGGTTTAACGTCATGCCGCGCTTGCTGCAATTCATCTGCATGAACAGCGAACCTTCGCCGTTTTCTGTCACCGGGCTTGTGTAGCGGTCCTCGCTTCCCGCCAGCTTTTCAATGCGAATAACATCGGCGCCAAACTGGGCCAGCAATTGCGCGCAATAGGGGCCGGCAATATAGCGGCCGAAATCGAGGACGCGAACACCTTCGAGTACGCCTTTCATGGTGTCTCCTGTTGTCACTAAACTGCGCTATCCTAGCGCCAGAGCCAGGGGTCGGGTCAAATCCGGTAAGCCCTACTTGTGGCTGCCGTCGCAGAGGGGCGGTTTTGCCGTTGCCTTGCAGCCGCAAAAATAAACTTCGGTGGAGCGTGTTGCATCGTATTTCACTGGCGTAAAATCCGTTCCTTTATGGGAGCCGTCGCAAAAGGGCTGCTTGCTGCTTTGCCCGCAGGAACACCAGTAATAGGACTTGCCTGCTTCGACGGTAACCGCAAAGGGCGTATCAGCGGCACGCACTGGAGTCGCCATGTTGGTTCTCCTCTTATTTGGTCGGCGCAATAAGCATAGACCAAAACAGGGGGCGAATAGACTGAAAGTGGCAGACTGTCTTATCGGCAGTCGAAACCCGAGATGTGGGTGAGGCAGCGGCAGTGCAGACTACCCTGCCTTTGGTGATGATAAGCCGGTCGACTCTGGCGCGAATGTGTCTGGATACAGCGGTAAAATGTTTCAGAGATTTTGCGCATGATGAATCTAATCGCCGACCCCGAGGTGTGGGTCGCGTTTTTAACGCTGACCGCACTCGAGCTCGTCCTCGGTATAGACAATATCGTTTTTATCTCCATCCTCTCGGACAAACTGCCCGAGCATCAACGGTTGCTGGCCAGACGGGTCGGTCTGTTTTTCGCGATGTTTATGCGCATAGGGTTGCTGTTTGTCCTGGCCTGGCTTATCGGGCTGACCGCACCCTGGTTTACTGTATTGTCAGAAGAAATTTCAGGCCGGGATGCGATTCTTCTCACTGGCGGTATCTTTCTCATCTGGAAGAGCACCAAAGAAGTTCACCAGCTACTCGAAGGCGAAAAGGGCCAGGCGTCGTCTAAAGTGCAGGGCACGCTGGCCGCGGTGGTTTTGCAAATAGTTCTGATCGACGTGGTTTTTTCCTTGGATTCGATCATTACTGCCGTTGGCATGGTCGAGCACATCGAAGTCATGATCGCGGCAGTGGTCGTATCGGTGGCATTGATGATGTTGTTTGCCGGTCCTATCGGCAACTTTGTATCGGCTCATCCCACCGTAAAAATGCTCGCCCTCGCGTTTTTGTTTTTGATCGGCGTGGTACTGATTGCCGACGGTCTGAACCACCATATCCCGAAAGGCTACGTGTACTTTGCAATGGCGTTCTCGCTGGCAGTAGAAGTCCTGAATCTGCGCTCACGCAAAAAAAAGGGCGAACCGGTAGCCCTGAACGTGCCTTACGAACCGGAAGATCACCAGCAGACTCCAGACAAATAGCGTGCTCAAAAAATTTACTGTGCGCGTGTGTCACTCGGGGTTCTCTCGCCGAATTTTTGCCGTGCTAATAACCCCCTGACTCCGGCTGGGTACAGTCTTGCGCTCTAGCTAATAGCTAGTGGCTAATAGAAAGTCACGACAGCAGAGTAAAGGTTGGCGAAAACACATCTATTGGTGCCGAGGTTGGGGACGGAACACCTGATGTTAACGTCAGAGTAACGATATGGCTCCCCCCCTCATAATTGCTCCAGTTGTTGTGTTAGGGTTTTCCGAAGGAGGAGGGCCCGATGAAGAGTAAGCGATTTGCCGAGGGACAGATTATTCGGGTCCTGCAGGAGACTGAGGCCGGTCAGTCGGTCGCGGATGTATGCCGCAAGCGCAACTGTTCGGAGCGGTCGTTTTACCGTTGGAAGGCCAGGTTTGGCGGGAGGGATGTATCCGAGGCGAAGCAACGCGCAAGCTGTCCCGCGCAGGCCGAGCTTTTTGCGGCCGGAGTGAACTTGATCACCTTTTCAATGGCATCCGCGAGAAGATTGCGAGCTTCTGAGTTTATTGGCTCACCTAACGCCTTGAGTAAGGGGCCGAGCTGCAGAGCGCAGCGTCGTGGCAAAGGTCCCAGCCCTGACTGGAAGGAAGGGCGATTCTATTCATTTGTTAGTCGTCCATTTCTCCAATAAAGATGATGGATGCCGGAATCTTGGTTTTTGGATTGATCGGCTCAACTATTTCTACTTTCGAGAATCCTGCGCCAGAAAACAAGGCCATCCATGATTCGATACTTCGATAGTACCAAGGTGCCGGGCAGCTAAAGTTTTCATTGAATCCAGCCCATGAGCCTTCTTTCCACCCCTCAACTTGAACCTCCTTATCAAATGAGCTACCAGGATGAAGCGTTTGTACAATCAATGCACCGCGATTGCATACAATTTTAGAGGCTTGATCGAAAATTATTTCTACCGAGCGCTTGCCAAATAAAGAAAAGTTACACACCAGCACATCGAACTGTTTTCCTACCGCTTCGGGTTTGAGTTCTTCATAGGGTAGGATCTTGAATCGGCCTTCTCTTTTTGAGGCGTAATTAATGAGCTCTGGAACAGTATCAATTCCTAAACAATCTATCCCTCTAGAAACGAGTTTTCTAACAAGCCATCCTTCACCGCACCCGATGTCGAGCACATGATCAGGTTCACGCTTTAGAATAGCTTCAATGATTGCTTTGTTCGTAACTAATTGTCGGCTTTCTATTTCTTTATTTTCGATTGCTTGAATCCAAGGACTGGCATTCTTAAGCCAAGATTCGACTATTTTCTTATCACTAAACTCCGACACGAATCTAATCTCCCTTGGGGAACTCGGAAACCTAACGACTAAAATAACCGGCGCCGCTTTGCGGCGTCCAGCGCCGAAAGTGCGAAGTTGATTGCCTTGCTAGAAGGCAGGATGGCATGGGTATTTTTGTCCGTATGACCATGAAGGTGATACTGCTTTCAATTTATGACTTTCGTCAAATTTAAAGCCAATCCAGCCTACCCAAGTACAACCTTCTTTTTCGAATACTTTTTGATCCGTATGTTTACTTGCAGCTGCAATGATTTCATCTTTTGTAGCATGTATAGCTATATCAGGCAACGTAGCCATTAATTGCTTTCGAGTTTCTTCTAACTCATAGGTTTGTTGATACCGGTATGACAGTGTTACACCAGTATCCACAAACTGATATAGCCAGAAAGCATTGCTAGCCAATAAAAGTACAACAAGTATTGCGATTGTTATTTTCATTTTGCCTTCTAACGCCTGGGCAAGCGGCGCTCAGCATGGAACGCCTTCACCGCTATGTTAGTGCCGGACCTTCCAATACTCATGACCTAGTATCTCTTCAATCTCACCTTTCGACCAGGAGTCATTAGGCGCAACGTGTGAAAGAAGGAAACTGAGCGTGCGATGGCATGCTGCTTTCTGCTGTTCGCTGAGTTCCGACATTTGATTGCTGATCAGGGGAAGATCGCTTTCGGTCAGCTCCCACCAATGGCAGCGTCGGTCCTTAGTTCTGGTGATTCGTCGCAATTCTTCGGGGTCAGACGACACCCCATCGTCCATGGCAAGTGCGGCGTGGTAACCGTAATGCGCGGGGAAAGGCACATCCCCGAATGCCCATCGAATCAGAGCTGCGAGTTCGGCTGCCCCCGAGGTCACAGGTGGTGCACTAACGCCTTGCTCACCGGAAAATTGGGAGCGCAGCGAGTAATATTTCCGTGGGCAGCAACTTGTTATGCATGTATTTTTCCTTGGGAATACTCAATTAGCCAAAAGTGCCCGTACGAATTATTGGTTCAAAATATTTTCGATCCAATTTAGAAATCTGGCTGCACTTCTAGTTTCAAAGTTATCCTTGTTCGGTACGTAATAGCACAAGTCTGATTTGACCGATTGAGTTTCAAAGTTCTGTAGAAGGTTGGCTTTTAACAGCCTTTTAGTGAGCGTCGTAGAACAGAACACAAGTCCATTTTCTGCCATAGCCTGCTGGATCCCGAAAAGTTCTTGATCATGTTTTTTGAGTTTAAGGTTAGAGCCATCCAGTCCATTGATTTCCAGCCAGGCAGCTAATGGAGGGTCCGGTAACGATTTATTTTTCCACTCCGTGGTAAACAGGGTAATGGGTTCCTTTGACCAGGAAGGAGGCGTCATTCCATAAGCACCAAATACATTGAATGACTCAGATCTAATGACATCAGAATCCTCAGCGACTGAGACATCACCGAACCGAATTGGAATAATATATGATTGGCTATCAACCGACTCGCCAGTCGATATTTCCATAGAAATATCGGGGTTGGCTTGTTCAAACTCATGCTGGGCAGGGATCAGCACCATAGCTGCTAATGATGATGTCGTCGTCACTCTGACCGCACTGCCAGCTTTCATCACCTCTTCCAAAGCACTGTCAATTTTCAGAAACCCTTCCGAGGTTGCTTTAGCTAATCTTCTACCTGTGCCGGTTAGTGATATTCGCCTTCCCAGTCGATGAAACAAACTTACATTTAACCGACTTTCCAGGTTGCTGATGTGGTGTGAAATGGCTGTTGGTGTCAGCGAAAGTTCTTCTGCAGCCAACTTAAAACTGCCCCGACGAGCAGCCGACTCAAAGGCTTTCAGCGCCTGTAACGATACCTGCAAACTTAATCTCCAAATTAACAACTAGTTCATCGACAGTATAGATGATTTAAACTCATCTAAAAGTGTGACTTTTTCGTTTGTAATGGTCTATCGAGGCTCACAAAATAGCGCCTGTCATTAATCAACTAAGGTAATGAACATGAGCACATTATTACACATTGATTCAAGCGTTAGGGCTGCGAATAACGCGAACCCAGATCACGATTCCATATCGAAAAATATCGCTCTCCGATTTATTGATACATGGAAACAGAATCGGCCTGAAGATGAGTATATCTATCGTGACGTTGGAATGAATCCACCTGATTTCATTACACAGGATTGGATTAGCGCGGTGTTTACCCCTGAGGAAGAAAGGACCCCGGTACAGAAAGAGAGACTGGCACTATCAGATAAACTGATAGCTGAGGTGGCAGCAGCCGATGCTATTTTGATTTCCTCACCAATGTATAACTACGGTATGCCGGCTCAGCTAAAAGCGTGGTTCGATCAAATTGTACGAATAAACAAAACGTTTGATTTCGATCTCTCACGAGGGGACTTCCCACTACAACCTCTCCTCTCCGGTAAAACACTGATCATAGTGACTTCCAGCGGAGAGTTTGGTTTTGAAAAAGGAGGAATAAGAGAAGATTCTGGCCACCTGGCACCGCACCTACGGACACTGAGTAAATATTTAGGGGTGGACACAGTGTATGAGATTGCCTCTGAATACCAAGAATTTGGTGACGAGAGACACCGCATGTCAGTAGCCAATGCAAAAGATCGAGCCGAACGTATTGCATCAGAACTTAGTATTTAAACCCTGGCTCAATCGTCAAAAAATGAGATCACCAATGTGTGACCATATTATTGAAGAGCTTCTCATAAAATGTGGAGAAAACGTTATTGATTTGGCTATTAGCAATGTCAAGGTAGGTGGCTTGCCGTTTGCAGCTATTATCGTTAATCAGAATGGAGAAATTATTGGCAAAGGGGTAAATCAAGTCGCCAAACATCTGGATTGTACCGCACACGCTGAAATTCAGGCGATAAGAGAGGCTTCACGGAATGAAAAAAACTTTTCTTTAAAAGGAACGACATTAATTGCTTCAGGAGAGCCTTGCGCTCTCTGTTATATGGCAATCCGTATGGCGGAGATTATGAAAGTTATTATCGTATCGGATAGATATGAGGCGGAAAGACACGGGTTCGATTATCTATGGACTTACAAGCATTTCAATGCCAGCCTCTTTCATGAACTCGAGGTTGTGACGCTAGATAATGACCGGAAATTGCTCCCATTCCAGTTAGCCAAAATCAATTTGAGTGATTAAGATTAGTAGTTTCAACTTTTCATTACTTTCTAGTTTAATAAGCGTCATCTTGCGATAGGCGCTTTACAGAGGATCGCTGCCGCAGCCTTCGGCTGCTGG
>OBJS01000220.1_pt1 | contig 15458 bp, 13 predicted proteins | sample 1519851 | NCBI WGS metagenome assembly OBJS01 (sample SAMN03019806, study PRJEB22545) | beach sand metagenome | biome: beach; feature: sea beach; material: beach sand | place: USA: Municipal Pensacola Beach, FL | collected 2010-10-20 | depth 25-47 cm m
AGTGTGCGTTGCATCAGCCGCAACGCACACTGCGCTGGCTCGAGGACACGTCTCTGGTTCGCCGCAACGACCCGGCCAATATCTACCTGGAGTGCCTGGAGTGTCGCTGGTATTAAACCGGCCCTCAGGCAATACCGGTTGTTGCGCCCGGACCAGGCAAAACTGTCACCAGCGAAAAATCTCCTTGATAAAGGGAATCGTCAGGCGGCGTTGAAAACGCAGGGTCTGGCGGTCGAGGTTGGCCAGGCGCTCAATCAGATATGTCAGCTCCCGTGACGAGCGGTTGAGCATGAAGCGGGCGGTTTTGTCGCTCAGCACCATACCCAGCCGCTCGGCTCGAAATTGCAGAATCCTTGCCTTGTCCGCATCACTATATGGCGGCAGTTGAAACACGGTCATCGCGCTCAGGCGCGAGCGCAAATCCGCCAGACTCAGGGACAACTGTGCCGGCGGCACCCGTGCCGACACCACCAGGCGGATACCCCTTTGATGACAGCGGTTGTAAAGGCCAAACAGCGCCAATTGCCAGGCCTCGGTATTGACCACATCGTCGATGTCGTCGAGACAGATCACATCGAGTTGATCGAGATCGGCAAGCACTTCCGGCGCGGCTTCATCTCGCAGTTGCGACAGCGGCAAGTAAAGACTGCGCTGACCGCTGTCGTGCGCCTGGTTGCAGACTGCCTGCAGCAGGTGACTGCGGCCACTGCCAGCAAGGCCCCACAGGTAGAGCAGTTCTTCCCGCATCGCCGCCGGTTCACTTTGCAGGTCTTTAACCAGGGCCGATCGAACGCCGTCCCCGCTGAGATAGAAGTTAGCAAAACTGTTATCGAGCTGCCGGCGCACGCCCAGCTCGAGTTGTTCGTTCAATCGCCACTCCCGCCGTGCCAGCGGTAAGCTATGCCCGTCGACTGCTCACCTCCGACGCTGACCACTCGCGTCAGCCGCGGTTGGCCGGCGAGCACGTCCGCCAACCGCTCCGCTTTACCCTCGACCGTGACCTCCAGCAGCAAACGATCGCGATCGACCTCCAGGATCTGTGTACCCGTTACGATTTCCAGGGTACTCAAAAGCGCGAGCAGCCCGGAAAGATCGGCATAGTTGTTGACGTTATCGACCACCAGTCGCAGTGATTCGCCCAACTGGCCGGCGCGAAAAGTCATGGGGCGGGCCAGTTCGTCCACTGCCGCATCAACCGCAGCGCTTATCCACTGCTCTAGGTCGTCCTGCTGCAAATCATCCGCGGCCTGCCGTTGCCCAGCCAATGCCCAGCGCCCCGATACGGGTCCGTGTCCCTCGTCAAACTGCAGCACCAGCCAGTGATCAACGCCGTAGCGCCGCGAAGCCATTTTCAGGCTAACCTGATCCTGCGCCCAGACCTGAGGGGGGTTGAGCGCCATGGCGTCGGTAAGATCGTAGAGCGGCATTTGATAGGGTACACCACGAAGTTCGAGAGCCTCACGCGCCAGCACCGCGGGCGCTTCGTCTTCCTCGACAAAGCGCGGTCCGGCCGCGTCACCGGTAACCAGCCATAACAATACGACCGGGCGATCGGCGGGCCAGACCGGCAGAAACAATTCGCGCAGCAGCGTCTCGATCGGTGCCGGAGAGAAGCGCGCCTCCAGGAAAAGCGGCGCGGTGGTGCCACTTTCGCTGCCGATATTCTCGCTGCTGGTATAACTGTATTGGCGCAGATAGTCCGCGGCATTACCGAGGGCCGCAGTTAGCCCCGGATCACTTAGAGCTTGCCGCGAACCGGTCAGCTTCACCAGTACCCGTGCCAGACCCTGCCGAATGGCCGACAACCGTGCTGCCTCGCTGCGATCGCTGACGGGCACGCGCGCCGAATACAGCTCTGCCACGACTCGCGCCTGCGCCGAAGCGGAGACAACAGTAAGTACCAGGATAAGGATAAATAGTGGTCGGATCACGACAGTACGCTCAATAAATTACGTGGCAAATTGTACCAGCACTTGCACCGGCACCACGGTTCCGACCTGCTTTTTTCCTTCCGGCGCGCTAAAATGCGCGCCTTCCAGTGTCACGACGACCGGCCCGAATTCAATGAGTGATCCCAAAGCCCCCTCCCTCACCTACAAAGATGCCGGCGTCGATATCGAAGCGGGCAACACACTTGTCGAAAACATCAAATCGATGGTGCAGAGAACTACACGCCCGGAAGTACTCGGTGGACTCGGCGGATTCGGGGCCTTGTGCCGCATTCCAGCGGGCTATCGACAGCCTGTACTGGTTTCCGGCACCGACGGGGTGGGCACCAAGTTGCGCCTGGCCATCGATCTGGGACGCCACGACGGTGTCGGTATCGATCTCGTCGCCATGTGCGTCAACGATCTGGTGGTCTGCGGTGCTGAACCTCTGTTTTTTCTCGACTACTACGCCACCGGGCAACTGAACATAGAGGTCGCCACCAGTGTGGTCGCTGGTATCGCCGCGGGCTGCGAGCAGGCCGGCTGTGCACTCGTGGGCGGCGAGACCGCCGAAATGCCCGGCATGTACGACGCCAACGACTACGATCTCGCCGGTTTTTGCGTCGGGGTGGTCGAGGAAGAACACATTATCGATGGCGGCAAGGTAGCGGCGGGCGATGTATTGATCGGCTTCGCCTCGTCCGGCGCTCATTCGAACGGTTTCTCACTCATTCGCAAAATTATCGCCACGACCGGTGACGACTTGATAACCACAACCGTCGACGGCCACTCGCTGGCCGACGCACTGATGCAACCGACGCGTATTTATGTGCGTAGCGTTCGCCAACTGGCGGAAACTGTGCCGGTACACGCCATTGCCCATATTACCGGCGGCGGCTTGATCGAGAACCTGCCCCGCGTGCTGCCTGCCAACTGCCGCGCTGTCGTCGATTGTTCCACCTGGCAACAGCCGGCGCTTTTTACCTGGCTGCAGGAAGGCGGCAACCTTAGCGCAACGGAAATGTATCGCACGTTTAACTGCGGCATCGGTCTGGTCATATGCGTCCCGGCGCCAGCCGCGAGTCAGGCACTGGCGTTGGCAACCGAAGCCGGGGAACGAGCCGCTGTCATTGGACGTATCGAAGCTGCAACGCCCGACCAGGATCGCGTTGTTCTGCACGGACTAACAGCCGGCAGCTAAGGTGCAGATAACCAATTACCAGCCTGACGGCACCCAACACTGGGCCCACCACCGGCAGATGAGTGCGCAGCTCAATATGACAGGCAGCACGGGCGGCAAAATTGAACAAGACCGCCTGTCGCCACTCTAAGCCCTGTAATGCAAGTTGATCCCTTAACCAGTCCATTGACCGTTTGCGCGAACCGGCTGACGCTGGCTGTTCTGGTCGGCATAGCCTTCTGCACACTACCGCTGTCCTCGCACGCCGGAACGAGGGAGGACAACACCGGATGGACGCCCCGCCCGTATCAGGCAACCTATACTGCCGAGTACAACGGTATGTCTGTCGTCGCCGAGAGGTCGCTGACGGTAGACAATAGCGCTTATCGAATCGCCTCCTCGGTGAAGGGTTTGCTGGGCGGGATGACCGAGACGGAAGACTTTCACCTGGATGATAGCAACCGAATACGCAGCGATCGCTATACTGCGGAAAAGTCGTTCTTCGGCGCCAAACGCCGCGAGCAACAGGATATCGACCACTCGACAGGCATCGGCGTGTACCAGTCAAAAAAGAAACACCGGGAAGTCAGCGTCGCGCCCGACGATCTGGGTCCAGTGACTTACCAGTTGCAACTGCGTCGGCATTTGCAATACCAGGCCTTGCCGGTAGAACTACAGGTGCTGCGCCGCGGGCGGGTCAAGACCTACCGCTTTGAGCTGCTCGGCGAAGAGTCTATCGACACCGGGCTCGGCCGCGTCGACACCGTGAAGGTTCAGCGTGTCAGAGAGAACAGTGATCGCCATACTGTGTTCTGGCTGGCACCCGAATGGGATTACCTTATCGTTAAACTGGCACAACGGGAAGACGACGGCGAAGCCTATGAAATGGTTCTGGAATCGGCCGCCATTGAGGGCCGAGACCTTGTCCCGCCTTCCCGGTAAAAGGACTATAACCCGGCGTAACAATCGTGGGAGGCGCGAGCCCTATGTCTGACGAAAACCTGGTGTCCAGCGAAGACCGGATCACACCGGCAAACCCCGTATCAAAGTTTTCGCGCTGGCTGGCGGCAGTGATTCTCTTACTCCTGCTCGGCGGGCTCGCCTATTATTTTTACGTTGTTGGTCCCGACTGGCGGGCCGGAGATCAGGCCCGCGAGTTCGATGAAATCGCCACCCGGGGCCTGGTACAGCCAGAGGATCTTTCGCCTGCACCAGCGGCGGAGAGCGGCTCCCCGATTCCCGAGCGGGCACCTGCGGAGCCGAGCCGCCCTGCGCTGCCGGACCTCGAAGCTGCCGATGAATTCATCAGACAAAACAGCGAGCAATTCGATCTACCGAAACCAATTGCCAAATGGCACGCCGGAGAGCATCTGTTGCCCCGGGGCGTGACGTTTATCGATGGCCTGGCCCGCGGAGCGATACTGCGCAAAATCACGCCACTCGACAAAACGCCCGAGCTGCGCCCGACGGGCAAATTCAAGGTGAGGCAGGAAGCCGGCGACATGTTGCTGGACACGGCAAACTTCCAGCGCTATCGGGGTTTCGTCGACACGCTGACCGCTATCGACACCGGACATCTCGCCGAGCTGTTTCACTGGCTGCGACCGCTACTGGAACAGGCCTACACTCAGCTGGGCCAACCCAAAGACCAGTTTGGCAACCGCGTTACGAAGGCTATCGATATGCTGTTGGCGACACCAGAGGCGGATTACCCTCTGAAACTCAAACGCGACACGGTGTACTACCAATATGCGGATCCACAACTGGAAGCACTACCGCCGGTGCAGAAGCAATTACTGCGCATGGGGCCGAAAAATACCGCAACCATCAAAGCCTGGTTGCGCGCCCTGCGTGCTGCCCTAATAGGCGCAGAAGACGACGAAGCCGGTACAGAGGCTGACTGATCGATAACCGGTAACCCTGAACCGCTCGGGTTTTCTCTTTAACCGCCCCACCAGTTATGGTGGGGTCCTCGCGTCAGGCTTTGGGCAGCGTCACACCCTGTTGGCCCTGGTATTTGCCCCCCCGGTCCTTGTAGGAAACTTCGCAGACCTCATCTGACTCGAAAAACAGCATCTGAGCGACACCCTCATTGGCGTAGATCTTGGCGGGCAGACTGGTGGTGTTGGAAAATTCCAGAGTGACATGCCCCTCCCACTCCGGTTCCAGAGGCGTGACATTGACGATAATGCCACAACGGGCGTAAGTGGACTTACCCAGGCAAATGGTCAGCACCGAACGCGGAATTCGAAAATATTCAACCGTGCGCGCCAGTGCAAACGAGTTAGGCGGAATGACACAGCAGTCCCCCTTGATATCGACAAAACTGCTCGGATCGAAATTCTTGGGGTCAACTGTCGCCGAATGAATATTGGTAAATACCTTGAATTCATCGGCGCAGCGCACGTCGTAACCGTAACTGGACACACCGAAAGAAATGACCCGCTCGCCATTCCCCTGGGGATCCCGTACCTGGCTGCTTTCGAAGGGCTCAATCATGCCGCACTCGGCAACCATACGACGAATCCAGCGATCAGATTTAATACTCACCCGGTACTCCTGACACTTCAATGGCAGCAACGTGCTGACCTGTAGCTAACGTGACGCCCGGACTCGCGACCCGCGGTCGCCAGCCAAGCATCGCGCTTCAGTCTTCGATATTTATTTCCGGAGCTTTCACGGACGTTTCGGCCAACGCCGCCAGCAGCTGGCGCGCGACATCCCGATAACACCGGGCAATTTCTCCATCCGGGTCAGCTACTACTATAGGATTTCCAGCGTCGCCCTTTTCTCGAATCCGCCGGTCCAGCGGTAGAGATCCCAGCAGCCGCGTATGATACTCCGCGGCTACTTTCTCGCCGCCACCCTCGCCAAAAATATGTTCGACATGGCCGCAGTTGGAACAGATATGCTGCGCCATGTTTTCGACAATGCCCAGTACCGGCACATCGACTTTGCGGAACATCTCGATGCCTTTGCGCGCGTCAAGCAGAGCAATGTCCTGGGGCGTGGTAACGATTACCGCGCCGGAGACACGCGCCTTTTGCGAAAGTGTCAACTGGATGTCGCCGGTACCCGGGGGCATATCGACGACAAGCACATCGAGAGCAGCCCACAGCGTCTGCTCCATCATCTGCACCAGCGCGCCACCAGCCATCGGCCCGCGCCATACCATCGGCGTCGCGGCGCTGGTCAAGTAACCGATCGACATGGAAGCCAGGCCCTGGGCGGGCACCGGCACGAAGGCGTTGCCATTAACCACCTGGGGCTGCACCGTATCGGCTACGCCCAACATCTTGGGCAGGCTCGGGCCATAGATGTCGGCATCGAGGATGCCGACGGCCTGGCCTTCGCGCGCCAGGGCCAAAGCCAGGTTGACAGCAGTCGTGGATTTGCCAACGCCGCCCTTGCCGGAAGCCACCGCAACGATATGTTTTACCTGACCCAGACCGGCCTGTACTGTAGATTCCGCCATGTATTCTCCGCCCGCGCTAAGTTCAGCGCTAATGAAAACAACCGGCAAAAACGCTATAGTTGCCGGCCTTTGACTAACCCCGGGGTTACCGTTTCGATGTCGCAAACCCGTCGGCAGATACTCGTTACCAGCGCATTGCCTTACGCCAACGGCTCGATTCATCTCGGGCATCTGGTCGAGTACACCCAAACTGATATCTGGGTGCGCTTCCAGAAACTCAGGGGGCACGAATGTTACTACGTCTGTGCCGACGATGCCCATGGTACTGCGATAATGCTCAAGGCCGAAGAGCTCGGCCTCACGCCCGAACAGCTTATTGATCAGGTAAAAGCCGAACACACTCGGGATTTTGCCGACTTCCTGATCGAGTTCGACAACTTTCACTCGACTCATTCGGAGGAAAATCGCGAATACGCCGAATATATCTACCAGCGTCTACGCGCCAATGGCCACATTGCAACACGGGAGATCACTCAGGCCTACGATCCGGAGAAAAACCTGTTTCTAGCGGATCGCTACATCAAGGGCACCTGTCCACGCTGCAAAACCGAAGACCAGTACGGCGACAACTGTGAAGCCTGTGGCGCCACCTACTCGCCCAACGACCTGCTGGACGCGCGTTCCGCCTTATCCGGGGCCGAACCGGTGCCCAGGCAATCAACCCATTATTTTTTCACGTTGCCAGTGTTCGCCGATTTTCTGCGCCAGTGGACGCGCGCCGGCCACGTCGGCGAAGAAATCGCCAACAAACTACAGGAGTGGCTCGATGCCGGCCTGCAGGAGTGGGACATCAGTCGGGACGCCCCCTACTTCGGCTTTGAGATCCCCGACGCACCGGGAAAATACTTCTATGTGTGGCTGGACGCCCCCATTGGCTACATCGCAAGTTTCAAAAACCTCTGTGATCGCGAAGGTATAGACTTTGATCGCTTCTGGCGGGCCGACGCCAGCACTGAACTCTACCACTTTATCGGCAAGGATATTGTCAACTTCCATGCCCTGTTCTGGCCCGCCATGCTGACCAGTGCCGGCTTTCGCACACCGACCAAAGTCTGCGTCCACGGCTTCCTCACGGTAAACGGCAAGAAAATGTCCAAGTCCCGGGGTACGTTCATCAACGGCCGCACCTACCTCGATCACCTGAATCCGGAATACCTGCGCTATTACTTTGCCGCCAAACTGACGTCCGGGGTGGAAGACCTGGATTTGAATCTGGAAGACTTCGTACAAAGAGTCAACAGCGATCTCGTGGGCAAAGTTGTCAATATCGCCAGCCGCTGCGCTCGCTTTATCACCCGCGGCGACGGCGGGCGCTTGTCCACCACCTGCGCCGACGACACGCTCTGGCAGCAAGCCGTGGCTGTGGGCGAATCCATCGCGCAGCACTACGAAGCGCGGGATTTTGGCAAGGCTATTCGCGAAATCATTGCCGTGGCCGATAGCGCAAATGAATACATTGCCGCGCGCGAGCCCTGGAAACTGGCCAAGGATCCGGAGCAGGCTACCGAGGTTCAAAATGTATGCTCGCTGGCGATTAATCTGTTTCGCGTCATCATGATCTACCTGAAGCCGGTGTTACCGGGTATGGCGCAGCAGGCAGAGGAGTTTCTCAATGACGAGTTGCGCTGGGACAGCGCTATCGAGCCTTTGCTAGATCACCAGATAAACGACTTCAAGCCCATGCTGCAACGCGTCGAAAAAGACCGCGTAGAAGCCATGGTGAAAGCGAGCCAGGAGGCCGCACCCGTTAAATCTACCGAGGCGCAACCCACCGACGACGCCAATACCACCGAGGCGTTAGCACCGGAAATCAACTTTGACGACTTTATCAAGGTCGACCTGCGCGTTGCACGGATTGTCAAAGCACAGCATGTGGATGGCGCCGATAAATTGCTGCAGTTGACGCTGGATATCGGCAACAGCACACGCAATGTGTTTTCCGGCATCAAGTCGGTGTATGCACCAGAGGATCTGGAAGGTCGGCTGACGGTCATGGTCGCGAACCTGCAACCGAGAAAAATGCGTTTCGGGGTGTCCGAAGGTATGGTGCTGGCAGCTGGTGACGACGAAGGTGGTATATATTTGTTGGCGCCTGATAGTGGCGCGCAACCCGGTCAGCGCGTCACCTGAGAACATGCTTTCGGTCGCCCGCACCGTAATTTCCGGCCGCAAATAACACCGGCCTCGTACCGTACGATATTACCAAACAAGCTAAATTTCTGATTATTAATTATTTAGCGAAATGTATGGCCATACTGGATAATGTCGCTACTTATCATCGGCTTAATCCATGGAAAGTTTCGCAGTTATTCTGATCAGCACGATACTGGTCAATAATTTCGTACTGGCCCAGTTTCTGGGTCTGTGCCCCTTTATGGGCGTTTCCAACAAACTGGAAACCGCCATCGGCATGGCCAGTGCCACCACGTTTGTTCTCACCCTGGCAGCCATATCCAGTTATCTGGTCAACACCTGGCTGCTGGTGCCTCTGGGTCTCGAATACCTTAAAACCATCGCGTTTATTCTGGTGATCGCAGTCGTTGTCCAATTCACCAAGATGTTTATCGAAAAAGCCAGCCCTCTGCTGTATCGAGTCCTCGGCGTATTCCTGCCCCTCATCACCACCAACTGCGCTGTGCTCGGCGTGGCTTTGCAGAATACCGCCAGAAATCGCACCTTCATGGAATCGAGCCTCTACGGCTTTGGCGCCGCCCTGGGTTTTTCTCTGGTACTGGTGCTGTTCGCGGCCATGCGCGAGCGGCTGGCCGCCGCCGACGTACCGGCACCTTTCCAGGGGGCGGCCATTGGCATGATCACCGCGGGCCTCATGTCACTTGCCTTTATGGGTTTTGCGGGGCTGGTTTAGTCCCGATCACCCGAACACGTACCGCCTGTTGGCGACCTTGTATGTTTAATTTGCTCCATGACTGAATTCATCGGCTTACTGTCATCCCTTGCATTACCAGTGCTGTCTCTGGTGGGTATGGCTATTCTGTTCGGCGCCATTCTGGGCTTTGCCGCCATTCGTTTTAAAGTCGAAGGCAATCCTCTGGTCGATCAAATCGATGCCCTGCTGCCCCAGACCCAGTGCGGCCAGTGTGGCCATCCAGGGTGCCGCCCCTATGCGGAAGCCATCGTCAATGGCGAAGCTATCAACCGTTGTCCACCCGGCGGTCAAGCGACAATTAACGCCCTGGCCGATCTGCTCGATGTGCCCGCCCCGGAACTGGACGAAGAGCACGGTGAGGAAGCGGAACTTAAGACCGTGGCCTACATTCGCGAAGACGAATGCATCGGCTGCACCAAGTGCATACAAGCCTGTCCCGTCGACGCCATCCTGGGTGCAGCAAAAATGATGCACACGGTAATCGCTTCCGAGTGCACCGGCTGCGACCTTTGCGTCGAGCCCTGCCCCGTCGACTGTATCGACATGATTCCGATTATGCCGACGCTAAGCGACTGGCACTGGCAGACGCCGCCCGAAACCGGAGACTTGATACGTTCACCACGAATTATCGTCACCGATCGTCACGGCGCTGCAGCATGAGACAAACCTGGCCGCTTCCCGGGGGCATCCACCCGCCGGAAAATAAATCCCAATCACTGCAAAGGCCGATCGCGCAACCGCCATTACCGCCCTGTCTGGTGCTGCCGCTGAACCAGCACATCGGCACGCCGTCGGTACCGCGCGTGTGCGTCGGCGAAACTGTCCTCAAGGGGCAGGTCGTCGCCGATGCTGAGGGCATGATCAGCGCCGCCCTGCATGCACCGACTTCAGGCGTGATAAAAGCCATCGAAACCCGGCCCATCGCGCATCCATCTGGCGGCGAAGATGTCTGCATCGTCCTGGAAAGCGACGGCGAGGAGCGCTGGATTGAGCTGGCGGCGCGTCCGGACTATGCCGATCTGGCACCTGCCGAAGTGCTGGCACTGATCGCCCGCGCCGGCATTACGGGCATGGGCGGCGCCGGCTTTCCCAGTGCCACCAAGTTGCAGCCCCGACATGCCATCGACACGCTAATCATCAATGCTGCTGAGTGTGAGCCTTACATTACCGCCGACGACGTTCTAATGCGCGAGCGGGCGCCCGGGATCAGTGTCGGAATAGACATCCTCGCTCACGTGTTGGGTCAGCCCGAAACTATTCTTATCGGCATTGAGGACAACAAGCCCGAGGCCGCGAGTGCACTACGCGACGCGCTGGATGGCAGCCGCGCCGACCTAGTAGAAATCCCCACCAGGTATCCGTCGGGAGGAGAAAAACAACTCATTCAAATTCTCACCGGCAAAGAAGTGCCCAGCGGCGGCTTGCCTGCAGATATAGGTATCGTGTGCCAGAACGTCGGCACCACCCACGCCGTCTTTGAAGCGGTATGCAAGGGCACGCCGCTGATTTCCCGCATCACCACCGTCACCGGCGGTGCCTGCGCGCACGCGGGAAACTTCGAAGTGCTTATCGGCACACCGGTAGAACACCTGCTGCAAGCTGCCGGCTACGATCAGGGTATCTGCCAAAGGTTGATCATGGGTGGCCCCATGATGGGTTTTACACTGGCGGACACTGATGTACCTGTTGTCAAATCCACCAACTGCCTGCTTGCCGCAGATGCCAAAGAAAGCCCGCAAAACAACATTCCCCAGGCCTGTATTCGGTGCGGCCTGTGCGCAGAGGCCTGCCCCGCCAACCTGTTGCCGCAACAGCTCTACTGGTATGCCAGGGCCAGGGACTACGACAAGCTCGCAGCCCACAACCTGAACGACTGCATTGAGTGCGGCGCCTGCGCCTATGTCTGCCCCAGCGAGATTCCACTGGTGCAATACTATCGCGCAGCCAAAGGTGAGATACGCGTCATGCAGCAGGAGAAAATATTTTCCGACCATGCGCGCATACGCTTTGAGTTCCATAAAGACAGAATGGAGAAAGCCGAGCGGGAGAAAGCCGCCAAACGGGAACAGCGGAAGAAGGCAGCCGAAGTCGCCCGATCCACTGTCGGCAATAGCCAACCTGCGCCCGATGGCACCACTGCCACCGACGAAGACAGCGATGTCGTACGGGCGGCGCTGGCGCGCGTACAAGCCAACAAAAGTTCCACCGAAGCACAACTGAGAAAACTGGAACGCAATCTCGAAGCGCTGGACACGCAGTTGAATAACGCCCAAAGCAGGCTGACAGAAATACCCGAAAGCGACACCGGGCCCCACGGTAAGGCCGCAGCCGCAATCGAGCAAATCAGGGTCAAGCGCGCGCGCGTCGCCGGCGAGCTGGAAGCCCTGAAAAACCAGGCTCCAGAAACACCTACTGACACCGGGGCCAACGCCGAACCGGCTGGCCAGGATCAGCGTGCAGTGGACAAGGCCGCTGAGGCTATAGCGCGAGCACAGCAACGCATGGCTGAACAACAGTCGATGTCACCGGATGATAAGCGCCGGCATCAGCGGGAACGTCTCGAAAAACGTCTGGTCAAGGCCCGCCAGCGCCTCGCCCAGGCGCAAACTGATGGTGACGAAAACCTCGGCGCCTATGCCGATGCGGTCGCTTCGCTGGAGCAAAAATTGACCGCTCTGCAAAACACCGAGACAACTGCCGAGGCTATCGCTTCGTCTGGTACGGATACAGGAGAGCGCTGATGCCGCTAGCGCTGATCACTTCGCCCCACCAGCACGCTGCCCAAACCACGCAGCGCGTGATGCAACACCTGCTGCTCGCCACCGTGCCGGGTTTGGTGGCACTGACCTGGCACTTCGGCTGGGGCACTTTGATCAACGTTGCACTGGCGAGTATCACGGCACTCGGTTGCGAAGCGGCGGTGGTCGTCCTGCGACGCCGACCCGTCGGGTTTTACCTGCGCGATTGCAGCGCTCTGGTCACCGCGGTGTTACTTGGACTCGCCCTGCCGCCGCTGGCTCCCTGGTGGATTCCTGTGGTGGGCAGTGCTTTTGCCATCGTTATCGCCAAACATCTCTATGGTGGTCTCGGTTACAACCCCTTTAACCCGGCCATGGTGGGCTACGTTGTCCTGCTCATTTCCTTTCCCGTGGAAATGACCCGTTGGCTGGCACCGGCCAGTATCCTGCCCGATGGCGCCAGCCTGCCGGATCTCCAGGCTTCTCTGCAGCTGGTGTTCCCGCTGCTGGGGAACACACCGATCGATGCCTTTACCATGGCGACACCGCTGGATACCTTTAAACACAGTCAGGGCCTGCTGGTGGAGCAGGTATTAGCGGAAAACGTCTGGTTTACCCAGGGCACCTGGAGTGGCGCCGGCTGGGAATGGGTTAATCTCGGCTTTCTCGCCGGCGGCTGTTATCTGCTGTTGCAGCGTGTCTTCACCTGGCACGCACCGGTGGCCATGCTGGCGGGATTGAGCCTGATGGCCCTGCTCAATTACGATGCCGGCAGTTCCACCAGTGGCGGCCCGCTCGACCTCCAGCTGTTGAGCGGCGCCACTATGCTGGGGGCTTTTTTTATCGTTACCGATCCGGTGACCTCCGCAGTCTCCCATCTCGGCCGTCTGATTTACGGCGCGCTCGTCGGTGTTCTCATTTATATCATTCGCATTTGGGGCAACTATCCGGATGCAGTCGCATTTGCCGTTTTACTGATGAATTTTGCCGCGCCCTTTATCGACTATTACACACTGCCCAGAACCTACGGGCACGAGAAGCGTGGTCGCGCGACCAAAATGAAGGACTAAGCAGTGTTCAAACAATCGATGGGAGTCAACAGCCTGGTCCTTGGCATATTTGCCCTGATCACTGCCCTGCTGCTGGCGGGAACCCATCTCGGCACCAGGGATAGTATTGAGCAGTCCGAACGCGCCGCGGCCGCAAAGGCATTACTGGAGATCATTCCGCCCGAGCGCCACAGCAACGACCTGCTGACGGACACCCTGCCTATCCCTGAACAGTACTGGGTCGGGCTCGGCCTGAAAAACGGCGGCGACATATATCTCGCCCGCGATGACGCCGGCGCAGTCATCGCGGTTATCGTACCGACGGTAGCGCCAGACGGATACAGTGGCGATATTCACCTGATAACCGGCGTCAACATGGACGGCTCTGTCGCTGGCGCGCGCGCGCTCAGCCATGCTGAAACACCGGGCCTGGGCGATAAAATAGACCTCAACAAAAGCGACTGGATGCTCGACTTTAACGGTAAGTCCATCGGCGCTCCAGCGTCTGAACAGTGGGCCGTGCGAAAAGACGGCGGCGCCTTCGATCAGTTTACCGGTGCAACCATCACCCCGCGCGCGGTTGTCAAGCAAGTAAGAACCGTGCTCGAATACTTTGCCCAGGATCGCAAACGCATCGTTCAGGCCAGTGCCCGACCGGCCACATCGGAAACACCGCAGCATGACTGACATTTCTTATCGCGAAATCTCCCGCAACGGTCTCTGGGACAATAATCCGGCGCTGGTGCAGTTGCTCGGCCTGTGCCCCTTGCTCGCCGTCACCGCCTCGGTAGTCAATGCCCTGGGCCTGGGTCTGGCGACACTCGCCGTCCTTGTGGGCTCCAATGCGGTGGTCTCGCTGATTCGGCATCGGGTCACCAACGCCGTGCGCATTCCCGCCTTCGTGATGATCATCGCGACCTTCACCACCTGCACCGAATTGCTGATGAAGGCCTATACCTACGAGCTGTACCAGATCCTGGGTATATTCATTCCGCTGATCGTCACCAACTGCACGATTCTCGGGCGCGCCGAAGCCTTTGCCAGCAAACACAGCCTCGCGCCCGCCATTGCCGACGGCGCGCTCATGGGCCTGGGCTTTGCCGCAGTGCTTCTGATGCTCGGCGCCATTCGCGAAGCGGTGGGCAGCGGCACCCTGTTCGCCCATATGGATTTGATCTTTGGCCCGGCAGCGGCCAACTGGAAAATCGAGTTATTCGCGCCAGGTTACAGTTTTCTTGTCTTCGTGTTGCCGCCCGGCGCCTTTCTGGTCACCGGATTACTGATCGCCGGCAAAAACGCTATCGACGGCCGCATCAAGCGCCGCCGGGATGCACTCAAAACGAGGCCCGTCAAAGGTGCCAAGCGCGTGCGCACCACCGGGGTTATCCAGTAGCTCCTGGCGGTAACCAGGGGTGCTGACGGACGCTGGCAAATTTGGCTACCACACCTTCGCTACGCCCCTCAAAGTCCCGGGCATATCCGAAATAACCTTCGACGCCCTAGCGGTTACGGTGATCCCTCTCCCCGGGCTTCTTGGGGTGCGCATAGGGATGGGGGCGATGACTTTCCATCTCAAAAGGCACCGCGGCCACCTGGTCTGCACATTCGCGCCAGGCAGCGATAATGCGGTCTTCGCCCGCGTAATCGAAAGGGTCCTGTAAACGCTCTTCGATGTCGCCACCCGGCTCTGGCCGGTTTGCCAGCAACCAGTCGACGGCGAGTCCGAGGGCCTCGTGCACTGGGTGCACATCGCGGTAGCCCAGCTGATCCTTGATTTTACTCAGATCCATCAGCTTGTGGTCGGTGGTGCCGCCGGTGGCATAGGGTCGCGCCGGCAGGGCAAGCTCGTGCGGCATATTGACGATACTGAACTCGTGATTCAGCTTTTCGGCGATCACGGCCGCTATTTGCCGCAAGGTCAATTGTGTCTCGTCGCCACAGTTGTATATCTGGCCCGCGGATTCACGGGGTTTATCCACGGCAAGCAGCACGGCGTGCGCCAGGTTTTCCACGTAGCCGTGTGTCGCCAGGCTCAGCCCGCCGTCGGGCAGAATCAGTTCCTTTCTGCCGTCGAGTGCACGACGCATAAAGGACCACTCTTTAGGCACCAGTTGCCGCGGCCCGTAAACATGCGGGTAACGGAAGTGCGCCGCCTCCGGGTGATACTCGAGCACGGCCTGTTCGGTCTGGGCAATCAGATA
>OBJS01000221.1_pt1 | contig 15420 bp, 12 predicted proteins | sample 1519851 | NCBI WGS metagenome assembly OBJS01 (sample SAMN03019806, study PRJEB22545) | beach sand metagenome | biome: beach; feature: sea beach; material: beach sand | place: USA: Municipal Pensacola Beach, FL | collected 2010-10-20 | depth 25-47 cm m
CTCGTCGGGCTCATAACCCGAAGGTCGTAGGTTCAAATCCTGCCCCCGCTACCAATGTTTGCGCACTTTACTGTGCGCAAAGCGTGAAGCCCCTGTTTACAGGGGCTTTTTGTTATGTTTTTACGATGAGTAAAGTCCCGGAGGGCGCGGGTTGAATGGCGGCGAGCGCTGAGGGTTTAGTGACTCTGATTGAGCCTGTGGTCAGGGCCATGGACTTGCAACTTTGGGGCATAGAGTGGGTGCGCGGCCATCGGGCACGCACTCTGCGCATTTATATCGACAGCGATAGCGGCGTGACCGTTAACGATTGTGAAAAAATAAGTCGGCAGGTTAGCGCCCTGCTGGATGTAGAGGAACCGGTGAGTGGCGAATACACGCTGGAGGTTTCTTCACCGGGTCTGGACAGGCCCTTGTATACGCTTGATCAGTACCGACGTTTTATAGGGGAGAAACTGGATGTCCGGCTGCGGCATTCCTATGAGGGAAAGAGGCGGTTTAAAGGGCAGCTTGTCGGAGTGGAAGATAGCGATATAGTGTTGCTGGTCGATGATCAGGAGTACCTGTTTCCCGTTGAAGGTGTAGAAAAAGCGAATTTGGTTCCTTCTATTTAGCTTGTTGGCTGAGAGGCTGGGTGATGAACAAAGAAATCCTGCTGGTTGCTGAAGCGGTTTCAAACGAAAAGGGTGTGACTAAAGAGGTTATCTTCGAGGCGATCGAAGAAGCTTTGGCGATGGCCACCAAAAAAAGATATGACGAGAAGTCCAACATTCGCGTGACGATAGACCGCGACACCGGTGATTATGAAACGTTTCGCTGGTGGGATGTGGTCGACGACGACACGCTGGCGGAGCTGGGAACACAGTTTACGCTTGAAGAGGCGCACGAGCAGGATCCAGCTTTAGGGGCTGGTGATACCTATCAGGTACAGGTCGAAAACGTCGAATTTGGCCGTATTGCGGCGCAAACGGCTAAGCAGGTTATCGTACAAAAAGTCCGGGATGCCGAGCGCGAGCTGGTAGCCTCCAGGTATCGCGATCGCGTAGGCGAACTGATTAGCGGAACAGTAAAAAAAGTCACGCGTGATCACATCATCGTCGATCTGGGCAACAACGCGGAAGGGTTGATGCCGCGGGAAGAGCTGGTGGGTCGCGAGGTATTCCGCGTCAACGACCGGGTGCGTGCCATTCTCAAGGAAATTCGCAGTGAAGGCCGCGGGCCCCAGCTGCTGTTGAGTCGCGCCTGCAATGAGATGCTGGTCGAACTATTTCGGATCGAGGTGCCGGAGATCGCTGAACAGGTCATCGAAATTCGCGCTTGTTCTCGCGATTCCGGTTCGCGTGCAAAAATCGCGGTAAAAACTAACGATGGCCGCATTGATCCGGTCGGAGCCTGCGTCGGCATGCGCGGAGCGCGCGTGCAGGCGGTGTCAAATGAACTTGATGGTGAACGTATCGACATCGTCCTCTGGGACGATAATCCCGCGCAACTGGTGATTAACGCCATGGCGCCGGCTGAGGTTGAATCGATTATTGTCGACGAGGATACCAATACCATGGACATGGCTGTGGGCGAGGACAACCTGGCCCAGGCCATTGGTAAGAACGGCCAAAACGTCCGCCTGGCTTCTGACCTGACGGGCTGGCGTCTTAATGTAATGACAGTCGACGAAATAGAAGCCAAGCAGAATGCAGAGGCGGGTAATGTCGTCGAAGAGTTTATGGCCAAGCTGGACGTCGACGAAGATGTCGCCGCGGTATTGGTCGAGGAAGGCTTTACTTCCGTCGAGGAAGTAGCTTACGTGCCGCTGGAAGAACTTGCCGCTACGGAAGGCTTTGATGTCGAGATTGCCGAAGAATTACGGGCGCGCGCTAAAGACGCGCTGTTGACCAGCGCGCTTGCTATGGAAGAGGAGCTGGCCAGCGCCGAACCCGCCGAAGACCTGTTGAATATGGATGGTATGGATCAGACGCTGGCATACAAGTTGGCGGCCGACGGGATTCTCACTCAGGAAGACCTGGCTGAACAGTCTGTAGATGACCTGCTGGCAATTGAAATATTCCTCGAATAAACTCTTACAGATGGCTGACGTTACCGTAAATGAACTGGCTGACACCGTAGGCGCGTCGGTCGAGCGACTGCTGGCTCAGATGAAAGAGGCCGGACTGCCGCAGACGAGTGGTGACGCGACCGTATCTGATGAAGAGAAGCAGAAACTTCTGGTTTATCTCAAAAGCCTTCACGGTGAGCAAGCGCGCGAACCGCGCAAAATCACGCTGCGCCGAAAAAGTGTTAGTACGCTGAAGACGGGTGCCGGGAAAAAGACGGTCAACGTCGAGGTCCGAAAAAAGCGCACTTACGTCAAACGCGCCGCAGAAGGAGAGTCGGTGCCGTCCGCTCCGGCAGATGACAGACAAGCCGCGCTAGCACCTGCATCAGGTATGCAGTCTCAGCTGGGAGACGCTGAAGCCAAACGCCTGGCTGCGATAGAGCAAAGACGCAAAGAAGACGAAGCCGCGAGAGAGGTAGCGGCGAAAGCTGCTTTGGAAAAGAAAGCCTTGGAGGAAGAAAAGGCCCGGGAAGCTGCGCTGGCGGCGGCGCAGGCCGAACAGACGCCAACCCCCTCCGTCGCCGCTGAAGAGAAAGGCGCGGGCAAGACAGCAAAAAAACACGGCAAGGCGGAAGACGAACTGGAAGATCGTCCAAAGAAAAAACTTGCGAAAACAGCGCGCAAACCCAAAGCGGACGAGCTGATTGAGGAGATTGAGGAAGAGGAAACGCCGGAAACTAAAAAGCGGCTGACTTCCGCTGCGCCGGTGGCCAGCATCAAGAATGTGCATATCTTTAAAAAGCCGGTTGATAAAGTCGTCCATGACGTTGAAATCGGCAATACCATTGCCGTGTCAGAGTTGGCCCAGAAAATGTCGGTCAAGGCTGCTGTCGTCATCAAGGAGTTGATGAAACTTGGCACCATGGCGTCGATTAACGACAGCATCGACCAGGACACGGCAACGTTGGTTATCGAGGAACTCGGTCACCGGGCTGTGGCCAGGAAGGCGGAGACAGTGGAAGATCAGTTGCGCGAAGTTCTTACCGTTGAAGGTGTAGAAGAACAGCGCGCGCCGGTGGTGACGGTCATGGGGCATGTTGATCACGGAAAAACTTCTCTGCTCGACTATATACGCAGCACTCGTGTTGCCTCCGGGGAAGCCGGCGGAATCACACAGCATATCGGCGCCTATCATGTGGACACGCCTCAGGGCATGATCACCTTTCTCGATACGCCCGGACACGCGGCGTTTACTGCCATGCGCGCCCGTGGTGCGCAGTCCACGGATGTAGTGATTCTCGTGGTGGCCGCCGATGATGGCGTCATGCCCCAAACTCAGGAAGCGATCCAGCACGCGCGAGCAGCCGGCGTGCCCATCGTGGTAGCGATCAACAAAATCGACAAGGAGAGTGCCGACCCCGACAAGGTCACCAACGAGCTGGCTGCCATGGAGGTCATTCCGGAAGAATGGGGTGGTGATACTCAGTTCATCAAAGTTTCCGCCCACACGGGCGAAGGCATCGAAGGTCTGTTGGAAGCCGTGCTGTTGCAGGCCGAGCTGCTTGAATTGACCGCACCTGCGGATGTGCCGGCGCGGGGGATAATCGTCGAAGCGCGTATGGAAAAAGGCCGGGGTGTGGTTGCCACAGCTTTGGTGCAGGTCGGCACTCTACGCAAGGGCGACTATTTACTCGCCGGGCAAAGCATCGGCAAGGTGCGCGGTATGATCGACGACACTGGTGCGCCAGTCACGCAGGCCGGTCCGTCGATGCCAGTGGAAATACTGGGTCTCGACGTGCCGCCGGATGCCGGTGACGAATTCGCGGTAATGAGTGATGAGCGCAAGGCCCGGGAAGTGGCGGCCTACCGACAGCAAAAAGCCCGGGATGAGCGGGTTGCGAGGCAGCAGGCGTCTCAATTGGAGAATATGTTTGCCACCTTTGAAGGTAGTGAGAAAAAGGTTTTCCCTATTCTGGTGAAAGCCGACGTGCGGGGTTCACTCGAAGCGATTCTATCGGCATTGGCCGACTTTGCCACGGACGAAGTTGCGGCCAATGTGATTTCTTCTGGCGTCGGTGGCATTAATGAATCGGATATTGACCTGGCGATAACTTCGCAGGCGGTGGTCCTCGGGTTTAATGTACGGGCCGATGCCTCAGCGCGGCGTCGAGCGGAAAATGAAGGCGTGGAAATCCGCTACTATAGCGTGATTTACAATCTGCTGGACGAGATCAAACAAGCGCTGTCCGGTATGCTCGAACCCGAGGTCCGCGAGGAGATCGTCGGTATTGCCGAGGTCCGGGATATATTTAAATCGCCAAAATTTGGTTTGATCGCCGGATGCATGGTCATCGAGGGAACGGTTTACCGCAACAAACCGATTCGCGTTCTGCGCGACAACGTCGTGATCTACGAAGGTGAACTCGAGTCTCTGCGGCGGTTCAAAGACGATGTCAACGAGGTGCGCAGCGGTACCGAGTGCGGTATCGGCGTCAAGGACTACAACGATGTCAAGGTTGGCGATCAGATAGAGGTTTACGATATCCAGCATATAGCCAGAGAACTCTGATTCCTGACCGGCTTGAGAGGAGCGCCGGAATTGGCCAAAGAGTTTAGTCGCAGTGAACGCGTTGCCGATGCGGTGCGTCGGGAGCTGGCAAACCTGATTCGGCAGGAAGTGCGCGATCCGCGTCTCGACCTGGTGAACATCACTGGCGTTGATGTATCGCGAGACCTTAGTGTTGCCAAGGTATACGTCAACTTTATTACCGAACCCGATGAAACAGAGCTGGCGACCCGGCTGGCAGCACTGAACAAGGCTGCCGGATTTTTGCGCTCCCAGCTGGCCCGGCGTGTAGTCATGCGGGCGACACCGGAACTTCGGTTCTATTACGACGAAACCGGTCGTCGCGGAACGCACTTGTCGGCGCTTATCGATTTTGCCGTGGCGCAGGATCAGCAACGTCGCCGCGGCCCGAGTGAGGACTCTTAGCATGGGAAAGCGCCGTGGCAAAGGTCGCCCCGTAGATGGAATCATCGTCCTCGACAAACCGGTGGGGCTGACCTCGAACCAGGCCCTGCAGCGCGTCAAATTCTTGTTTTACGCTGCCAAGGCCGGGCACACGGGTAGCCTCGACCCCTTGGCTACAGGCGTGTTGCCGATATGCCTGGGCGAGGCCACCAAGTTCACCCAGTTTCTTCTGGAAGCCGACAAGGTTTATCGCAGCACAATATGTCTGGGGGTGGCGACGGAGACAGGCGATGCCGATGGCGCGGTGTTGGCCACGGTCGATGCTGCTCATCTGGTGCGAGCGGATATTGAAAACACGCTGGATCAATTTCGCGGCAAAATCGAGCAGATCCCGTCGATGTATTCCGCGTTGAAAAAAGATGGCCAGCCTTTGTATAAGCTGGCGCGTCAGGGGATTGAGGTCGACCGGCCGGCCCGGTCGGCGACAGTATACCGGCTGGAGTTGCTAGCATTTACTGCCGGGACGACTCCCTGTATCGAAGTTGAAATACATTGTAGTAAAGGCACATATATACGCACTATTGCCGAAGATATTGGCAAGCAGCTCGGGGTCGGTGCCCACGTTGCCGGCTTGCGACGCCTGGCGGCAGGGCCATTTACGCTCGACGATGCTATTACGCTAGAGCAACTGGAATTGCTGCGCGGCGGTGGGCGGGGCGAGGATCTGGATCACCTGCTATTGCCCTTGGATGCTGCGGTGGCTGATTGTCTGGCGGTAGAACTGCCGGAAAGCGCCGCCTGGTATTTTCGGCGCGGGCAGCCAGTGATGACGCCGTCGGTCTATCGTCAGGCGGAAGAAGGCGATATAGTGCGCATCTTTCGCGGCGAGGGTGAGTTTCTCGGCGTTGGAGAGGTTCTGGACGACGGTCGCGTTAAACCGCGTCGTCTGGTAGCCGGTTGACGTCTACCGTCTTGCCGGCAGGTTACCGTTAAGGCCCCATCGAGCGAGATGTGGCCAGGCGGTGGAAAATAGGTTGTCTGTAAGTATGCGCGGGCAGACCTGAATTCATCAGCATATCTGGAGAGAACAAATGGCACTCAGTGCAGAAGAAAAAGCAGCAATCGTCAAGGAAAATGCGCGTAGCGAAGGAGATAGCGGTTCACCCGAAGTGCAGGTTGCCCTGTTAACGGCCAACATTAATAAACTGCAGAATCACTTCGAAAAAAACAAAAAAGATCATCATTCCCGGCGCGGCCTTATACGCATGGTCAACCAGCGACGTAAATTGCTGGATTACCTGAAAAGTAAAGACGTAGAGCGTTACAGCCAACTCATCAAAAAGCTGAATCTGCGTCGATAACTCAAATTAATACACTTATTTCGCCACCGCCCATGGAAGCAAAGGGTTCGGTGGCGCGCACATGACAGGTGAAAATTGTGAATCCCGTAAGTAAAACATTTAAATACGGCAACCACACCGTCACCCTCGAAACCGGCCGCGTGGCGCGGCAGGCGACAGGTGCTGTGATTTGCAGTATGGATGACACTACCGTGCTGTGTACCGTGGTTGCAGCCAAAGACGTTCGCGAGGGCCAGGACTTCTTCCCTCTGACGGTTAATTATCAGGAAAAAACTTATGCCGCGGGTAAGATCCCCGGTGGTTTTCTAAAGCGAGAGGGGCGGCCGAGCGACAAGGAAACACTGACATCCCGCCTCATTGATCGCCCTATTCGTCCCCTGTTTCCAGACGGATTTAAAAACGAAGTCCAGGTTGTTCTGACAGTGATGTCGGCCAATAAGGATATCGACCCCGATATTCCGGCGATGATCGGCGCTTCCGCCGCGTTGGCGATTTCCGGTGTGCCGTTCAACGGGCCCATCGGCGCTGCCCGCGTAGGCTTTACCGAGGCTGACGGATATCTGCTCAATCCCGGTTACGAGGCGCTGCGGGAATCGAAACTCGATATGGTGGTTGCCGGCACCAAAGACGCGGTATTGATGGTGGAATCGGAGGCCAGCGAACTACCTGAAGATCTGATGCTGGGTGCGGTATTGTATGCCCATCAGGAAATGCAAGCCGTCATTCAGGTCATTGCGGAATTGGCTGCAGAAGTGGGCAAGCCGCGTTGGGACTGGCAGCCAGAGGCGGAGAATACCGAACTGGCCGCACGAATCGCCGATGACTTTGCGACTGAAATAGACAATGCCTATCGCATCACGGTCAAGCAGGAGCGCAACGACCGGCTCAATGCCTTGCGTGCCGCTGCCGTCGAAAAAATTGCTGTTGAAGGCAGCGACATCACGGAAGATCAAGTGCGTGAAGCCTTTAAGAAAGCCGAAAAGAATACCGTGCGTAGCCGGATTATCAACGGTGAGCCGCGCATCGACGGCCGGGACAACCAGACGGTGCGACCGATCGCCGTAGAAGTTGGTTTGTTACCCAGTACCCACGGTTCCGCGCTATTTACCCGCGGTGAGACCCAGGCCATAGTTGTCAGCACTCTGGGATCCCTGCGCGATGCTCAGCGCATTGATGCCCTTGAGGGTTATCGCGAAGACGGTTTTATGCTGCACTATAACTTCCCTCCCTATTCTGTCGGTGAGGCAGGTCGTATGGGCGGCACCAGCCGTCGAGAGATTGGCCATGGACGCTTGGCGCGGCGGGGTATTGCCGCGGTATTGCCGAACCAGGAGGAATTTCCCTACACCATTCGCGTAGTGTCAGAAATTACCGAATCCAATGGGTCCAGTTCGATGGCGTCGGTCTGCGGTTCGAGCTTATCACTCATGGATGCAGGTGTGCCGCTAAAAGCGCCGGTGGCCGGTATCGCCATGGGCCTGGTAAAAGAAGATCAGGGTTTTGCGGTGCTGACCGATATCCTGGGAGACGAAGATCATCTCGGTGATATGGATTTTAAAGTGGCGGGCACAGCCGGCGGTATCACTGCTCTGCAGATGGATATCAAAATCGAGGGCATTACCGAAGAAATCATGGAAGTAGCGCTCAACCAGGCTTTGCAGGCGCGCCTGCATATCCTCGGTGAGATGAACAAGGTGATCGACCGCAGTCGCACCGAAGTGGCCGAAACTGCACCGCGCTACGCGACGATCAAAATCGATCCCGACAAGATTCGGGACGTTATCGGCAAAGGTGGTGCGACCATCCGCGCGTTGACAGAGGAAACTGGCGCGACCATTGACATAGATGACGATGGCAGTGTCCGGATATATAGCGACGACAGGGCTGGACTCGAACAAGCGGTGTTCCGTGTCGAGGAGCTCACTGCCGAGGCCGAAGTAGGCAGGATCTACGATGGCACGGTGGCTCGCATCGTCGACTTCGGCGCCTTTGTCACCATCATGCCGGGTACCGACGGCCTCGTTCATATTTCACAGATTGCCGAAGAACGGGTCAACAAAGTCACCGATTACCTGGCCGAGGGTCAGCAGATCAAAGTCAAGGTTCTCGATGTCGATGCCAGGGGCCGTATTAAGCTTTCGATGAAAGAAGTATCGGAAGCGGAAGGTGGATTGCCGCGCAAGAAAGAGGTGCCTCAGGCCGAGGAAGTGCCGGTAGCTGACGCACCCGAGTAAAGTATCGCCGCGTTGGCGTCACGGAAAAAAAACGGGGCTTTAGGCCCCGTTTTTTTATGTAAGAAAAGTGGCGGTTGAGAGGTAGGTGTTTATCTTGCACTTTCTGCGATCCGAATTTTGCTTTTGTGAAGCCTGTCATGAAGAAAAATTGATTAATAATTACATTAAATCATAATGAGTTACGTGATAGACCTCATCTGGCAACTAAGAAAGGAAGTGCATGCGGCTACCGATGTTACAGGTGCTATTCGGCTCGAAAGGATTTGTTTTTCGAGTTGTCAGCCTGCGCCCAGTGCCGAACTGTAGGGCTTTCTCGCTGGTGGAGTTACTGATCGTCGTCGCTATCCTCGGCTTGCTGACCGCGATTGCCTACCCCGCATACCGGGATTATGTTGATCGAACAGATGTCTACCAGGCATCTCAAGACATAGCCGTTATATCGGCGTCGGTTCTCAGCTACAAAGCGGGCAGGGGCAAATTTCCCGATTCGCTTGCGCAAATTGGTATGTCTATGGACGATCCCTGGGGAAACCCCTACCGATATCTCCGTATTGACGGTGCTACAAAGTCGGGTAAGGGCAAGGCACGTAAAGACAAGAATCTGGTTCCGATCAACTCGGACTTCGATCTCTACAGCGCCGGTAAGGATGGCGCTACAGTCGGTCCGTTGACGGCAAAACCCAGTCACGATGACATTGTCCGGGCCAATAACGGTGGCTTTATTGGCCTAGCTATAAACTACTGATACTTGCATCGTGAAAATTCTGGCACTCGATAGCCGCGTTGCGCGCCGTATTGTTCTCATGTTGGCGACGTGCGTGCTTGCTCCGCTTATCGCCACTTCGTATTTTGTGGCTGGCCGAGTCAACACCGACCTTCAAGTTCAGACTGTGCAGAATCTCCAGAAAACCGCCAAAGCGGTGGGGATGGACATATTTGGCCAGTTAAGCCACGTCGATGAAGTATTGCGCTGGTATATAGATCAACTACCTGCTGCGATCGCCACGGACACTGGCAGCATGGGAGAATCCTTCAGTGGTCTCGCCGAGATGGATAGCATCAGAGACCTTTGGTTAATCAATGGTGAGGGCGATATCGAAGCTATCAAAGGCGGCGCGATACCGCCGGAATTTGATTTTCAGTCTTATTTTGCCGGCTTGGGTGAAACAGCGAGTCAGCTCTCGCGCGTTATAGCCCAGGGCAGGGGTGCGATGCAGACGATACTGGCAGTTCCAATTGCCGAGGGGAAAGGCGAGCGTCGCTGGCTGCTGGCACAACTGAGGAGCGATTATCTGTTTGGACACTACGATGCAGATTACCCCCTGAGTATATGTGTGTTTTCGAAAGAGACCGGGGCAAATTACTGTAACCGGCCAGTCGATCCTGAGTGGCAACGCACCCTGCTCCAACAATCTGCCCAACACAGAAAAGGTAGCTTCGCCTGGATTGGTGGTGATCAGTCGGAAAGGGTAACGGGTTACTGGTCACTTTTTTTAGAAACCCGATTTGAGCAGGGGCACTGGATAATTGCTGTTCAATCTCAGCCGAACAGCCTGCTAGGCGGCTTTGCCAAATATCAACTTTATTTCCCTGTTCTCGCGGCACTCATTATTTTAAGTATCTTCTTTGCGGCATTGCTGATTGTGCGTCGTTCATTAAGCCCGCTAGACAAGTTGACCACCGCCACGCGCACGCTGGCAACGGGGCGTTTTGATACCCGCGTTGCGTTGAATTCAAATGACGAATTCGAAGAGATGGGCGTCGCCTTTAATGAAATGGCAAGCCGCCTGGGTGAACAGTTTGCTTATCAGCGCGAGCTGGCGCAGTTGGGAAGGGCGTTGACGGAAGCCTCGACGGTGCAGGTTGTGATGGAACGAATTACAAGCGCACTGGCCCACTTACCGGATATCCAGGCATCCGCAGGAATCGTCATAAAAGGATTTGGTCCTGGCGATAACAGCGTTTATCTGCATCAAGCTGGCGGCGGGGAAACCCAGATCGAAACCTGGCGAGGAGAACAGACCAGTTTGCCCGAGCAGTTCTGGTCTGGGAGCTGTCAACAATTGGAGGCTTCTTATCCGGTTCTGGCCGGACTGCAGCTGGAAAGTGAGGGTAACGTCACCCTCGCACCCGTTGCACTGGACGGGGAAACCAAAGCGGTGCTGGTTCTCTCTATGACTGGTGGAGCCATCTGTTCTGAGACGATGGCGGGTTTTGTTTTACACGTTGCGGATATGCTGGCCAACACCCTGCGTAGTTTGGCTTTGCGCAACGAGTTGCGTTATCAGGCGGATCACGATGTGCTCACCGGTCTTGCTAACCGCAAGCTTCTGGAAACGCGGGTGCAAGAGGCCATCAATAGATGCGGCCAAACGGGTACCGCCTGTGGTCTGGTGATTTTCGACATCGACAGATTCAAATTGATAAACGACACCAAGGGCCACATGGCAGGTGACGAATTGTTATGCCAGGTAGCAAGACGATTGAGCATCCGTGCCAACGGGTTTAACCTCGTAAGCCGCTTGGCGGGGGATGAGTTTGTTATTTTCCTTGACGATCTGGATCCTGATACCGTCGTTGTGCAGGTCGAGGAAAAGATGTTTCGTGTACAACAAACTTTTAACACGCCCTTTACGATCGGTAATTGGCAGGTCCCGGTTACCTGTTCGGTGGGGGTGGCGGTTTTCCCTCGGGACGGAGGCAGTTTTTACGAACTCCTGCAACGCGCTGATACTGCGATGTACAGCGCCAAAAGCAAAGGCCTGGGACAAACAGCGTTTTATACGCAGATTCTGGAAGACCGGGTTAACGAACAGGTCGTATTGGAAAATGATCTTCGCAAGGGGCTAGCTAATGACGAATTGCGTCTACATTACCAGCCGGTTATCGATACCGAGGCTGGTAGTGTGGTCGGTGCGGAGGCCCTGGTGCGCTGGCAGCACCCGGAGCGAGGCCTGCAAAGCCCCTTCGTATTTCTCGGTCTGGCAGAAAACATGGGGTTGCTGCCCTCGATTGGCGACTGGGTGCTAAAAAAAGCAGCTAGCGATTTTTCCAGCTGGAAAAAAGCCGGTTACGACCTGAGTCATATCGCGGTTAATTTGTCCGGTGTCGAGTTTGAAAGCCCCCACCTGGTTACGGAAATTGTTGAATCGGTAAGGCAGTTTGGATTGGAGCCTTGCGATATCGAGCTCGAAATTACTGAAACGGAGATTATTGAAGACCTGGATAATAGCGCGCCGAAAGTGGCTAAATTACGCGAGGCAGGCTTTAGAGTGGCACTGGATGATTTCGGAACTGGCTATGCGTCGATGGAATATTTGAAGCGGATTCCAGCCGACAAAGTAAAGATCGAACGTATGTTCATTAAGGATCTGGAAAACAGCAGGCTTGATCAGGCGATTGTGAAAGCACTGACGACGTTGGCCTATGATCTGGACATGACCGTTGTCGCAGAAGGCGTGGAAACCGAGGGACAATTGCAAATTCTTAAATCCAAGAACATCAAAGTGGTTCAAGGCTACTTGTACAGTAAACCTTTACCGGAAGCTGAGTTTCTCGACTACGTTAGAACATTCAATCAAACGACCGAGTTACAGACCGCGTAACCGGGATCTCTGTCTGTACCAGCGTTCATATTTCTTTCTTTTTTTCTACGCTAAACCCCATTGCGGTGGTGGCGAGGAAAGCAATTTTTCCATAATAATCGTTGTAAGGTATGAAGTACCTTTTTTTCCTTAACAAAAGTTAGTTAAGGTATCGCGGTTGGTTATGAGATAGACAAAGTCTTATTTAGCCCGTCAGGTAACCTGGTAGGAAGAAGTATGAATGAGGGAAAGATGCGTTTGGTGGCAATCTACGCGGGTTCTGTGCGCACCCTGGCGCCTTCAGGAGAGCCGACGGGCATCTACAAATTACCGATTGAGATGGCGAATGTCGGCGCGTTGGGTATTGAAGGTGACGTTCAGGTTGACAAGCGCTATCACGGTGGTCCGGACAAGGCGCTACACCAGTATGCCGAGGTCAACTATGCGCGCATTGCAGCAGCGTTTCCCGTACTGGATGGCCTGGCAGTGCCGGGTTCTATCGGAGAAAATCTGACTATACCCGGGATGGCCGAAGACTCAGTCTGTATCGGCGACGTTTACCGCATAGGTGAAGTGGTGGTGCAGGTCTCTGAGCCGCGTCAGCCCTGTTGGAAAATAAACGCCAAATACGGGGTGGAGGGGCTGACTGAGTTTATACAGGATCAGGGCATTGCCGGCTGGTATTACCGCGTGCTGGAGGCTGGGCGCATTCAGGTTGGCGAAAGTGTCACATTGCAGGAGCGTTACAATGAGGGTGTGACGATTACACAGGCTAACAGGGTCATTCATCGGCAGACTGAAAATGCCGCCAGTGTCGATAGGCTGATCGCTGCGTGCGGTATAGCCGAGGGGCTTAAAAACAGACTGATCAAACGCCGCGAGGATCACGATTAATTTCGCCGGTCGTTTTCGTCCTACCTCAAAACTGAATTCTGAGTGTCTTATAAGGAGCTTCAATGCGCGCTGTCTCTGTCGAATATAAATCTTTTGATGGTTTGCGATTGCGCGGTGATATATACGGTAACCCCGATCGTCCGCCGCTGATCTTTCTGCATGGCGGTGGCCAGACACGCCACTCGTGGGGCGACGCCGCGGAGCGCGTTGCCGAAGCGGGCTGGCACGTGATCAATATGGATTCCCGCGGCCACGGAGAGACCGAGTGGTGCCCGCAGACCAACTATGAAATTGAGGACTTTGTCGGCGATTTGAAAGTGGTTCTGGATACCTTACCGGCCAAGCCCGTAGTCGTCGGGGCATCTAAAGGCGGTATTGTTGCACTGGCGACCGCCTGCCTGGATGAGTCTTTGTTGCGCGGCATTGTACTGGTCGATGTGACACCCCGACTGGAACCGGCCGGTGTGGGTCGAATTCTCGAGTTCATGCGTGCCCGCTCCGACGGTTTTGCCAGTCTTGAAGAGGCTGCGGATGTGATTGCGAGTTACACTCGGCGTGCGCGCACCAAGAATCTCGAGGGCCTGCGTAAAAACCTGCGTGAAACTACCGACGGGCGGTTTATCTGGCACTGGGACCCACACCTGATCGGTGGGGAGTTTCAAGACAACATTCAGAGGCGCTGTCTCGGTCTGCTTGACGAGGCCGCCAGGTTGACGCTGCCGACCCTGCTGGTGCGCGGAGCGCGCTCGGACGTGGTCAGTATGGAGGGTGTCGAGGAATTTCGGCGGGCGGTCACCCATGCTGAATTTGTCGACGTCGCCGAAGCCAGCCATATGGTGGCCGGTGACCAGAATACGGTCTTTGCTAAGGCAGTGATTGACTTTATTGAGCGCCTATCCTAGCGCAGGTTGTTCGCTCTGCGGTGTTTTCTGCTATTAGGGCTGGCGGCAGGTTAATACAGGATTACTGACGCTGCCTTCGAGCTCTGGTCATGAAGAACAGTATCGCGCCCGATACAATAGTTACAAGACCCAGTAAAGCAAATCCCCGCAGTAGCCAGGAGTGAAAGTTCTCCCGGCCACTGTAGTCCATAATGTGCAGACCCCAGAGAAAGTCATACAGGCGCCAGTAATCGGTACGCACTGCGGTAACCTGGCCGCTCGTGGCCGCAATCCACAAATTCGCACCCTCCGCTCCGCCCGTCTCAATTTTCCAGGCCGGTAATTCGCCGTTGCGGTATTCGCTGCCCGGCGGTACTGACGTGACCCATGTCGCCGACAGTATGGGCCGATTCAATCGATTGTCCGCGATCAGTCGGGCTTCGTCTTCATTCAGGGGTTCTAGTTGCTTGCCGGTTTCAGCATCGAAGGCCAGTGCCTGGTGTTGATCAGGAATCAGGTAAATGGGCGTGTTCAGGCGCTGTTTGATCTGGATTTCGTCGATACTCACGTCAGCTAATGCCTTGTGCTGGCGGAGCAGTGCGTTTGGGGAAAGCAGTTTTACATGTTGCAGACGAAAAGCTGCTGCCGGTTCAAGTAGTTTGCCGCCGCGAACTTCCTCGATGGGTAAGATGGAAAAAAACAGGCCCGAGCCGACCCATACCAGAAGCTGTAGTGCAGCGACCATACCCAGCCAGCGGTGGGCTTTTCTGTAGTACAAGGATTTCAATCTGTAGCCCTGGTCTTTGATGAAATTAGTGGCGGTTGGCGTCAGGTTTGATTGTAATTCTCACCCCGAGGGCATAAGCGCGTTCCCGATACCAGCTGGGTAGACGAGCCAAATTGCGTTGCCCATGTTAGATACCTTACCTGTATCTGCGCCACTTCGTGTGTGCTGTATATTAGCCGGACGCGCGGAAAAAGGATAACAACGCCATGCAGGATTTGACACCGGCTACGGCCTCGGAGGATGCCCGCTGGGGTGGACTCGGCACCCTGGCCTGGGGTTTGGTGTTGGCCGCGATATATGTACTGGCTTCGACTTTTATCTACTTCGCAGCTGTACTGCACAACTATCCTTTTGCGTCCCCCAAAATGATCGACCGCCTGATGCTGGTGACTAACGGAGCAAACCTGGCCCTGTCGACGAGTATTGCGACTCTGCTGGTTTTGCCGCTGCTACTGGGTGTGGTGAAACTGAAACGGGGGTCGAAAATAGCCCGCTATCTGGGGTTTCGCCCTGTAAGTTTGCGTACCGTTTGGCGTTGGTTGCTTCTCGTCTGCGCCTTGAGTGCAAGTTACAGCGGTATTAAGTGGGTGGCGGGCTTACAGGTTATTCCCGAGTGGGGCGTAGTCACCTACCAATCCATGGATGCACCCAGTACAAGACC
>OBJS01000222.1_pt1 | contig 15363 bp, 8 predicted proteins | sample 1519851 | NCBI WGS metagenome assembly OBJS01 (sample SAMN03019806, study PRJEB22545) | beach sand metagenome | biome: beach; feature: sea beach; material: beach sand | place: USA: Municipal Pensacola Beach, FL | collected 2010-10-20 | depth 25-47 cm m
GCAGTTGTCGTCCCAAACCAAGCCATCCCAGGTCGCCGGTGCGAAACCAGTCGTCCTCTGTAAACGCCTCGGCGGTTTTGGCTGCTAGCTTGTGGTAGCCGTGAAAGACGCCGGGGCCGTGCACCTGGACCTCCCCCATTGGCGCAGATACGGTCTCGACCGGCACAATGCGTATTTCCATCCCGGCTACCGCCTGTCCGACACTGCCGCGTCCTCTTTTCCCTGGGACACGCAAGGTAATCAGGGGCGAAGTTTCTGTGAGTCCGTAGCCGATCGCAACCTGCCAGCCGATAGCCTCCAGCTCGTTCACCACAACCTCGGGTATAGGCGCGCCACCCGAAGCCAGGATTCGCAGATCGGGACCGATGCGTCTATGCAACGGCCATAGGAGCAACCTGCCGGTATACAATCCTGTTCGTAAACGCAGTTGTCGGCTCAGCGCCAGTAAACCTTTCAGGGCGAGAGAGACCAGCCTGCCGTGATTTTTAAGTTCGTTGTGAATGGCCGACAGCAGCGCCTCATAAAGGCGGGGTACGCCGAGAAGGTGGGTGACTTGCGCCCCGACCAGGGCGCGGATCAACTGTGGACCGGTCATTGCTTGCGGTAACACGACGGTGGCACCAAGGGCCAGGGGCGTGAGTAGACCAAGCACAAAGGGGTAAACGTGGTGTATGGGCAGCGGTAGAAGCACCCGTGACTGGGCGTCCAGGAGTTTCCCGTCGCGGATAGCCTGCACTTCGAATAATAGATTGCCGTGGGTTAGTGGGACGCCCTTTGGCATGGCGGTTGTGCCGGATGTATAGAACAGAGCTGCCACTGCGCTTTGTTCGATCTGTGTGCCGACGGTGCGAGAGTCCTGCACGTTGTCTGGCGTAACTCCGGGGTTAGGCGATTGCGCAGTATCCAGGTATAGGTAGGTCAGCGTGTTATTGGGAAAGAGCTTTTTTACCCGATCTGCCAGGGCGGTGGTTGTTACCACGTGCGTGCCGTCACAATCCTCGATGGTGTGACGAAGCACGTCGTCCGGCAGCTGAGTGTCCAGGGACACGACACAAATATTGGCGTAAAAAGCACCCAGTACGGCTGCAATGCAATCGGGGGAAGGTGGCGCCAGCAGGATAATTCGGTTGTTTTTCGGGCCAACTTCAACAAAGTGATTGCGGAACCGGCCAGCTCTTCCCGCCAGTTCGCGGTAAGAAATGCAGAGCGTTTCGGTGACGCGAAAATCGATGACAGCAGTAGCGTCACCGCGACTTGCCAGCGCGGCCACAAGCTCTGACATATTCTGAGGCGAGCTATTTGACAATTCGTTTTCAGCGGTCATGTCGATTGCGCCTGGCAGCAGTGGGCACCGACAGCATTAGTATGAATCCGAGCGCGAACAGAACCACAACAGCACTAAGTCCAGCGCGCTGGCTCGAGGTGACAGTGGATAGCCAGCTGACTAACGTGGGACCTAAAAAAGCCGTAGCTTTCCCGGAAAGTGCGTAGAGGCCGAACATCTGGTTTTCCATCTTTGGCGGCGCCACGCGAGCCAGGTAAGAGCGGCTTGCGGCCTGGACCGGGCCGACAAACAGACCCAGGAAGGCGCCGACGATCCAGAATAACTGGATCGAAGTGATCGTGAGGATGGTGGCGCTGGACAGAATGAGTCCGCCAAGAGAGACCAGGATAGTTCGCTGACTACCTATTCGGTCGTCTAGCCAGGCAAATACGAAAGCACCGATACCCGCGCTGACATTTATAAAAATTCCGAACAGAAGCACCTCCTGTTCATCCATACCAAATGTACCTACAGCGTAAACACCACCGAAAGCGAACAGGGTAACCAGCGCATCAACGTAAAACATGCGCGCGATCAAAAATCGAAGAATGTGTTTGTACTGGCGAACGTGACAAATGGATTCGCCCAGCTGTTTGCAGCCGTCTCTGAAGCCTTGGGCGAGCGTCTTGCTGGTTTGTTGCGTGTCGCCGACAAATATGAGTAAGGGAAGCGAGAAGAAAGCAAACCAGACAGCGACGAAGATAAAACTTGCACGTAGTGGCTGCGCGCTCGCGGTGTCGAAAGCTGCAATCCGCGTTTGCTCGTCGAGAAAGAAAACCAGTACAAAGATGAGGCTGGCCAGTCCGCCGGCGTAACCGACGCCCCAACCCCATCCCGACCAGCGTCCGATACGTTCCCGGGGGGCCAGCTTCACGAGACTTGCGTTGTACAAAACTGTGGCCAGATCCATTGTCAGTATGCCAATGCTGAGCAGAATGACCGCCCGCCAAACACTACCTGTTTCCGGGTAAACGAACCAAAGCAGGGCCGTTGAGAGAACACATGCCCAGGTGAAACCAATAAGCCAGGGTTTGCGTCGCCCGGTCTGATCTGTCGTAGCGCCGAGAAAGGGACCGATAACCGCGGCGAACAGGCCGCCAATTGCCAGTGCCAGACCCCACAATTGCGTGCCGGTAAGTGGGTCCGGAGCGACTTGGCGAGTGAAGTATGCAGAGAAAACGAAAGTCACGACTACGGTCGAGAAAGCGCTGTTTGCCCAGTCAAACAAAAGCCAGGACAAAAATGTTCGCCGTCCTGGCAATCCGATGTCTCGCGAGGAGCTGAGATGATCCCTCTCGTTTACTCGTGGATTTGTCTGCGGCATGAGCGTCGAGTTATTAGACTTACGCAGCCGTTATTATTGACGGTAAGTCAACATCGCATACCGTACCCTGATCAATGAAACCCGAGTCTGTGTCGATATCAAACACCGGGTTTGGCAGATAGATCTCTACAGACAGCTTTCATCTCGATTGTAAAGCTCGCGGCCTATTCAGGGATCTTTTCGTACGTGTCGGCGTGTTGTTTGGTTTGGCGGTACGACGGAGCAGGTTTCACCGCCGGATATTTGGTAAATTTGTCGCGTTTTGGCGGCCTGGGCGATGGCCTCCATAGCTCACACAAGGCGATATTGCCGTGTGATCGGGTGAAGGTGAATTAGGAGCACAACCGATGAGTTGGCAGATGAGGGTACTAAACGCGATATCCAGGAGCGTCGTCAAACCGGCAGTGAAAAAAGCCTCCGCGCAAGCGACGGTGGGCGAGGAGTACGCCACGATCCAAAAGTTGCGGGGTTGGGTGGCAAATATGGATGCATTCTTAACGCGTCGCGACACCGCGCCATCGGTAGCGGTTGAGCCTGTAGCCGATCATCCCGATTACTTGTGGGTGAACAATGAAGCTGGCGTCAGGCGGACGATCCTCTACCTGCACGGTGGAGGTATGGTCGTTCATGTGCCGGGACTCTATACACAGTGGGCACAGCGCCTGGCCGCGGCGACCGATGCGAGGGTGCTGCTCATAGACTATCGCCTGGCTCCCGAACATCCGTACCCCGCGTCCAACGAGGATTGCCTGGAGGCGTATCGGTGGTTGCTCGAGGATCAGGGCGCAGCTTCCGAGAGACTGGTTATTGCCGGCGATTCGGCCGGTGGTTATCTGACGTTAACCACGCTGTTGCGTATCCATGAGGCAGGATTGGCCCGCCCAGCCTGTGCAATTGCATTTTCGCCCCTGGCGGATTTTTCGCTCGGCAGCGATTCAATTTTTCGCAATGAGAGCGCCGACCCGCTGTTGAGCAATCGCCTGTTGCCGCTCGTTAGAAAACTGGTTCTCGGCGGCCACGCCGCGACGGATCCCCTTGTCTCCCCGGTCTATGCCGATTTGCGCAACTTTCCGCCGCTACAGGTGCATGTCAGCAGCAACGAGATTATTCGCGATGACGGCCTGCGAATCGCACAGCGCGCGCAGGCGCAGGGCGTGATCAGCGAAATGTATCACTGGCACAAAACAACCCATGTCCACCCCTTATTCAAACAGTTGCCGGAGAGTCAGTGGGCGATGGAAAAAGTCGTCCGGTTTATCGATAGATATGCGGCGCCAGTGGCGTGAGCGATGCTTTTTTTCTGAGGCAACGGAGGTAGATCCCGTTGCGCAAGTCACGCGGAGCAAGTTTGTTTTTAGATCGAAAGCCTGTTTGGGGCGGGTGTATGAACTGATCGCGGCGGGTATTGAGCGACAGAGGTGGTTGAGCAGACTGTTTCTAATCTCTCACGTTTATTTTGGGTGCGGGAAAAAGCGCCGACCTTGTTCGGGCCGACACTATTCCCCGGTCTCCGTTAGCCATCAAACTCAAAGTGTTTCTCGAAGTCCTGTTCGATACTGTCGATATGAGCCATGTAGGCGGCAAAACCGCCGTTGTAGGTGCCGTCCTGGCGGCGGTTTTCCTCGCCTTCAAAATTATAGTATCCGGGCGTGCATTCCTTGTTGCGGTCGGTGCGGCCGCGGAACTTGATGACTTCCTGCACCCAGAATTCTTCTGAGGCTTCGCTGACGTCCATCGACTCGTGACCATTTTTGCGGCAGTGGTCGATGCACGCGGCGATGTGGCTACCCTGGCACTGCATCATGTCGGTGAGGTTGAATTGAAACGAGGCCTGGTAGCCGTTCATGATGAACAGGTTCGGGTAGCCTCTGGAGTGAATGCCAAATAACGTTCGGATGCCGTCCTTGTATTTATCGTTAATCTCGGTGCCGTTTTCGCCAACGATTTCGTTGTAGATCCCGGTTTTCTGGACGACAAAACCGGTGGCGTAAATCAGCAGATCCAGCTCGTACTGCTCGCCATCGACCACCGGTCCTTTTTCGTTAATCTCAGTCACGCCCTTGCCGTGTGTGTCCACCAAATGCACGTTGGGCCGGTTGAATGTGGGCAGGTAGTCCTCGTGGAAGCAGGGTCGCTTACACATCATCATGTACCAGGGTTTCAGGGCTTCCGCTGTCTCTTTGTCTTTGACAATTTCGTCAATGCGGTGGTGAATGCGCATCATGGCATCAATGTTGGCGTTTTCCTGCCGGCGCAGTTTCTCTTCCCGCGGCATGGCCTTGATTTTCGCGATGGCGTCGTCGCTGAGTTTCTTCGGACGCAGAAAGATTTCGCGTCGTTTTTCCTGCCAGCCCGGTGGCAGGGTTTTGGCCCATTCCGGATCTGTTTCCCAGTCGTCGCGAACGTCAATGGAGGATGGTGTACGCTGAAATACATAAAGCTCTTTGGCGTTTTCGCCAAGGCCCGGCACGGCCTGAACAGCGGTGGCGCCGGTGCCGATAATGCCGACCTTTTTGTCCTTCAGTTTCGACAGGTCGTCACCGGTGTAGTCGTAATCCCAGCGCGAGGTGTGAAAGGCGTGCCCCTGGAAAGTCTCCATACCTTTTATTTTGGTGAGCTTGGGTTTGGACAGAATGCCGTTAGCACAGATAACAAAGCGCGCCTTCATGTGGTCGCCGCGATCGGTTTTGATATGCCACATGCGCTCTTCCTTGTTCCAGACTGTGGCGGTGACTGTAGTCTGGAAGACCGCGAGCTGGTACAGGTTGTACTTTTTCGCGATGGCCTGGCAGTGCTCGTAGATTTCATCGCCGCGTGCATAGCGGTGTTTCGGCACATAATTCATTTCGTCGAGCAGCGGCAGGTAGTCGTAGGAGGGCACGTCGCAGGCGATACCGGGGTAGCGGTTCCAGTACCAGGTGCCGCCGACATCTGAACCGCGCTCGACGATGCGTATGCTTTCGACACCGATTTCCCGCAGTCGGGCAGAAGTCAGGAGGGCCGAGAAGCCGCCACCGATAAACAGACACTCCACGGTGTCGTCGAGGGGCTCCCGCTGGATAAATGCCTCGGCGTAGGGGTCGTCATCGTACTTTTCAAGGTCACCGGCCAGATCCTGGTCGTACTGCCCGCTGCCCTCGGGTCGATAGTTGAGGCGAATATCCCGCTCCTCGGCAAAACGTTTTTTAATGGCGTCGTAATATTCCTGAGGGTGGGATTCTTCGGAAAGGGGGTCCATGACGCCGAACTGAGGTGAGTCCAGGTGCAGGGCGCCGTGCATGATAATATCTTCTTGCGCTGTATTTTCGCTCACTGTATTACTCCTGTTATCGTTATCTCTGGCTGCACTCGCTTTCGGTGCCGGGCGGTGGGCGCCAACTAGGAAAAGATGTTGACATGATAGCCTTTCGATCCGCTTCAGCAAAATACCTGGCGGCGGACATGCTGCCGCCCTGTTTCGGGAACACAAGGGGAGGACGTCGGTCAGGTTGGGGTATTGAAGGCCCCTTATCCGGCGTCGTCTGGATTAGTGTTTTTAATTCTTCGGTTCGGACCAGAAGTTGATGTTGAACTGGGCATCGTCGCTCAATTCGACTTTGTGCCAGTACTGGGGCGGCGTGGTCGTGAACTCGCCGGCCTCAATGACGATGACCTGTTCCGGCTCTTCGGTCTTTTCGTCGGCAAAGCCGTAATAGGTGACGCGGCCAGCCATCACGCAGATCTGGCCGAACACGCCGCTGGCTGTATTGTGGTGACTTAGCAGCGCCCTGGGCACGTTGTCGACCGTAAAAAACGGTGTCGATCGCTGAATGCGCCAGCTGGCGGGAATAATCTGATGCATGGCCGAATTCCCCCGGTATAAAGCCTCAAGTGTAACCGGATTTACCTGGTTTACATGCCCTGAGTCTATGTAAACCTGTTTATCATATTCGCCTGGTTCGCATACTGGCCGGTGTTAATCAGGTGTTGTCCGGCGGCGGCGTGCCGGCGGCTGATCCGCTCTTGGCATTGCCAGCCATATCCTCAGGTTTATCACCCTCTGATTCGACATTATCCGCTGTTGAAGCCTCGGTATCGGTCAGCAGATCGGACAGCTTGACGCCGCCCAGGTTGTCGTAGGTGATTTTGCTGATGCTAAATACGGCATCGATATCGTTGCGGCGGATAAAGTACCGGTCGTTGTCCTCGCTCAGATGATAAGTCCATTCGCCGTTTGCGCCGGTGATGCGAAGTGTCGCCGGCTTGGTTGAATCATCAATGAGTGCTTCCGGTGGCGTCTCGACCAGGCCAGTGATATGCAGTGTCGAAAGCGCCAGTGTGAGTCGTTCTGCTGTGTCGCCGTCGACCGGTCGGGTATCTTTGGTCGAGCCATTTGTGGATGTGTCGCCGTGAGATTCCGGTCCCGGCAGCGTAGCCTCCACCTGCCATTCGCCATCTGCTTTTTTTAGGCGGAAATCCACACCCTCGATAATCGCGATATCGTCGGCGGCGAGCAGGGATTTGTCGAGCCAGGCTTCGGCCGACGGTGGGAATTCATGGGTGCTTAAGGTTACGGGGTATATCTCGTTTTCGTCGACACGGCGCAGGTGTACTTTGCGGAAACCCGGCGAAGTGCCCAGATATAACTCGCCAAGCAGCTTCTGGTCGGTAAAAAACTGTAAGTGACGTTGAAATGCCGTCTCGGCCACCGCAAAGCGCTCGGCGGCCGACGCGGTCGTCGCGACGGGCCAGTCGGTGGTGATATCGCCCAGGCGGTCCAGCAGCTCATCGAGGCGGGCGGCATCTGCCGGCAGGTCCTGTAACTCGGGCAGTAGCCACTGCCCTTGCCGTTTCGATAAGGCGACTTTGTGCCCGCTGTCGGCGATGATAATGCGGTCGACTTGCTGTATATCAAAGGGCAGCAAAGACTGTTGCGCAAATTGCTGCTCATCCGCCCGTTTGCCCCACAGCAGACCTGCGGCAGTTATCAGTTGCAGTGCGAGCAGGCTGCCTAAAAGAGTGATGGATCGTTTCATCTCATTCTCCTTACCGGTTTGCCTGGTCGGGTTGCAGTTGTTGCAGGTGAAAAGCCTGCCGGCGTTTAAAGCGGTAGCGTCGAATCGCTGCGACCAGCGCCAGCGCGATCAGCGCCAGTCCGTAGTTCAGGTACTCCCAGAAGAGCTTCGTGTTCTGCGCCATGGGCGGTAACGTGCGATTGAAGTGTCCCCGTGAGCGAATACTCAGCAGACCGGTGTCCTCCAGGGACCAGTCGACGCTGTTGACCAGGAGTTGCAGGGTATTCAGGTATTGGCCGCCCGCGGCCGCGCTCGCCATGCTGATGAGTTGGTCGCTGGCGAAATCATTGGAACTGAACAAAATGATACGGGCCGATTCCGGTGAGCGCGCGATAACGCCGGATATCACGGTGTTGTCTCCGGCTCCCACAGCTTCATCCGGTTCGACGGTCTCGCCGGCACTGTCTTTTTCAGCGGGCTCTGCCGGCAGCAGGGGAGAGCCCCGCTCGCGAAAAAACGAATTGAAGCGCCCGGTTACGGCGACGCCAAGCAGTCGGCTCTCAGTGTCTCCTGCGGGCGTCCGGCTGTTTCCAGACGAGTCGGCGCCAGGTGTGGCATCCAGGGCATCCGAAAGCCATGCGTTTTTCGAGCTGGACAATAATTCATGCACCTGGCGTTGGGTTTGTTGTTCTGTGTCGAGCGCGATGGGTGAGGCCCAGGCCATGGTCACCTGTGGCAGGTCAGCGGTCACGGCGACCGTGCGATTCAGCCCCTCGTCGCGAACATCGATAAAGTAGGGGTAGTCGAGCATGCGGATTTCCTGAAGCTCAAAACCACCGATATTGCGCGTGACCGGCACGGGCAGGGCCGCGTTCTGAGTGTCGAGTACGAGCTGTTCATCGACGGTGATGCCGTGGTGTGACAACCAGGCTTGCAGACCGCTGTTGTGTTGCTCCATTGTCAGCTTGCCGCCGCCAAAGCGGGCACTATAGGGCGAGGTCGCGAGCACTACGGTGCCGCCCTGCATGAGAAACTGATCCACTGCGAACAGAGCCCTATCGTCAAGTTCAAGTGGTGCGGCCAATACCAGAATATTGGCCTCGCCGGCGACCGCGCCGTCGCTGAGATCCTCGCGCGTGATGTTGAAATCCCCGCCGAGGAATTGCTCCAGGTTGGCAAACGTGGGTGGTGCCGCCTCCGGGTTACCGTATGGGGGCGGTTCTGGTACGACGAGGGCCACGGTCTTGGTAAAGCCGGCGGCAAAGCGCTTGATGCCAGCCTCGAGGTTGCGCTCGAATTCCGCCTCGCTCAGGTCTCCCAGAGGAATCTGCACCACCTGGTCGTCGCGGGACAAAGTCAGGTAAAAGTAAAAGGTTTCGTCGCTGAACAGATCCGTTGCCATAGCCTGAAAACCGAAATCCTCGGCGATTTGCCGGCCGACCTGTCCACCTTCGGCGTCAGGGTCAACAAAAGACACGCTCAAGCGCTCGCCCGCCTGCACGCGATACTTATCGAGAACCGCGTTAACACGCTCGCGAAAATCCGTGAGTTCTTCCGGCAGTCGCGCCGGTGAGGATGTATAAGCGGTAAATTCCAGAGTCCCCTGCACAGTATCGAACAGATTGCCCTCGGCCTGGTAACTCTGCAGAACATTGCGAATCGCGCGCGTTAAGTCATATTCCGGGTTGCGCAGTTGCACCTCCAGATCGGCTTCGGAGCGGGATTTAACTTCCAGCAGATCGCCGAAGCCGAGAACCTCGTGGCTATCGCCGTACTGGACCAGCACATTAAAATAGGAGCTAACGATGGAAGCCTGGTATCGATCCGCCATCTGAAATGGCACCGGTTCGATGCCGTACTTGCGGTTGGCCTCCTCTTCGAGTTCAGGATGACCTACCGGGTCGATAAACTCGGTGCGGATTCTGCCACCCCCCACTACCTCGTATTCGCGGATCAGATCGCGTAGCTGTGGCACCAACGGCGCCAGCAGTGGATGGGTTTTGCCGCTGAAATATCCGCGAATCAGCAGTGGTTCCTGCAGTTGAGCCAGATAGTTTCGAGTCGCTGGAGAAATGGTGTATTGCCCGCCGGCCGTAGCGTCGAAGCGCAGGGTATGTATTTGGCCGAGCCAGAGGTTGGCGGCGAAAGCATTGGCCACCAATAGTGCTGTCAGCCGGCGCCAGTGGCGATGCCTGGGCTGGGGAGCCGCCGTCCAGCGGTGTTTTTCCAGCGCATAGGTATTCAAGGCGAGAAAGGCGATTATCAGACTTAGGTAATAGTAGAGATCGCGCAGATCGATCACGCCTCGTGTGATCGCTTCAAAATGCGCTCCAGTGCTGAGTAATCTCAGCCACTCGCCGGCACGGTGAGCAAAGAAATCTGTCACCGTCGGTGTGCCAATCAGGAAAAAGGCGCCGCACAAGGCAGCCGCCGTAATCATGCTAATAATCTGATTGTCGCTACGCGCCGAGATAAACAGGCCAATGGCCAGATAGGCTGCGCCCAGCAATAAAGTCGCTACATAGCCGGCCCAGACCGGTCCCCAGTCCAGATCCCCAATCAGCGCCACCGTTAATGGCAGGGGTAGGGTTATAGCCAGGGCGATGAGGAGTAGGGTTAAACAGGCGACAAATTTACCGACCACGAAATGCCACAGCGGTACCGGTTGTGTAAACACGTGTTCCAGCGTGCCGGTGCGCCGCTCCTCGCTCCACAGACGCATGGTTAGAGCGCTACTGAGAAATACCAGCAATATCGGCATCCACTCGAACAGGGGGCGGACATCGGCGATGTTGCGCGCGAAAAAGGCTTCGCCCCAGAAAAACGTAAACAGGCTGACTGCAGCAAAGGTGCCGAGGAACAGATAGGCGATGGGCGAGGCGAAAAACAGGGTAATTTCTTTGCCGGCAATGCGGTTGATCGAGGTTCGTCCGGGTGCATCAGGCTGCATCGTTCAGGCCCTCCCCGCTGATGTCTGCCGAAACCTGGTTGACTTCGCGAAACAGCGTCTCCAGATCCCGTTGTTCCGGCGTGAGTCTGTACAGGGCCGCATCAACGTCAGCCACGCTTTTCGCGACTGCTGCGCCGGCGCGGTGCAGGTCGCTGCCTTCGTTGAGATGCAAGCGATAGTCGAAAACGCCGTCGGCCGAGTCAGCAGCGCCGGGTATCTGCTCCAGGCTTGCGACCTCAGTCAGGCGGGTTAGGATTGAATGCGCTTGTTCCCGGTCCAGGGAGGTAGACACAAGCAGGCTATTACTTCTGCGCAGATCCTCGAGTCGCGCATCGACCGCAAGCCGGCCGTTGCGGATAAGCAACACGCGGTCACACACAGCGTCGACTTCCTGCATGATGTGTGTTGAAAGAATGACTGTGGCGCTGGCGGCAATATTTTTGATCAGCTGCCGCATATGTCCGGTTTGTGTTGGGTCGAGGCCGTTGGTGGGCTCATCGAGAATAAGGAGCCGGGGCTGGCCGAGAAGGGCCTGCGCGACGCCGACGCGCTGCTTGTAGCCGCGCGACAGGGTGCCAATGGGCGAGCTTAGCTTGTCGCCGATTTCCACTGCAGCCACCACGCGATTAATCTCCGAGTAGTGGTTTGACTGAATCCCCTTAACGCTGGCCGAGTAATCCAGATAGTCGGCGACTGTCATTTCCGGATAGACCGGCAGGTTTTCCGGCAGATAGCCCAGTTGTCGCTGCACCGGCTTGGCGTCACTCAGCAGATCCATGTCGTCGATACGAATGCTGCCGCTGTCGGGTTCCAGGTATCCGCTCAGCATTTTCATGATGGTGGTTTTGCCGGCGCCGTTATGACCCAGTAGGCCGACAACTTCGCCATCGGAGATGCTGAATTCAACATTGTCCACGGCGAGCATATCGCCGTAGCTGCGCTTTAATTGTCTGACTTCGAGCACGGTTGTCCCCTTTTCTTGTTATACCTGCGAATGCGAAGTAGCTGCTGTCGGCGGCGCGAATGTTAGCCGATGGCTATGGTAAAGCCCTGCCTGCCAATGCAGCGCTAACCGGTGTTTTAGCGGTCAGCGTGTAATATCGTCGCCAATTCAGGCGGGGGACGGGCCTGACTTTTGATACTGTTTATCGTCACGAGGTTTTCCGTTCCTTCTCCAATAAGGGTTCTATTTCACCAGTAAAATCCAGTACATATCGGCCTCTGCGCGCTGCATTTTGCTAGAAGTGGCCCGATAAAAGTCCAGCTGACACCATTAATATCTGCGGCATGAGTTAAGCCGCGTATGCTCGACATACCTGGCGCCTCACGCACATCCAGCTCATCTGAGGGGAGCAACCACAACCAGATGAGCGCAGGCTTCTGATCAGAAGCCGGTAAACAAATTTTTCAATGAGATTGGGGCGGCAGGAATTAGTTCAAGTCGCGGGCGAAGATAGCATTTGCAGTTCCCCGGTGATTAGAAGAAAAACAGTCTATACCGAATAAAATCAGGAGAATCCGGGGCCGCGCAATGCGACCAACCCCGTAAAGGGTTGTATGCAGTAACTCCGCATGCGGTAACCCTGGCAGCTGACTGGAACGCCCCGCACCTGTTACCCGCAGTCGGCGTCTCGTGGCAGGTCCGCCGTCACAGCGGACCTGCTACAGGCAGGCGTAAGCGGCTTCGATCAAACGTACGCCTCTGGGGTCGCCGAAAATATTGGCATCCATCTGGTTCATGGCGTAGCCCATGCCCAGTTTAGCCACGGTGTCGGCAAAACCGAAGGAGCCTCCCCAGCCACTGTGACCAAAGGCATCGGGGTTGGGGCCGTAGAGTTCGGCCTTGTTCAAAATAAAGCCACGGCTCCACCGCATCCGCACACCGATAACCTGATCTTTGCGAAAACACTCCTCCCGAGTCATTTCGGTAATGCCTTGAGCGCTGATGATGCGTTGGCCCTCGAATTCACCGTCGTTGGCCAGGGCACCATAGACTTTGGCGATACCCCTCCCGTTGCCCTGGCCGTTGGCGCCCGGTACCTCCGCCGCTCGCCAGGCCCGGTCGTTGGCGATATGGGCGGTGAGAGGCGGGTGTGCCATCGCGCAGTAAAGGGCATCGCTCATGCGTTTTTTACTGCCGCCGAGGCCAGTACCGAGTTGTTCGGCGCCACCGACGGGGATCATTTCCGCGACGCGGTGATCTTCTACTTCAGGGAGACCTATATAATAGTCGTTAGCCGCGCCGATGGGGCCGGCGACGGTTTCGGCAAATAATTGCCCGAGACTTTTGGTTTCTCCAGTACTTGCCTTCCAGGCGCGGCGCGCCACCTCACCGGCAATGTGGCCAAATACAACGGCGTGATAACCGTTGGCTGTGCCTGGCTCGAAGAAGGGCCATTGGGCCGCCAGGGTCGCGCAAAGGCCGTCCCAATCGTAGATCTCGTCCATTTCAACCCTTTCCCGCGGACCGCAGACCCCCGCCTGGTGCGACAGTAGCTGGGCAACGGTGACATCCTGCTTGCCGGCGGCGGCGAATTCCGGCCAGTAGTCGGCCACTTTGGCCTGGTAGTCGATCAGACCTCTGTCGGCCAGGACACCAACGGTTGCAGCCGCCATGCCTTTGGTTGTGGAGTAGGTGTTGATCAAGGTGTCGCCCTGCCAGGGTTTGCTGCGAGCGGCATCGGCATGGCCGGCCCAAATGTCGACGACGAGACGGCCCGCGATGGCCAGCGCAAATGACGCCCCGACTTCGATGCCGTCGTTGAAATTGGCCGCAAATGCATCTTTTACAGCGCTGAAGGCCGGTTCGCAATGCCCCTGTATGTCGATCGGTGTATTCATGGCAATCCCGTAATTATTATCGTGTGGAATATTAATATCTATTAAAAGGTATTGTGGTCTTGAAAAATACTGTGATTTTAAAAAGTACCGTGATACTCCAGTTTAGCCTCGCCCAAAAAAAACGCCGCTGACAGGCAGCGGCGTTTTCGATTGAGGCGGTCAGGCAGCGTGATTGGGTTCGGTATCGTAATCTTCCAGATTAAGATGCCGCGTTTTAGCAAAGAAGTCGACGTTTCGGTAGGGTGAATTCACCACCACACGGCCTTTGGAGTTGCGGTAGTAACTGCTGACGCCGGGATGTGCCCACACCATGTTTTCGTGGATTTTGTCCACGTCGGCGATGTAGGCGTCGTGTACTTCCTGCTTGCAGTCGACGGCGCCGATGGACTTTTTGCTCATGGCGTCGATCATCTGCATGACGTAGCGAACCTGCATCTCGGCGACGAAAATAAAGCTGCCGCCGTGTCCCGGCTGTAGATTCGGCCCATACAGCGTAAAAAAGTTAGGGAAATCCGGAATGACTGTGCCCAGATAGGCCGAGGCGTCTTCCTCCCCCCAGACCTCGCGCAGGCTTTTACCGGAACGGCCGACGACGTCGTAGGTGGAAAGAAACTTCAACACGTTGAAGCCCGTAGATACCACCAGAACATCGCCGGGGTATTCGGCGCCGCTTTTGGTGACGATTTTGTTTTCTTCAATATGATCAATCGGGTCGTCGACCAGCTCGACCTTGGGGTTCTGCAGCATACGATACCAGCCATTGTCCATCAGCATGCGCTTGCCAAAGGGCGGAAAAGAGGGAAGTACCTTGTCGAGCAAATCGGTGCGTTCGCCAAGTTCGTTCTTGATGTAACTGGTGAAAAAACCGCGGTGGGCGTCGTTGATGGCATTCATCGCGCGCTCGGGATGTTCCCAATTCGGGTCTTTGTGCAGCGATTCGTAGACGCGATCGTTGTAAGTCCAGCCCAGGCGCATGCGGTACCACATGCGGTACAGCGGCACTTCGTTGAACAGGAAGCGGATGGCCTCCGGTACGGGCGTGCGAAATTGCGGAAATGGCGTGGACCAGTGGGGGCTGCGCTGGAAGATCGTCAGGGACTCGACATCGTTTTGCACTTCGGGCCCAATCTGCATGGCGGTGGCGCCATTGCCGATCATCAGAACCTTCTTGCCGTCCAGGGTCTTGCCTTCCGGCCACTCAGCTGTGTGCCAGCGTTCGCCGCTGAAGCTGTCCAGCCCCGCGATATCCGGAAATGCCGGCGGGTTGAAAATCCCTGCGGCGCTGATTAATACGTTGGCTTCCAGAGTTTCTTCGCCACCGTCGGCGTGGGTGACGGTGATCTGCCAAACCTGCTTGTCCTTGTTGTAGACGGCGCGCTCGACCGATGTGTTGAATTGGATATGGTCACGCAGTGCGAATTCGTCGGCGACATGGTCGAAGTAGTCGTGAAGTTCATTGCGCAGCGCAAAGTAGGCCGACCAGTCGTAAGGTGCGAACGAGTACGAGTACAGATGATTGGGTGTATCGACGCCGGCACCCGGATAGCGATTGTCCTGCCAGACCCCGGCAACCGAGTCCCGCCGTTCGAGTACCGTAAAGGGGACGCCGGCCGATTTAAGGTTGGCTGCAGCGCACAGGCCCGACACTCCGGCGCCGATGACGACTACGTTAAAGCCCTCTGGTACTACGATTTTTTCTTCCCAGAGCATGGAGGTCTGGCCGAGCTGGGCAGCGGTCATCTCACCGTATTCATCTGGCACGGTCTCGCCCATAGAGGCGGTGAGCATTGCGACCAGTTCCTTTTCGCTGGGGTCGGGCAGGGCGAGTGGCCTGCCTGCTTTCCAGGCAAGAATGGCGTCGAGTGCTGCGGCGCGGATTTCCTGCTGGATTTCCTCGCTCAGGCCGCCGCTATCGTGTGCGCCGTGCCAG
>OBJS01000223.1_pt1 | contig 15297 bp, 12 predicted proteins | sample 1519851 | NCBI WGS metagenome assembly OBJS01 (sample SAMN03019806, study PRJEB22545) | beach sand metagenome | biome: beach; feature: sea beach; material: beach sand | place: USA: Municipal Pensacola Beach, FL | collected 2010-10-20 | depth 25-47 cm m
TTATGATTTCGTCGTATACTCATATCGGCAGTGCCGACGCACTGGAGCAGCATCTCGAACAATAGCGTCGCCCGCGGGTATTTGTGGGCGACACTGTCGAATCCGATCTGGAGCTAACCCCACACCGCTGGGGCTGCCAGAGGCACCGGCGCCGGTGACTGTTATCATTACGCACTTAGTTATAACCAGTGACGTCAGATAATTTGGATTCACAAAGTGCTGTTGCCCCAGACAAGGCGTCGTCGATGAAGATCGACGGCGTCTCGCACCTGCTTGCCGCCGAGGCCAACTTGCCACAGCGATGGCAATTGCAGTGCCGAATTCAGGGCAAAACCGCCAATCTCTCCGTCGAGCATGTACTCAGGCGCTTGCCGACCCGGCGAATTGCCGCCCGTGTAAGCCTCGGCGACAGGCAGCTGTTCGGCAAGATTTACTATCACCCGGCCAAAGCGCGGCGCGAATGGCGGCGCGAGTGTCGGTTGGCGGCGGACCTGCAGAAAAGCGGCGTGCCCAGCCCTCGGCTGGTTGCCACCGGCAACCTTAGCGGCGGTGGCTTGCTCGCACTGTTTGAATTTATTTCGCCGGCAACACCCTTTAGCGAGGCTTGGGCGCGGGTTGACGAGAAAGACAAACCGGCTCTGTTTTTACAGCTCATCGGTCTCTACCAGAAGTTGTACCGCACCGGCCTGTGCCAGACGGACATTCATCTGGATAATTTTGTCTTTGATCACGACCAGCGACTCATGGTGATCGACCCCGCAGGCGTGCGCCATATTAACGGGCGGCTGACCCGCTACTGGAAAAACAATCTGGCTCTGTTGTTGGCCCAGTTCCGCTGGCAGGACAGCCACGCGCTTGTCCGGCAAGCCCTGGCTGTACTCGAAAGCGAAAAAGCGTTCTCGAACATTTCGCAGGCGCAACTGGCGGCCAGGGTTAATCGTCAGGCACGTCTGCGCCTTGAGCGCCTTGGCAAGAAGAGTCTGCGCGAGAGTAGCCTGGCAACGCTACAAAACGAAGACCGTTTCGATTGCCTTATCAACCGGGATCCCCGATTCGAAAGGGTCGCCGACCGTTGCCGAATCCCCGAACAGATCGAAAAACTCATGTCCACAGGCCGGTCGCTCAAAGCAGGCAACTCGGCCACCGTGGTCAAAATCGAGATTGCGGACCGGGAGTGGGTTATAAAACGCTACAACGTGAAAAACAACTGGGTGGCTGTAAAACGTCGTCTGGGTTTATCGCGTGCCAAACGCAGTTGGCAAATGGCGTTTATTCTGCAGGAACTGGGTATCCGGACACCGGCGCCGGTGGCTCTGATCGCGGAAAAAGGCTGGCGCGGCAATGCCTATCTGGTGACTGAATCCGCAACTGGCGAGGATATCCGGGATTATTGCGAGAAATTGCCGGTGCCGAAATCCGCTTTTTCCCACCTGTTTCAGGCTCTGGATTTTGCCCGCATCAGTCACGGTGACCTGAAAGGTTCCAACATACTGTGTGCCCACGACGCGATTGCCTTGATCGATCTCGACGCTATGACGCAGCACAGGCGGCCAGGCACTTTTCTAAAATGTCGCCGCAAGGATATCGACCGCCTGCTGAGAAACTGGCCACCGACAAGTCCAACCCACGAAACACTGGTAAAAGTCCTGAAAGACATCAGTCCATCATAACTGCCCCGCAGACTGGACAGACGTGGCTGGAAATTCACGATGTACCAGCAATAATTCCACGGCTGTGACCAGGCTTTCAGTCGAAACGAATAATTCCCGGTTGATATTAAAAAGCGTCGGCAGCGAAATATCCCGCTGCACGCCGCTGAAATATTTGATCATGGCATCGTGCAATAAGTCGTGAGTTTGGGCAACATCGGTGCGAATTTCCACGAGCTGTTCATCCACAAGTTCCGACCGCGGTTGCTCGAGCATATTCACCAACAACTGGTATATCTCTGTAGTTCGATTCCGCAGGTCGGTGAGCACCACAGTCGAATCGACCTGATTACGCAGGTCCAATAAATTGCCACGCACGTCCTTGAGACTTTTGGCGCTGTAGGAAGCATCGCGGACCGCGTCTAGCAACCCTTCCAGCGCAGCGCGCTCGCGATCCTCGCGCAAACCGCTCGACAGCCGGTAACTGTAACGCAGTATTTGCTCTTCGCTGTACTTGATATCCTGATACTGTTCTTCATAAGTCAATCGGCGAGGTACCAGGGCCCGCTGGATCTCCCCAATGCGGTTGCCGCCAGGCAGGATAGCCTCACCCACTCGCAGTGCACGCGTATTCAGCAGTATGGTTTTCAGACACAGGTCAATCGCTTCTTCGCGCACAGCACGGAACGCTGCTTCTGGGACCGTCACCGGAGTGGATGACAGCCGACCGACAGGCATTGCGCTACGCCATCGCTTTTCCAGCCATGCAGCAAAATGCCCCGTAAAAGGCAGGAACAGCACGATACCCAGTAGATTAAACAGCGAATGAAAACACACCAGGGCGTACATCGGATCGGTCACGCCTAGACCGTGCTCGATAAAGCCCAACAGAGGATAAAGAAAGGCAAAAGCGAGAATATCTACCGTTAAGTTAAATACGAAATGGGCCAGCGCGACACGCCTGGCACTGGCGCCGGCCCTGATCGCGCCCAGCAGCACAGTCGTTGTCGTGCCCAAATCCGAGCCCACAGCGATTGCAGCTGCTGTCGTTAGAGGGAATAGTCCTGCGAACACAGCACTTAATACAATCACCATTGTCGCCGAACTGGACTGCACCAGGGCAGTGAAAATCGCGCCACCGAGAAAGTACACCAGCAATGGATAACCGACAAACAGTTCGGGATCGACGCTTTCGCTGACAAAGCTCATGCTTTGCTTCATCCACTCCAGACCGGTGAGCAACAGGCCCACGGCGAGCACAATGGCGCAGTAGTGGCTGACACGCGAGCCAGACTTCGAGAGCACCACGCCTAATGAGCCAAGGGCGAGCAGCGGCAAAGTCGAAGCGCCCAGATCGAGCTTGAAGCCGAACGTCGTCACCAACCAGCCCGTTACAGTCGTACCCAAATTTGCGCCGAAGACAACACCAAGCGCGTTTTGCAGAGGCAGGATATTGGCACCGACGAAGGCAATGGCTAACAAGCCCACGAGAGAGCTGCTTTGCAGGAAAGCAGTGGTCAAAGTACCCACCAGGGTACCGCGTAGGGGCGACCGGGTCTGGTCGCGAATGAGCTTTCGCAAGGACTGCGTACTGACGCCGCGCAAGCCTTTTTCCAGAAGGCTCATTGCGTAAATGAAAAGCCCCAGTCCCGCTAGCAGTTGCCAGAATTGCCACATCATGTTTTAACGTCCAGGCCCGGGCGATATTTCGATTCCGGTTTCACCATAACCTTTTTAAAACGGGTGCTAAACCTTTATTCAACTCGCTATTGACGCGTACCATTTCAGTCGCATCTCTGCACCAGCACCTTGAGCTTGCGCTATACGCCACCTTCGCTCCCAGCGAACAAACCGCCGCAAAACATCAGGGGTGGAAAGCCTGGCAGAAAAACGAGGGCTACGGATCAATCAATTCGCAATTGAAAAGGGCGGCATTTCGCCGCCCTTTTTACCATCCTGTAAACAATCAGGCCGCGAGTGCAGACTCATCGCAAACCGGATCGCGTTTGCCATTTGCCGGCAACTTTCGAGAACCGGGTCTGACTTCTCCCGGGCCGGGAAGATCCAGCTCTTTGGCCCATTCGCGCATTTGCGGCAAAACATTTTCACCCAACAGTTTCAGGCTGTGCATAGATTGCTCGTGTGTGGTGGCACCGCCTTCGATCTGCCAGATGGAGAAAATACCCGGCCGCAGAGTTTCCATAATCTGCCTGATCTTGGGTAGTACAGTGTCTGGCGTACCCGTAATAATCTGACGATTACGCAGCAGGTTTTCGTATAGCACTTCGTGGTTATATTTCTTCATTTCGGCTACGTTAACAGCCTGACTCGCGTCCTTGCCCGATACCACGGCCTCGTTGGTTTCCGGATCAGCAAGTGCATAGGCCATACGCTTGGTGGCGGCTTTCGAGTTATAACCTGCAGGAAACATCCACTCAGGACGACAGAAGGCAGGCTGACCTCCACCGTAAACGTAGTTCTTACCCAGCTCGTAGGCTTCTTCGTCAGTGTCGGCACAAACCACTTTTTGCAAGTACCCAAAGCACTCGGGTCCGGCCTGATATCCTTCTTTCGCGGCGGTGTCGGCGTACAGATTCCACATTTCCACCGTCGGCGGCAAAAAGGTCGCCAACGCGATATAGCTATAGCGGTTGCGTGCGGCGAACTCAGCCGTTTCCGGACTCACGAGACTGGGAATCCAGGTTTCAGGGTAAGGTTTTTGGATCGGCTTCACCCAGGGATTAACGTGGCGATATTCGAAGTGTTTACCCTCGTAACGCCAGGGACCGTCTTTGGTCCAGGCCTTGATAATAAAGTCATGGGCCTCATCAAACATTTCCCGGTTGTAAGTCGGGTTGCGATTGTTGGCAATTTGCTCGCAGCCGGCACCGCGCACCCAGCCGGTGACGAGACGACCGCCGGATATCATATCGATCGTCGCCAGCTCTTCCGCCAACCGCAGTGGGTCGGCAACTGGCAAGGGGTTACCCATAAGAGAAATTTTTACTTTTTTGGTAATACGTGCCAGAACTGCCGCTTCGACATCCATAATAGCGCCCAGCGTGAAGGGGTTGGCGTGGTGTTCGTTAAGCATTACACCATCGAAACCAAGCTCTTCGGCATAAAGTTTTTCATCAAAATATCTGTTAAACAGGGCGCCGGCCTTGACCGGGTCCAAAAACTTGTTGGATACGCCGAAAAATCCGGAATTCTTAATGACTTCCTCTTCCGGAACGTGGGCGTAAGGCCTTTCAGTAAAGGTTGCGATGTGCATGGTTTGTCTCCTGTATCAATATCGTTTCCGCTGCCTGCGCGCAACGGCATCGACGATTCATTTTCGGTCACGCCGCCAAATGGCTTTTTATCTCTGACAAGAACTTTTCAGTCTGCTCAATTTCCGGTCGATGGCCACAATCGCTAAAAGTTACCAGTTTGGCACCAGCAATGGCTTGCTGGTAAACCTCTCCGGCGCTCACAGGCACTATGCTGTCGTCCTTGCCCCAGAGGATAAGTGTGGGCAAATCCCGAACCAGGCCCAGCCGATGGCTTAACGCCGGATTGTTGAGATAAGGTTGCCAGGCAAAACGCGCGGTCTCCGCGGTAGCGTCCTGAAAACGCTCAAACTGTTCCGGTGTCATCGCGCCACCATACAAGTCACCAAACTCGGCGGTGTTCTCCGGATCTTTCACGCTTAATTCGATGTACTGGTCTGTCGTATGGTAATAAATATCGGCAATCTCGCCGCTGGGTGGTTTAATACCCGCTGCACCTACCAATGTCATGGTAGTGAACTGGGCAGGATTCTGTGCCGCCATTTCCGCCGCCAGCCAGCCGCCCAGACCAAAACCAATAACATCCGCACCAACCCAGCCCTGGTCGACCATCACCTGGGCATAAAAATTAGCCAGATCACCAATGGTGAGGGCCCAGGCGATGCGCGGTGAAACGCCAAATCCGGGATGCTGGGGCGTGATCACCGTGCGCGAACCGGCCAGCGCCTGTTTCCATTTTAGCCAACCTGAATCACCCAGTTCATCGTGCAACACCAGCAGGGGCTTGCCGCTGCCGCCCTGGTTGACGACTAATTCTGTCCCCGCCGTCTGCAGGGTTTTCTGTTCACTTTCGATAGACACTCAATTCCTCCTCAAAGATTCGTTCGTACAGGGGCGGCACCTGCGCGACGCCCGAAAAATGGGCGCAGCGCAGTCGCATTGCTGCGGGCACTGTCGATATTCAGGCCGCATGCTCCTTGTACTGCCATTTTTTCAGTACAGGCAGCGCTTCTTCGGCAAAGAGTGTCATACTTTGCTTGGCATAGTCGTAGTCCATGCCGGCGTAGGTGAAGAAGCAGTTCAACTCGACGGGACCGACGATGTCCTCGATGCCCTTTAGTTTTTCGAGGCATTGATCGGGCGTGCCGTATATCTGCTGTTCGACATATTGCTCGGTGACGCGGCTTGCGTCTTCGCGCATGGCCACAGCCGAGCGCCCGTAGTGTTCATACCCCTTGATGTCGTCGAAATGCTTGCCTTTCATTTCGTAGTGGGCCATGGCGGATTCCCAGTAATCACCCATGTACTTGTAGGCCATATCCTTGGCGCGGCCGGGATCTTTGTCGCAGACAGTAAAAATATTTGCGGAAGTGGGTGGCGCCGGACGATTGTGCTCTTTTTCAAATAACTCACGATATTGTTGTATGTCCTTGGCCCGCGCTTTCCACGGCCCCACAGCAAAGGTCATCATGGTGCCTCCCAGGCGGGCGGCGTGGGGCACCGTATCCGGCGACATGGAAACGATATAGGTTCTATCCTTGAAACTTTTAAAGGGCGCCGGTCTCAAATCGACTTCTGCTTGATCGAAGAAGTCCCCGTGGTGTTCCGTCATGACGCCGGTTTCAAGGGCGTTGAGGATCATCGGCGCAGCTTCGTTAAACAGATCCCGAGACGTCCCCATGTCGACACCGAAACCGTCGTATTCAACCCGGCCTAACCCGCGACCCAGACCGACGATGACACGACCGTTTGAAAGATTGTCGAGCATCGCCAGATCGGTCGCGATGCGCAGCGGATCCTTGTGCCAGGGGAGAATGAGCGCAGCCGTGCCCAGTTTCAGTGTCGAGGTAATTGCCGACATGTAAGTCAGAAACTCTACCGGGTTAGGGCACATGGTGTAGTTGGTAAAATGATGTTCAACGCCCCAGATCGAATTAAAGCCCAGGGGCTCAACCATCTTCGCGATCTCGATTTCCTTTTGGTAGATTTCGAGGTCCGACAAAGGCTGGTTGTGACTGCTTTGAAAGGCCATGACAACGCCGACATCCATATAAACTCTCCCATTTTCTTGTTAATCGGTTATAGAATAAAATTTGGCGGCCAATTTTTGCACAAAGCCACCCTCTAAGCGAATTGGCCTGGAAATCCGGAACAACCGCGAGAATCCGCAGTATGCAACATCAATTACAAGTTGAGCTCGCTCGCAAAGCGCTGGCCCATATCGACGCCGGCACTACAGACAAGGGCCAGGAAGTTTTGCGCTGTGCTGTCAGCGAGTACACCTCCAACGACTGGTTCGCGCGAGAAAAAGCCACGTTATTTCGCGATTACCCGCTATTTTTGGGATTATCGAGCCTGATCGCCAAGCCCGGGGACTATCTCGCGGAAGACTATGGGGAGATACCAACTCTCCTGGTCAGGGGCGATGACGGCGTGGCCAGAGCGTTTGTCAATATGTGCCGTCATCGCGGTGCACCTCTGACCAAAGGTTGCGGCCGACAAGCGTCATTTACCTGCCCCTACCACGCGTGGCACTACAACAACAAAGGTGAACTCGTGAGTCTGCCGGACAAACGATCTTTCCCGGGGATCGACCCGCAGCAATCGGGGCTGCTGCCTTTACCCACTCTCGAAAAGGACGGCATGCTGTGGCTGCTCCCCAGGGTACAAACCGACCCCGCCCAGGATCTGAACAGCCTGCTCGAAACCCATCTGGCGGGCTTATCGTCAGAGCTATCGAGTTACCGCTTTGGCGACTACCATGCGGATATGACACGCACCATTACTCGCCGGGCCAATTGGAAGCAGCCAATCGAGACGTTCCTAGAAGCCTACCACTTCAAGACCCTGCACAAGAATACGGTCGCACCGCTGTTCTTTCACAATATGTGCCTGTTCGAAGCCTTCGGCCTCAACCACCGGGAAGCCGTCATTCGCCGCTCTATCGAAGGCTTGCGAGAGCTGCCCGAAAACCAATGGGACTTCATCACCCACTCAGCTATTTCCTACCAGCTGTTTCCCAATACCGTGTTCGTCATTCAGGCCGACCATGTGGAAACCTGGCGCGTGTTTCCATCGCGGGATCGGGTCGACGAGTGCGTGATCCGTTTTGACTGTTATGTGCCAGAACCCGTAATCACGGAAAAAGCCCGAAAGCACTGGGATGCGAACATCGACCTGGCCTTCAGAACCGTCGACGAAGAGGACTACCAGATATCCATCGACATAGAGAAAGCCTACCTGTCCGGGGCCCTCGACGAAGTCATCGTCGGACAAAACGAACCCTCTTTAGGTCACTTCAAAAAATCGATAAATCAATCAGTTATAGCTAACTCTTAAATTAATAAGTTATATTAAAGCGGCGCATTCTGGTCGCTTAATCACCGCGAGGCATCGATCGACTGGCGACTACTTCAGCACTGATATCCGGGCTTGAGCCATCCAACCACAGTAATTTACGCACAAAAAAGCCGATGCAGTCGCACCGGCTTTTTCTGGCCCTCACCAGTCAACATTACATTCCCGGTGACCGGGTACTGGTTTTATAAATTAGAAAGCACATTTTCTGCCGAGCTGACCTTGAAGGCACCGCCCTCCTCGATATAGGTTTGGGTAACCGTGCCATTCTCAACCACGAGCGCAAACCGCGCGCCCCGTGTGCCGAGACCAAAGCCGGTACCATCGAGCTCCAGGCCCAGCGCCTTGGCATATTCTCCGTTACCGTCCGCCAGCATCAGGACTTTATCGGCGGCACCGCTGGCCTTGCCCCAGGCATCCATGACAAACACATCGTTGACCGCAGTGCACGCTATGGTGTCGACACCTTTGGCCTTGATGTCATCCGCCTTCTCGATAAAACCGGGAAGATGCTCGCGCGAGCAAGTTGGCGTAAAAGCACCAGGTACTGAAAAAAGCACCACTTTTTTACCGTTAAAAAGTTCAGCAGTACTGAGGGATCCGGGGCCGTCTGCATTCATGACATTAAAACGCCCTTCAGGTGCCTTGTCTCCTACCTTGATGGTCATGTTATTCTCCTGCGTGTTGGAATAGAGTTGGGCCAAGCAAGTGTTTCAGTTGATCTGGATTATTGCATTTTCCTGAGGAGTTCGTCACGGCCCGGTTGATTTACTTGATTGACGCTGTATTAACCCACCGGCTCGACCAACCCTTCATCTTGGTAATACTCGAATATCCGCCCCATGAACGAGATTCCGCCCGGCGCTAATCCCCAGCTTCTCGACCGCTACATCCGCGAGCAGGCTTTGCCCCCGGAATTCCTTGCTACTGCGGACAGGCATTACCGCCCACTGGCGAAATGGCTCGCGGCCCAACGTCGTGCCGACGCAGCGCTGTTTGTCGGTATTAATGGCGCGCAGGGCACCGGCAAGTCCACGTTAAGCGAAGTCCTGAAAATCTATCTGGAAGATGTCCACGGCTTAGCCACTGCGGTGTTATCAATCGACGACTTTTACCTGACGCGGGCCGAACGCAAGCAGTTGGCGACAAACGTGCACCCCCTGCTTCTGACACGCGGCGTCCCTGGCACCCACGACATAGCGCTGGCGAGGACAACCATCGCGCGACTCAAGAGCCTGGGGTCGGGGCAGCATATAAAGCTGCCTCACTTTGACAAGGCTGCCGACGACCGCGCCCCTGAAAACGAGTGGAAGCTGTTTACCGGCCCGACGCGCGTCATTATCCTTGAGGGCTGGTGCGTGGCCGCTAAGGCAGAACCCGCCGCTCGATTGTCTCACCCGGTGAATGCGCTCGAAGCGGAAGAAGATCCCGATGCGCGCTGGCGCACCTATGTCAATCGGCAGCTGCGCGAAGTTTACTCCCCTCTGTTCCTCGAACTGGACCTGCTAATCTTCTTGCAGGCACCAAGCTTTGAAGCTATTTACCGCTGGCGCAGCGAGCAGGAGGCGAAACTGCGCGACCGGCTGGGCACGACTGCTATCGAGACTCGAGTAATGGACGAAGCAGCTCTGGCGCGGTTTATTCAGCACTATGAACGCATTACTCGAAACAACTTGGAAACCCTGCCCGTCCAGGCTGACGCGGTCCTCATCCTGGATCAGGATCACCGTGTAAAAGAGACCAGATACCGCAAAAGCCAGTGGATCAAATAACCTGACATCAACCTGGCACGAATCCTGCCACGACACTGACATGACTCATCAAAACATATCGTCCGGAATCACCCCTCTTGTTTTCACCGATCTCGACGGCACTTTGCTCGACCACCACACTTATAGCTTCGAGGCGGCTCAACCGGCGATCGATTTTCTCAAGGGTGCTGGCATTCCCTGGATATTTAACACCAGTAAAACCCTGTCAGAGCTGCTGCCACTGGCAAATCGGCTCGACAATCAACACCCCATGATTGTCGAAAATGGTGGCGGGATCGCCCTGCCCCAAGATTATCCGGATGCCGACCTGTCGGAGATTGCAAATTCCGAAAGGGTTCCAGGAGACAGCGAACATCCGACCGCGGATGGATACTGCCTGGTCACCCTGGGCGCAGCGCGAAAACTTATCATAGAAGTACTGGCAGACATGCGATCTTCCTTTGCCTTCACCGGTGCCAGCCAGATGAGCACCAGTGCGTTTGCAGCCGTGACCAACCTTGACGAAGCACAATCTGGTCTGGCTCTCGAACGTTATTTCTCGGAGCCTCTGATCTGGCGTGACAGCGAGCAAAAGTTAAGCGAATTTGCCAGTGCACTTGCACTTCACGGACTGCATCTATTGCGCGGTGGACGTTTCGTCCACGTGATTGGCAACAGCGACAAGGGCCGGGCAATGCGCTGGTTGTGCGAGCGCTGCTGGGGACAGGCAGATAATGGTGTGGTTACAATAGCGCTCGGTGACAGCGACAACGACGTCGCCATGCTGGAAGCTTCGGATTACCCCATCGTAATCCGCTCACCGGTTCACCCACCACCACCGATAAAACATGTCAGTGTGCGTATCAGCAACCATATCGGGCCGGCCGGCTGGACGGAAATGCTGTTTGGCGTGCTCGACGAACTTGGCTATGCTGTGCCCGCGGGCAAGGATTACCTATGAGCGATTTTTACCAAAACGGTATTGTCACCACGCTGCACAATCTGTCTAACCGGCCCCTGGAAGAACTCGAGGCCGAGCTGGCCCGCTTCTCACTGTTACGCCCCATGTCGCTGGTCCTGCCCTCGCTGTTTTCCGAACTCGAAGGGCAGGCACTGCCGGAAATTATCGAGCACCTGGCACAAGTGCCCTATCTCAGCGAAATTGTCATCGGGCTCGATCGTGCTAACGAAGACGAGTACCGGTATGCGCTGAAATTTTTCGCCCGTCTGCCACAGCGGTATCGCGTGCTTTGGAACGACGGACCGCGTCTGACTGCAATCGACCAAATACTGAAAAAAGAGGGCTTGGCGCCGCGCGAACTCGGCAAGGGCCGCAACGTATGGTACTGCCTGGGCTATGTCATGTGCTCGAACATCGGTCGCGCCATCGCCCTGCACGACTGCGATATTCTCACTTACGATCGGACGCTTCTCGCCCGGCTGCTTTATCCCGTGGCCAATCCCGCTTTCAACTACGAGTTTTGCAAAGGCTATTATGCGCGAGTCGCGGAAGGCCGCATTAACGGCCGCGTCAGCAGGCTGCTGGTCACGCCTCTGATTCGCGCACTGAAAAAAGTCCTCGGACCCTCCGACTATCTCGATTACCTCGACAGCTTCCGCTACCCACTTGCCGGCGAGTTTGCCATGCGCCGCGGCGTGCTCAACGATATCCGCATTCCCAGCGACTGGGGTCTAGAAATCGGCGTACTCTCGGAAATGAAGCGCAACTACGCCACCAACCGCATTTGCCAGGTCGATATCGCCCACGCTTACGATCACAAGCACCAGGATATTTCACTGGACGACGAGACCCAGGGCCTCTCGCGTATGTCGATCGACATCTGCAAGGCGGTATTTCGCAAACTGGCCACCATTGGTTACGTGTTTAATCAGGAGACTTTTCGCACCATCAAGGCCAGCTATTTTCGCATCGCCCTGGACTTTGTCGAAACCTACCGCAACGATGCTGTTATCAATGGACTGAATCTCGATATTCATCAGGAAGAGAGCGCGGTCGAACTGTTTGCTGAAAATATCATCAAGGCCGGCTCTCACTTTTTGGAGCGCCCGATGGAGACCCCGTTTATTCCGACCTGGAACCGGGTTATCAGCGCGGTGCCCGACATCCTTGAACAGTTTCACGACGCCGTGGAAAAGGATCATCAGGAGTTTTCAGCAAGGTAAGGTCATGAAACAGTCCTCCGTACTGGGACAGCTGCGCTTTCGCATAGCCACACACCTGAATCACCTCTATCCGAACGCTAATGTCGATGCATTGACCGATGCGATCGTCGACATCATGAATTTCGAGGAAGTCTGCCACGAACCTTTTCCTTTCGTGAATTTCTGGGACCAGAGCGACGTCGCAGTGATTACCTATGCCGACACTATCATTGAACCCGGTGTTACACCCCTCCGCTCCCTCAAACATTTTCTTGACACCAACCTGAAAGATATCGCTTCGATCATTCATGTCCTGCCGTTTTACCCTTACAGCTCCGACGACGGTTTCTCCGTGATCGATTACATGGCTGTGGAAGAGCGCCTGGGGGACTGGGACGATATCGTTGCCCTCACAGAGCATTTCAAGTTGATGGCCGACCTCGTCATCAATCACTGTTCCGCCCAACACCGCTGGTTTCTCAACTTTGTCGAAGACAAGCAGCCCGGCAAAGATTATTTTGTCACCGCAAACCTGGATGACGACCTCACCGAGGTAGTGCGCCCCCGCACCAGCCCCTTACTAAAAAAGGTCGATACCAGCGCCGGCGAACGCCACGCATGGTGTACGTTCAGCCACGACCAGGTCGATCTCAACTTTGCCAACCCCGAAGTTCTGCTCGAATTTGTTCGCATCATCTATTTTTATCTGCGTCGCAACGTCACCATATTTCGTCTCGACGCCATCGCCTTCCTCTGGAAAATCATCGGCACCAATTGCCTGAACCTGGCGCAAACCCACGAAATGGTGCGTTTAATACGCACGCTTGTCGAACACGCCAAACCCGATACGCTGTTGATTACGGAAACCAACATTCCCAACCAGGAGAATCTGTCCTATTTCGGCAATGCCAACGAAGCCCACGTTATTTATAATTTTTCACTGCCGCCCTTGTTGGTAAACACCCTGATTACCGGCGACTGCCAGTACCTACGTAGCTGGATGATGAGCATGCCGCCGGCACGGAACGGCACCACTTATTTGAACTTTATCGCCTCTCATGACGGCCTGGGTCTGCGCCCGGCAGAGGGCCTGTTGAGCGATGAAGAAATCATGACGTTGGCGGAAACACTGCAAGGCTTTGGCGGCCATATATCCTGGCGAGCCGTTAACCATGGCACAAAGGTCTCTCGCCCCTACGAAATCAACATCAGCCTTTACGACGCCCTTCAAGGCACAGTGAAAGGCAAGGACGCGCATAACCACAAGCGCTTTATCTGCGCCCACGCGATCATGCTGGCCCTAGAAGGCATCCCGGCCTTTTATATTCACAGCCTTTTCGCAACCCACAACGACTACGAAAAACGGGAACGCACCGGGCACAATCGCGCGATAAACCGCCACAACTGGAAACGCTATGAACTCGAAACTCTGCTGGGCAACGGCAGTGAACACCAGCGAGCTTTCGAGCAACTGAGCCAGCTCATCAAAATAAGAAAAGCCAACCCCTGTTTTCACCCCAACGCCACGCAATTCACTCTCCACCTGCCGGGATCAGAAAACCTCAACCAGATTTTTGCGTTTTGGCGGCAAAGCATCGATCGTCGACAAAACGTTTTCTGTGTTTACAACATTACCGACACGCGGCAAACGGTTTCGTTGTGCGACCTGAATCTTATCAACACAGATACCTGGCACGATCTGGTCAGCGACCGGGAGTTCTCCGATCACACCGCAGAGATCGTACTGCAGCCCTACGAGTTTATCTGGTTGGCAAATCGTTCCGGCAAACCCGCAGCGTGAATCGAGTAGATGCTAACCGATTTTCTTATAATGATTTGACCGCTATCAGGTCGCCACACGTCAAACAGACACAGCGGGCGAGTTAAATACAAACGTCTTTGCTATTCCTGCTACTATCCGCCCATTGATCAACTTTTTGTTATTCACGATCCCACGACGAAGGCGAAACCTGCGATAAGAGGAATAAAAATGAAAGCAAACGCAGCGGTATTTACTGAGATCGGTAAAGATCTCACCATTGAACAAATCGACATCGATGATCCACGGCCCAACGAAGTGCTGGTGCGCACGGCCGCCTGCGGCGTGTGCCACAGCGACGTCCATTTCGCCAAGGGCGCCATTCTCGGGCCGATCCCCACTGTACCCGGCCACGAACCCGCGGGCATTGTCGAAGCTGTCGGCGCTGACGTCACCTCGGTGGAAGTCGGTGATCATGTCATCGCGTGCACGTCGATGTTTTGCGGGAAATGCAACCAGTGCCTGAATGGGCGCCCCTACCTTTGCATGGATCGACGCCAGTGCCAGCGCAAAAAGGGAGACACGCCGAGAATTTCTCTAAACGGGGAAAAACTCACACAGTTTGCCGATCTCTCTGCCTTCAGTGAGAAAATGCTGGTCCACGAAACCGCGGTCGTAAAAATTGACAAGGATATTCCTCTGGAAAGCGCCGCACTCGTCGGTTGTGCTGTTACTACAGGCGTAGGCGCCGCGCTTAATACTGCTAAAGTCCGGCCCGGCTCGTCGGTTGCCGTATTTGGTGTTGGAGGCATTGGTATCTCTGTTATCCAGGGCGCTCGCATCGCCGGAGCCCGGCAAATCATCGCTATAGATCTGGTGCCCGCCAAACTGGAGACCGCAAAAAAATTCGGCGCGACCCATACCCTTCTGGGCGGCCCGGACAGCCCGGATGGCGACCCGGTAAAAGCGCTCAAAAAGCTCAGTGGCGGCGGTGTCGACTTCGCCTTTGACGCGGTAGGCGTGCCGCAGCTATCGAAACAATGCTTTTATGCATTGGCACCCAAAGGTCTGGCCGTAATTGTCGGCGCCATACCGACCGGACAAAAGCTGGAAGTGGATCCCGGCCACTTTTATCTTGAAAAGTCCATCACCGGCTGCTTTATGGGCTCGAACCGCTTCCATATCGATGCGCTTCACTACCTTGATTTCTACAAACAGGGTCGGCTCGATCTCGATGCCATGATTACTGATCGAATGGGTCTGAACGACATTAACAAGGCATTCGGCCTGCTCGACAGCGGGGAGATCACGCGCGCGGTCATTACTTTCGAATAACTTTCAACATG
>OBJS01000224.1_pt1 | contig 15255 bp, 11 predicted proteins | sample 1519851 | NCBI WGS metagenome assembly OBJS01 (sample SAMN03019806, study PRJEB22545) | beach sand metagenome | biome: beach; feature: sea beach; material: beach sand | place: USA: Municipal Pensacola Beach, FL | collected 2010-10-20 | depth 25-47 cm m
TGAGTTTTACTGATTCACGCCAATTTCAGTCGCCCGATTATATTAAGGAAACTCTGATTAATTACCATGCGTTGCCATGGCGTCGTTAAAAACAGGCTCAAGCTGCTCATTTATTAGACCTAAACTCCGCGTTATCGCCTGTTTTTTGCCTAGCACTGGCCGCCTCGCCCACATTAATCAGAGTTTCCTTAAGTTTATTCCCGGGGTGGGCTGGTTCTTGCGGGTATTTGGTTTTTGGACGGGCGGGCCGGAACGGGGGGCAGACTCTGCTCCTGCCGGTTTTTAGTTGCTTTTGTAGACTGTTGATTGATGACCGATCATCACCATTATTTTGGTGGACCCCGCACCGTGGTGACGAATGCCACTCCTGGCGCACCGCGACAGATTCGAGTCACATTGGGAATGGTGTTTTGATATTTTAACCCCACCCGGGCACTACCGGTTTAGCCTCAGAATAATGAACATCTTCATTAAGTGCCATAATCGCGTGGGAAATGTTTATGGGAACGAGAAGGAATATTCACCCGAGTTCAAACTGATATTAGTTGAATTATCGAACCACCCCGGCCAAACGATTGCCCGAGTGGCTCGCGATGTGGGAATACCACTTGGCACTTTGGGTTACTGCGGCGAGAGCGAGACCCTCAGCTAAACCCTTTGCAAGCCAATCTATTGGCGCGCGTGCCACCTCGGTTATTCCTAGCAGACAGTCGTTCCCCTACTGCAATTAAAGACATGTTATTACATAACTGCAATTTAATATGATTTTCTTACCCCCAGCACAACCCTATAGGAACCACCCATGGCGCAGACACCGGACAGTACGACCAAGCATATCGCCGAAATCCAAACCTCCGATAGAGAAGCAGCTCGCAAGGCTGTAGCACAAGGGGTTCAATCCGCCAAAGAAAAGTGGATCGAGGCGCCACTCATCGTTGAAGCATTAGCACTCGAACTTGTATCCGTGGCTCAAACCAATCACTCGAGCAGTATGATGGCTGCTTATCTCAGAAACCTTGCAGACGCGATGGAAGCACAGGCAACCTACCACTAAAGGACAGTCAGGGAAGCGTTGGCTAGCCGCCACAGTTGATCTCCAGGGACAGGTTTAACGGATTCGCTCAAAGGTTACTAGACGACCGGATAGTTCGTGCTTGCCGTAACCAAGATGCACTTCCATCTCCGCTTCCAGGACGGGTTCGGCGATCTGCCTGGTGAGTCCCTTGAGTAGGTCGTACTCGCTTAGGATCTCTTTACGCGAGGAGCGGCCTTTAGGTTTTGGGAATATCCGATAAGACCGTTTTTCGTTCCAGCGGCGGCTGATTAAATCATCTATGCCGAGCATGATCGAGACTTCAAGTTAACCATCTTGTACACCTTGTATGGCTGTCCGGCACTGGGAGCACCAAGTTGATTGAAAACGATATAGCCACTGCTGCCTATGCCATTAAAGTAGATCAGATCGAGCCTCACGCCGAAAATTAAACGCTATTGTTTTATAACGCAGCTTAGAAGTTTTTCTTCGAGGCTTTCCAGCGAGTACTTTTCGCTGCTGATGCATTCTATGCGACTGTCGCTGCAATCTTTCAGCGTGATTGTAGTGAGGCTGCTATCAGCCATGTTGTAAGCAATAACGCCCCGGGATGTGGAAAAGACGCCTTTGATTCGCTCCGCTTCGATCCCTGACAGCAGCAAAAAAAGTTTGTCTGAATCAAAAACCCACTCGGGGGTGAATATCCAGCCTTGGCTGTAAAATCCCTCACCTTCATTCTTTATGCTCAAGTAACCCGTACTGGGAATGTCGGGTGTCTCAAGCAGAGCCGGAAAGTCTTCCTGTTTATGATGATGAGTATGGCTGTTATCGCGGTAGCTGGTAGCAACTGACAGCCAATTTGATTGTAAAGCTCCCTGGCTCACCTGGAATACCGGCGTGTTATTAAACTCTGGCGTGCTTTCCAGAAAATCCAACAATGCAGGGAAATCCCCGGACTGGTACTGGTCTGACTTATTGGCGACGATTACATCAGCGATGGCGAGTTGCTGATTGAAAGAGGGATGATGGATATAGCGTTCGTCGTGTACTTTTCGCGCGTCTACCAGGGTGACTGTTGCGCGGAGATCCAGCACTTCCCGATAATACTCAGAGGTCAGTACAGCCAGCACTTCTTTGGGATGGCCAAGCCCGGTCGGTTCTATCAAGAGACGATGGGGCCTGGCACTGGCCAGCAGCAGATTGAGGGCAACCTGCATGGGGAGACCAGCAGCACAGCACATACAACCACCGGGAACTTCGCGAATAAACATTCCCAACTCCTCGCTCTCGTTGCCGCTGAACAGGCTACCGTCGATACCGACTTCGCCAAACTCATTTACAAGCACAGCCCAACGCTCATCGTCCGGCTTATTTTTTAGCAGGTTTAGAATGGCGGTGGATTTGCCCACCCCCAAAAAACCGGTAATGACATTGGTGGGGATGGCTTTGAGCAGTGACATGTAGGGAGAAGTCCTTTTATTAATCTGCACAACAGACAGAACGAAGTTTGTTTAATTTAGTTGGTCACCTCTACAGGATTTCAAGGGGTGTAGCAGATCTGTTTGGTGAGTAATTCGATGACCATAAACGTATTTGTAAAAGCAGGCACCTCCGTAAGTGCTTGCGAACAGGTTCTTTTGATAGCCGAGGCCTATAAACAGGATTCGATGCCCCGATGCACGGTATTTTAATTGGTGGAATTAGCTACTAATTAATTATGGAATCATGCGGATCGGTGGCTGCAAGGCCTTGCTAATAAGCATTATGCTGCGGTGAATAATACTCAGATAACTGGCGGCTGGCCCCGAAGGTGGTGGCAATGCATCAGAGTACAGACTGCCACTGACCCTGATATCGATTTTCCGGCCTATCTGCGTAATCAGCCGCGGGTCGGTAATGTTTTCGACAAAAACAGCACGAATATTCTGTTGCCGGATTTGCCGAATCAGCTGGACCACGTCGTCCGCACTGGCTTGTGCATCAGTACTGATCCCTACCGGAGCAATAAATAGTTTGTTCCTGTTGTTGTTAAACCCTGTAGTTAAAACCTGTAGTTAAAACCTGTAGTTAAAAGGTCCAATCAAAGCGCGAGGCACGTACGGACTTGAGTTCAGGCTAAGTCGACGGTCAGTAGCACCCGTTTTTGGCCGGCCTCAACCATAGGGGAACGGTGAACAAGCCCCGCACCTTCATTGCCCTCCCACTGCTCGCCCTTCAGCAGGGCAATATCGCCGACTCCCAGTGTTTGGATGGCGTCCTCCGACGGGTACAAACCGCTATCTGCATCACTCAGTCCACCGCTGCCAGCACCGAGCTTGTCGCGGTTGACATGGTGATGAGGAAGCCATTGTGTGCCGCCACCGCAATAACTGGTAATCAATCGGCAGGGCACGCGGTCGACGTGGAATTTGGGGCACATGGCGGTCGTTAGTGGTGTCAGGCGCAGACCGACAGCTTGTAATTCGAAAAGGCAACAAAACATCTCCGCGAGCAGCTGGATATCCGCGCGCAGGAGTGGAAACTCCACGAGCCTGGGAAAGGTATCTTCCAGGTGCTTAAACTTGGGTTCTGGCAGGACTACGCGATAGGCAGGAAACGCCGTTTCCGCCACTAGCTTTTCGCATTCAGATATCAAGGAAGGTCTAAGCTGTCTTTTCCAAACCGCCATACCAATATCACTCTGATAGATATCTGTCAAAGCTTCCGGGGTCTTTGCGTAAACGCTTCGGCGGGATTCCGGGATGGTTAAAGGGCGAGCTGCTGTCATCCTTGCGCCCCCCAATTTGCAAAAAGGGGCATACCACCCGTCTGGCTCCAGTTCCTCATTTCAAGCAGTTTTTGTTCGCTGCGGTGCAGTTGTACGTCTTTTTGCACGGTGTTGGCGTCAACACTGATTTCGCTCATGTTGTTGTCGATCATCGCCGCTCGGCGGCTTGCACGATTGTTGAGGACAGGGCTCAAAGCCGTGTTTATTCCGGCATCGAGGAAACCCGAAAGAACAGTTGCCGGGCGCTTGTTGTCAGTATTCATTGTGATGTTTCTATCCTCTTTCGCTGTTTGGGTGTTGTTGCATGCGCGTCGAATTCTTCAATGTTGATGCCACTGCAAATACTCCCTGCGCCTGCTTGGCTCAATGTGATGGGGAGGATATTCTCAATAGATATGATATAACACAACATTTATGGATTTGCACCTGCGCAGAAGAATTGTTTTATATATGGAGAAAAAATGCATAGAAAAATCGGCTATGCCATATAGTCTCTGTTTTACCGAGTCCTTAGCTCTGTTCCAAGTCATAGGGAATCGGGGGATAAGGAAGCGGGCACTATTGGACTTGCAAGCGTTGAGTCTGTATCGCGGGGACTTTGCTCCTTCGATCTCTCTCAAGCGCAATTAGTCATAGATCCTGAAGTCTTGTGCAATGCAAAAGGGTAACCATTTGGGCGGCGGTTTTCAGGGCGCAAGCCTTTTACCCCTACTCGGGGAGATAAACGATTTCTCCAGATTCGAGCTGATAAGCCGTTCCGACTTTCTTGCCTTTTCCTTTGCCTGTAGCGGATGCTGCTCCCTCATAGCGACGGATTTCCGTGCCTTTTTTGGTCACGATTTCCATATTTTTTTCGCCCGGGTTTTTCACGATGGTGAACGTTTCGGAAAATAGCAGGTCGCCAATGCTGAGGTAGTTAACCATGGCTGCCATGAGAGCAACGGAGAAGACCATGGCGATATCGAAAAGATTGGCGACCGACGCCATTGGGTCGTGTTCCAGGTAACTCTGAAGGCGTCTGTTTCTACGGTTTCTCATGGGGTACCTCATTTTATGGAGTGCTTCTGGGGGGTTGTGTCGCAGAGATAGTCCAGGGCTGCCAGCTGCCGCTTTGATATCTGTGCCTGCCGCTGTACCAGCACTACACCGATACCACCGATTACCAGACCAATAACTGTGGTGGTGAAGGCTACCTGCATCTGCCCTGCCAAGCGGGCAATATCTCCGTTGGCCAGGCCATCCAGTGCAGGCCCCATCGGGATGAGGGTGCCCAGCAGGCCCGTCATTGGGCCGAGCCGTGCTAGGCGATTTAAGGAAGCTAGTTTTTTCTCGCTGATCGCTTCGAATTCTGCCAGTAGATGAATCGCAAGGGCCTGGTTGTCGGCGGCGAGTAGAGCGCTGCTGTATTCGCCGAATTCGTCGCTTAGCGCTGTTAGGGGAAAAGTCGATGGTTCGCGGCTATCGCGAATCCAGTGCCTCACCTGGTCAAGCTGTAACAACTGCTTGTTGTGGTTCCGAAACGAGTGAAAGGTCTTGTTGAGTGAATCGCCGAGCAGGATGAATAAGAGTGCGACGCAAGGTATCAATAATCCGGAAGAGATGAATACCAGTGATTCGATCAAAACGTTCATTATGTACCTCGAAAAGATTTGCCGAGTCGAATCCAGCCGGCGCTGCATAAGAGGGCGCAGAGCGTGGCCAGGGGGGTGGCGGCTACTAGCAGGGCAGAATCTCGCAGATGCTGTGTGCTATTGATTCCGGTGTTGTCGGGCCAGACGCAGAGGCCGAGCCAGGTGCCTAGCCAAACCATGGCGAGATGAGCCTTATCGAGGTTCGCGAAGTCTATGCGCGGAGCCGCGAAAAAGCGCAGTAACAGGCTCGCGACAACCATGCCCCCCGCGAACAGCAGGGACTGGCCATGGAAGGAAAAGTCGAGCTGCCCCGACTGGAACAGTCGTGCCTGTAAATACAGCACGCTCGTCCAGCTAGCAGGGCTGAGGTGGCTGTAACGCGCAAACATCCTACTCATCAGCCATGCTTCAATAAGGAGCAGAATCGCGATGACCTTGCCATAGCGTGACAACCAGTATTCCAGGTCTGCGCCGCCGAGGTTGGTCATAGGGGTAGTGCTTAGCCCCAGCAGCACGAGCAGGCATAGGCCAACGGCCAACCATAATCGGATCTCTGTCCGGGCCCAGGCAAACAACCCGCGGCTAAGTAAGATACCCGCCAACAGCAACCAGTATGGGCTATCCCCGGCCACGTTTTCTCCGGGCACTTGCCAGCAGCAGGATGATGGCTCCAATTGTGAGACCGATCCATAGCGCGATCGAGGAGGTCGAACGTGCAGTGTCCTGGGTTTCTGTTGCCGTGGTTTCCTGTATCTGTCTCCGCTGCGTGGCGTTCTCTTCGCGTTGCTCCTTGCGTGCTGCTGGTGAGTCCTGTTCGACAAGTACAATTGACGCTGTTGGGTCGGGACCCACCTCTGCCTTGTCCAACGCAGCGGAATATTGTTTCAACAGTTCACCCGTCAGCACCTGCTCTATATAGGCTCGCAGGGCAGGGTTGCCGCAGGTGAAGGTGCCACAGCCGGCTTCGAATTTTTTCACCAACTCCGCGTGCAGCTCTGCCAGTTCTGCCAGAGCCTGCTCGCTGGGGTGCCAGAAGCCTTTGCGCGAGGCTTCTAGCATGACGCCGGTCATCTCCTGCAGCGCGTAAGGGTTCTGCTCTTCAAAGAACTGCCGCAGTTCCAGATTGTGGGTATCGTTCACGTATACCTCCTGCAGTTGCTCCCACAGAGCCTCATCGATGGCCTGCGGGCGCATAGCGTTCCAGCCGAAAACGTTACGGAAGGTCTCGGCAAAAGTCTCCGCACTGCTGGCTCCACCCTCATCGGCCAGGCCATTGATATACTCGGGGTTCAGCAGGGTAGTGCGAGCTTCCAGCCGAATGGTTTCTTCCAGGCCCTTTACCCTGGCCTGGGCGCTGTTGCGAAAGTCATTGAAATAGGCGTCGGGTGTCGTGCCTGTCACCTGGGTCACGGCTGCACTGAGACCACCCATAAATTCGTAGACATGATCCAGGCTCAGTGCCCCCCAGGTATTACTGCTGCGGGGCTGGACGATGGCATCGGTGTTCAGGAGGGCTGCGGCGAGCAGGGACTGGTTAAATTGCCCCCAACTTTCGCTATCGCCGTATAGTGCTCCCATATTCTGCAAGTACTGCTCTGCAATATCCTGCTGCTGCCCCCATTTGTTGCTGTTTTCTACTAGCCCCATGATCCCGGTGCCATAACTGTTGTTAACACCACCGAAGCTTCGCCTGAGCGAAAGTTGTTTGGCCGCCATGGGCGATTGTCCCTTGTCCAGCAGATACTTCTCCGCCGCTCTGACGCCATTGCTGACAAAGTTCTCGCCTTTGTCACCGGCGGTAGCGGCCAGTGCGACGGCCTCTTCAATCAGGGCAAGGCGAGAAGCGGCCAGATCACGGAGCTGGCCGGCACTCTGTACCACAACGTCAATGCGAGGCCTGCCCAGTTTTGCTTCGGGAATCAACCGCAACGATTGTATCCGGCCGAAGGGGTCCCTCACCGGCTCTACACCGAGGAGGTAAAGAATCTCGGCGATAGTTGCCCCATGACTGTGGATGAAGCTACTGGGCCACAGGGTGAAAGCAACTTTTTGTGGGTAAGCCCCGTGGCTTTCAATGTGTGACGCAAGCAAGGCTTCGGCCATGGACACGCCCACCTTCCAGGCCGAGGCTGACGGGGTTTTCTCCGCATCGATGGAATACATATTGCGCCCGGTGGGCAGGGCCGCGGGGTTCAAAACCGGATCTCCGCCAGAGGCCGGCGGCACATAGCCACCGGCGAGGCCATTCATAAGGCTCTGCAGTTCGTATTGTGTGCTACTGCGCAAGTAGCCGCTGCTGGGTTTGATCAGACCTAGCAGTTGTTCTATGGTTTCCAGCTGTGCAGCCAATTCGCGGTAGCGTGTCGAGGTTTGCTGGTAGGCCGCTTCATAACGTGATCGGCTGGCGGTGAATATTTCCCGATACGCCTCCAGTGTTAACCCACTAAGGCTCTCAACACTCTGCTTGATTGGCGGGATATTCCCGGCCTGATTCAGAAAGCGCTCCTCGAACAATGTAATTTTCTCAAGATGTTGTTTCTGTTGCTTCCAGTTGAGTGTTTCGAATTCATCGGCTGTCAGCGCCAGGTTAAGGGTTTCCATTGTCGTGCGTGCTTCCTTTCCCAGCGCCTGCCAGCGCTGTTGTCTGGCGGCCTCGACCTGCTCTGCCAGGTCATCGGATTTCACCCAGGCAAGGACTTTCTTGCGCACCTTCTCTTTCTGCATGGCAGTTACCAGCGTTTCAACCTCCGGTTTAGCCAACTGCGTCAAGGCTTCGCCAATCGGCGGGATGACCTTGGCGAGGGCTTCAGCTCGCTTGCGTGCTGCCGGGTCTAACACCCTTGCCACATGGGAATAGCTGGTATCGTTGTCGAGGCGGATGATGAACTCCCGTGCGCTGGGGTCAGCCAGGAGCCTGATCAAAATGTCCTGCAGCTGGGTGTCATCCAGGCTGGTGATGGCTTTGCCGCTGGTGGGAGACTTCGCTTCGCTGAGGGAGACAAAGCCACGAATGATGTCCATGTCGTTGACGGTGGGGTGAGCTGACTGCCAGTCGGACACCTCCTGAATGAGCTTTGTGCCTACAGCCTGTGCGAGTAGTTTTGACGGATGGGAACCCGCCTCGGCCAGGCTGATCCAGCCTTGCGCCAATGAAGTATCCAAACGCGCAGTGTTCCCGGCAGTCAGCTCCGATAGCTTGACGATATGACTCGTCAGTGAGTCCTGAAACATTAAGCGGGCGGTTTGTAGAGATTCCTCCTTTGTATAGGGTGACCCCAATGTATATAGCCCCTGGGTGATTTTTTCCTGAGCAATGGTTTCCAGCCATTCACTGGCGGGGCGGTAGACATTTTCGACCCAGCCGGAGGACTCCCGAAGGACTGCAGCCTCCAGCCCAAGGTCGGTATCGAGGTGGAGGCCGGTGAGTAATTCGTTTATCTCCAGACGGTGCTGTTCCCGTACGGCGCCTTCTGTAGAGGAGAAGGACGACAGCGCGCGTTGCAGTGTGCCGAGATCACTGGTGAGACCGGCGCGGCTGAAAGGCGGGGTCAGGTGATTGACGATGACAGCATAGCTGCGTCGCTTGGCGATGATGGCCTCACCCACGTTAGACATGGTGTAGATATAGAAATGGGGAATGCCGCCTATTAGCGCATCCGACCAGTCATTTGCTGCCAGGGCGACCTGCTTGCTGGGAGTAAACTCCAGACTGCCATGGGTGCCGAAGTGTACGACTGCATCTGCTCCAAAGGCGCGACGCAACCAGAAGTAGGCGCCCAAATAGGTGTGTGGTGGCGCTTTATCGGTACCATGCACAAGCTTAAATGTGTTGTCGCCATAGCCGGGCAATGGCTGAGGCAGAATGGCCACATTGCCGAACCGGAGTCGGGCGACAGCCAGGCCACGGGCTTCGTCCACCAGATAGTTGCCGGGCGCAGGGCCATAGATCGCTTCAACGTCATCACAGATCCCGTGCGCCAGTTGGCGGCACCAGCGTCGGTATTGCTCGGCTGGAATAAACGCAGGGTTGGCTTCCTGAAGAAAGTGTTGGGTCTGGCCAGCTGCCCTGGGCGTCATCACCGTGCCCTGGCGATCCAGCTGCGTTTTGAAGTCGTTGAAGGTGGTTGGCAGGCCCGCCAGGTTATAGCCCTCTGAGCGCAGTGCCAGCAGCGTGTTGTACAGACTCTCGGCGACCTCCATATTGCCTGCGTGAAGTGCATTCTTGCCCGGACCTCGGAAGTAGACGATGCCAATTTTTTTGTTTTCATTCGGTGCGGACTTGAGTGCCAGATAGCCATCCACCATGCTGATAAAACGCTCCAGCCGATCGGGAATGGCCTTGAAAATTTCGCTGCCCTTTTCATCCTCATACAGTGCGTTCAACACGAAGGGTGCGATGGCGCCATCTAGTTCAGGCAGCACCACGTTCATGCTCAGCAGAGCGCCGCTATACCCCTGCGGATCATCCAGCCAGTCGGAGTGCCTTTCGAACACCGATAGCGGCGAGAGGACGGGAATATTCTGTTGTTGCAGCCAGTTGATGGCCTGACTCGCCTCGCCCATATGAAGCCGGCCGTGGGGCATAAAAACCACAAGGTCTGGTTTAATGTGCTGCAATAATTCGAGACGTCGGGATGCACTCGCCAGTGGATAAACGCGGTAGCCACTGCGCTCAAAGCCCTCGATCAAGGCGTCGATGTGATCCCGGTTGGAATTGAACGGCCCCGGTACAGAGGTCAGTAATGCAATTTTCTTTCCCTGAGATGAGTAGTTGGTGCGCTTTGCGTAGTAGCGCTGGTATTGCGAAAACTCGGTGAATACGGCAGCGGGGTCCAGGTGAAATAGTACATCGGCGGCGATGTTAACAGGGGCGTCCGGCGCTACACTCGAAAATGTCCTGCCCTGAATGGTATGGCGAATATAGCGCAGCAGGTTGCGATAATTGGCCTCACCGGCATTGTCGATATAGGCCGATACCAGCTCTTTATGCTTGTCGGGAACACTGTTTATCGAATGGGCGGGGTTCATTGGCGCATCGACAATAATCATCCGCTCCCGAGCTTGAAGCTTGATCTCAGACAGCGCCTGTTCGCTTAGCTTGAGGCCGCGGCCAAAAATCATGACAAAATCATAACTGTCTAGCTGGCTGTAGTCTGTGCCGTTGAACTGTTCTGTTTTGACCCAGCCGGCGTCGCCGGCATTTATGATTTTGGCAGCCTGGAAACCCTGGTAATTGACCAGGGCGACTCGTGTCGGTGAGACGAAGTGATTGTAGAGCATTGCCAAAATGACAAGGCCCACAACTGCCATCACTAGAGTGAGTGCATAACGGATGTTCATTAAGTCTCTCATGAAGAACTCAGGCGAAAAAACGGCAGGCTTTTAGGAATGTCGTCAGTGATCAGAACAGCCATGAGAGCGTGACGGAGAAGGTTCGACCGGGCTCGGCTTTCGCATCCAGATCGCCAGCGGCGTCACCGCCCTTGGTGTGTGCGGACCAGTACTGTTTGTCAAACAGGTTATACACCGCCCCATCGATGCGGAAATGATCATCCATCTGCCAGAACAGGTTGAGGTCGTGCACGCCGTAGCCGGGGGGCTCGAAGGGCTCCAGGGCAACACCTCGCCGACTCAGTGGTTCTGCATCGTCGGCCTTATCCGCGGCGCGCAACAACCAGCTGATACCATAGTTATCACTGGGATGTACCAGTGATAGGCCAACAACAGCAGTATCCGGGCCAACGCTATTAAGACCCTCACCGGTTTCTTTGTTTTCCCCGTCTATAACATTGATACCGAGGAAGGCGTCTGCCTGCCATGGCATATCGATCAGGGCGTTGAGGTTAATAGAAGCCTTTAACTCAACACCATCGATTTCAACTTCGTCGACGTTTAAATACTGAATTTGCCTGACAGATGTAGGGCCGACAAACACAGGGGGGATTTCACGAAACCCCACGGTTGTAGTATCGATAAAATCTTCGTACTCGGTGTTGTAGTAGGCGATGGACGCAGACCAGAAAGCACCGTTCCACCGCCAGCCGAGTTCGTAGCCCTCACTGGTTTCGGGGCCAAGATTCGAGTTGGGTACGATTTCGTGGGGAACACCCGGCACCGGAATCAGGATAGCCCTGCTCAAGTACTGATCATCAACCGGCGGCGCGCGAAAGCCGGTCTGGTAGCTGAGATAAAACTGTTGTTCGTCCGTGAACTGATAGGTAATACCCAGGTGAGGTGACCACTCTCCCTCAGACTGTGATTCGAGCTCTGTACCGGACAGGTTAAAGTTATCGTAGTACTTATCCCCTTCAGGGTCGCTCTCGAAGTAATCGTAGCGAATACCGGCTTGCACACTGAAAGCATCGTTGATCTCCCAGCGATTCTGAATATAGGCACCGATCTGGCTGATTTTTGTTTCCGGAAAGGATCTGCCGGGATATGTCACACCTCGACTGGTTTTCGACGTCGTACCATTGATCAGATCGTGTGTGGTGTAGTCAACGAACTGGCTGAAGTCTTTGTAAAGGTAGTCAATACCAGAGACGATATGATGATCCCCAAGTTGCTTGTCAATGCGGACTGAAAATGTCCACTGATCCTGTTCAAACGATTCATCTTCTACAGTCCGCAGAGCACTGACAGGAATTGGGGGAGCGAAGCTGCCGGGATTTTCCTGCAACTGCAGGTCATATTGCTCGTAGGTCGAGTTCTGATAATCCAGCTGCCAGTGCAGCAGATCCACCCCCAGAATGTTTTCCCGGATATTATGGATGCCCAGACGCCAGCGCTCGGAGCTGTCACTCGCCAGGCTTTCGGTAATCGCTTCTCCGGGTGGGCCGGCTATGGGGCCAAGATTGGTATGCAGTTTATGATCGGCTTCCTGCTCCCAGTAGTCACCGATAAAATCCCAGTGAACTCCTTCAGTGGTATTGACAGACCACTTCGCCAGCACCGAGTGCAAGTCGCCATCGAGAGGGTTGGGGTCGAAGTCTCCATTGACCTCGAGCTCGGAAAAATCCTCGCGTGACAGTTGCAGTAGTCCATAACCATTACCTATTTGCGCGGCTGCGGTGGTGCTCAGTCGAGTGCGCTCATCCTCCGCAGAGTACCCCGCGCTCGCTCTAAGGTAGGTGTCGCCACTGTTTTGAGTGACCAAACGTTCCGCATCAAGTGTCTCGAGCAGCACCACACCACCGATGGCGTCACTGCCATACAGCGCAGAGGCGGGACCTTTTAACACCTCAATTCGCTCAAGGTTGTTCGGGCTGAAGCTGCCGGTACCTTGGTCGATACCCTGCGAACCAAAGCCAGCGGGCATCCGCACCCCATCCTGAAGAATCAACACACGGTTGCCACCAATGCCGCGGATATTGATGTTGGCGTCGCCGTGGCGGCTGCTGGAGCGCTCGACATTGATTGCTGGTTCATAGCGGAACAGGTCCGACAGGGTGTAAGCCTGCAAAGACTGCAGCGACTCGTGATCAATCACTGTTACCGATGCGGGTACCTCCGCGAGGGCTTGGGAGGTGCGGTGCGCAGTTACGTGAATGACTTCAAGGGTGTCTTCAGACTGTTGGGAAGTGGGGTTCTTTGCATTGGCCTGAGTAGACGCAACAGCCAGGGCGATTATCAGGGAGGACACGGCAAAGCTTCTGAGCCAGTGCGCTGGAAAAGGGGTTTTAAACATAGTGGCAACCGTAATTGATGGCTAGTTATGATATAACATATCATTATTGAAAATTTAGAATCAAGCTCGGCAGGTAATGAAAACTGAACATTTCATTGGGGAGGCTATGGTTGCTTCCCAAAAGGGGCATTGAGCAATGCTGTAGGTAGGAACAGCTTAGAAGGGGATTATCCGTCAGCCGTGAGCGTGGATCGAAAAAGTTGAATTGACTGCTGCTTAAGTTTGCCTGAAAAAGATATTTTTCAATATATTAGGGAGGTAATCCCCCGGAATGTAGCTGCACTCGGAAGTAGACTTTTCCAGGTTGATTTGCAGTTCTACCGTGAAGAAACCGAGATACAGCGAGACGCAGATACTCAAGATCCTGAACGAGGCCGGCACACCGGTGCCAGAGCTGTGTCGCACCTACCGCAAGACTAATGCAAGTTTCATTAAGTGGCGCGCCAAGCACGGGAGCATGGAGGCCTCGGACATGGTCAGGCGGTAGAAGATGTACGCCGATGCCAAGATGGATAACGAGATCGTGAAGGAGGCAATATCAAAACAGTGGTGAAGCCATCGCAACGGAAACAGATGGCGTAATACGCGGCGAAGATTAAGACATTTCTGATTCGTCGGGCCTGTCGACTATTTGAGGTGTCCGAGACCTCGTATCGGTATCACGCCAGGCTGACGGGCGACAAACCCGATCCACTGGATGTGCCGAGGCTTCCACACCTTTAACGAGCTCGATGATTACAACCGTGAAGGACAGGACATTGAGGTAGACTTTTTGTTGCCGGCGCCAGGGGGCATTCGTGCACTGGCGCGGACCATTGAGCGCGCGGGTAGCCGCAGAGGATTCGCTCTGACTACGGATCCGATTACATCAGCGCTGAGTTTCAGTGCTGTACAACACCGGAGAGGCGATTGGCGTGCATCAACTCGACGTCAGGCAAGCATACCAGGAGCGGGGTATCGCCAAGCGGTTTGTGCGGCACATGCTGGCAGAGTCTGTTCGGTGGCAGGGAAAATACGTGGTATCGCAAGCCTCGCAAGCAGGCAAGCCGCTCTACGACCAACTGGGGTTCCATAATCAATTTGTAATCAACAATTACCAGAGGACGTAGCGCGATTTTTAAAAGTATAGGTGAGAGTAGTAATAACAGTGTCTCAAAAAATTGCGATAGCACTCGCGATATTTTGTGATTAACAAATTATCGCGACCCACTTCTTCACGCTAATTCATTGAAAATAAAAGTTTTGTTGTTTTGGCACGGATGATGCCATGTTTCCCGTTAACTGAATCATTCATCAACCGAGGAACAACACCATGTCAAAAATAAAACTCTACCGCTTTCCTTTGTCTGGCCATTCCCACCGGGTCGAGGTTTTCCTGTCCCTTTTAGGCATTGAGGCTGAACTGGTCGACGTAGACCTCGGCGCGGGGGCCCATAAGCAGCCAGACTTTCTGGCGAAAAATCCATTCGGCCAGGTGCCGGTGCTAGAGGATGGCGAGCTCACGCTATGGGATTCCAACGCCATTCTGGTCTACCTGGCCAGCCACTACGATCAGCAGCGCCAATGGCTGCCGACCGATGCGGTGGCAGCTTCCCGGGTGCAGCGCTTCCTTTCGGTAGCCGCCGGGCCCTTGGCTAACGGTCCAGCCAGTGCCCGGCTGGTAACGGTATTTGGCGCGGGGCTGGATCAGTCCAAGGCCATCGACACCGCGCACGCGCTGCTTGAGGTAGTGGAGGCAGAGCTTGCCGGCAACGACTGGCTGGCGGGAGCGCATCCAACCCTTGCCGACGTGGCCAATTACACCTATATCGCCCACGCGCCGGAAGGCGGCGTTTCACTAGCTAACTACCCGGCGGTACGCGGCTGGCTGGCGCGTTTCGAGCACTTGCCCGGCTTTGTGCCCATGCAGAGCACGGCGGTTGGCCGCGCGGCCTAAGCCGCGGGAATTGGAATGAGTTGTCAGCGACCGTTTGTCATGCCCGGCGCACATCACCTGCACCGGGCCATGCGTTTGTAAAAACAAGGAACCAATCATGGGTTTATTGGTAGAAGGGAAGTGGCTTGATCAGTGGTACGACACCGCGAAAACCGGCGGTGTGTTTGTCCGCGAAGGTTCGCAGTTTCGCAATTGGGTGAC
>OBJS01000226.1_pt1 | contig 15199 bp, 29 predicted proteins | sample 1519851 | NCBI WGS metagenome assembly OBJS01 (sample SAMN03019806, study PRJEB22545) | beach sand metagenome | biome: beach; feature: sea beach; material: beach sand | place: USA: Municipal Pensacola Beach, FL | collected 2010-10-20 | depth 25-47 cm m
TGTGCCGTCCGATATTGATGGGAACATTTCAGATGGTCTAACTAATGGAGTAAAAATAGATTTCATCTTAGACAGCACTACTTATCAATTAATAAATATAAAAAATAATACTGAAATAGGAGTACACTTCACAGAAGGAGGAAACTTTGCTCCAACTAGTGGAGGGTTTCTCCAAGATAAAGACGTATTTATAGGAATTTTACCATTTAAGGTTCCAATAGAATTACGAGGGGACGATTCTGACGAAATAAAAGTGACCATAAGAGACGATATTACGGGAGTAGATATATTACATATGGGCATACTCAGTTTTGAGGAAATATAATGACACAAAGAATAAAATGGGCGACCATAAAATCATTTATAACATCCAGAGCAGCCCACATATCGTTTATAGATAATCCTAAAGATTACATCATAATAGCAATAGACGGGGAAGTTCAGTTTAGGGCCACGGTAGATAAGACCACCCCACGAAATACTGATCAGATAGATTGGGAAGACAACTTTAAAGATTTAGAATCTACTAATGCCATACTAGCAGGAGCTCTACAATCCGTCCCTAATAAAGCTAAGACAGAACTAATAACTGGAGATATAGATCTAAACCCACTTGCAGGAGACTTCACAGTAATTAAAGAAGTTACAGGAAAGGGAAAAGTGTTCTGCTGCCTAGTAAAATTTAGCTCCGAAAATGTAATATTTAAATTTGAAATAGATAATAATGTAGTTATAGAAATAGACTGCAGCGATATCGCAGATATATTAGATCAAGGAGACATAAAAGCGTGCGGGTGGCTGGCCTGGAATGATAACAGAAACATGCTACTAGTAGAGTACGATCGTCCCTTTTTCTACAGCCAGTCCTTTAAAATAAGCGCTAAGGCAAACTCATCTTCTACAAATAGAAAAATTAAAAGACATATGCTACAATTTTCTGAGGAATAACAATGCAAAAATTGTGTACATGGGACGAAATAAAGTCCCTGTCTACCATCAAAGATATATCAATTCAAGAGCTAGAAAATGGAGACCAGTACCACCTAGCCCTAATAGATGGAACAATTACTTACTTTTGCAAATTAGACTCAGACTCAAACGAAGCGTCAGAATATGAAACCGATTATCAGTTTAAGTCCAATAAAAGAACGTCCATAGTAGAAGCCTCGGGAACTTCTCACCCCAGAGGCATGAGAGCGAGATTGACCAGTATACACGATGATACTATTACTGCGGGAACGTCTAAAAATATAGATTGGAAAATAAGTACCCTAAGTTGGCAAGGATTGGAGAAGAAACAATTCTTTGACGGAGTAACCTACTATGCTAAAGACTCAGAAATAGGGGACTCGGTCACATTTCAAGTAGTAGATGTTGATGGGATATTATCCCCCGCAGGAACAGTATTAGAAGAATTCTCCAAAGACTGGAAAGTATTCCCCAATATTCCTCAAGAAATTAGACTGTATAAAGCAAGATTAGTCCCGAATCTATACCTAAGAGTAGTATATCAATCTACAGGATCGACAGATGTAAAATTTGTATGCAATATATACAGACACTTAGATGAAAATAAAAACTCATAAATAAAAAATCACCCATAGGAAAAAACCATGCCTGATAAAGACAAAGTAGTAATAAAAGGAACTACTAGAAAAATAGACACTAAAGGCGAAAAACAAAAGATTACGGATATAAAAGAGTTTTCTCAAAGACAAAAAGATAGGTCAGGCCTAAGAAATATAAGAGATGCTGCTAAAAAGTTAGAAAAGGCTGGAGAGGAGAAAAAAGCTAAGGATTTGCTAAAAAAAGCAGTAAAATCAGCAGCATTCAAACGTATAACTAAAAATGTAGCAAAATCTGCCTTAAAATCCGTACCTATCATAGGAGGGATCATAACTGCCCTAGGCACCAAAGATGCTTCAGCAGCCGTACCAGTACTCGGATCAGCTTCTACCACAGGACCCAAATCCGGATCTCCCTCTGCCATCTTAGAAGATCCGAAATCCAGTCCGGAAGAAAAAAGGCAGGCTAGAAAAATATTAGAAAAAAGAAGAAAAAATAGAGAAGGTAAGTAACTGGAAAAAGGAATACAACCGCCATGATAGTAAAAGTAGGAGAGAAGTATTTGTTAAAGTCTAAAAACGGTGATAAAGTATTAGGCACTTTCAATACCAAAGAAGCTGCGGAGAAGAGAGAGCGAGAAATAAATTTCTTTAAAGCCGTAAAAAATAGAAAAAAATAAAGCTATTTTAAATATATAGATGGAATGCCAGGATGAAACAAGAATTAGAAAAAATAGACAAAAAAGTAGAAAAATTAGACATACGACTAGATACGATAGATAAACATCTTGCAGTATATAATCAGCAGCTCAAAGACTATTCAGAAAAGACATCAAATATTGAAAAAGAGTTGGGACCGATAAAATCTCATGTAGACCAAGTCAAAGGCATAACGAAGTTGTTTGTATTCCTAATAACGTCAGCAGGAACCATCACTGCAATAATCTTAGGAATAATGAGGTATAAAGATAGTTTTTAGGGTAATATAGAGCTCATATTGCCCCATTAATATTAAAATAATTGTAAAACGGAGATAAGATGCTACCCCTATTAAAACAAGTGGGAAAAGCCCTATTAAGTGCCCTACTAACTGAAAAATTTATAAAAGAAATAGTGATATATCTTTTAGAAAAATTAGCCCAAAAAACTGATAATTCCATAGACGATGAAATAGTTAAAAAAGTAAAAGAAGCAGTAAAATAGAAGACACATCTATAAAGCTTTTTCTGCCACTAAAGCCTTACTCAGTAAACAGATATTTTTATGCAAATAGAGCTCATAAAAGAAGAGAGGCCGTAGAGTGGGAAATTTCAGTAGTAGAAAGTTTAAGAGACTATAAATATCAAAAACAAATTGAAGAGTTCAAGAATAGATTTGATCCAGATAAACACGAAATCCACGTACATCTAAAATTCCTATATCCAAAAGAGATACTTTACACCAAAAAAAGAAGATTAAGCTCTAAGGCCTTTGACTTATCTAACGTAGAAAAGCCAATAATAGATGTCTTATTTCTAGAAAAATACTCTACAAGTACAATTAATAATATAAAGATAGACGATAAGTACATCACTAAGATAGTTTCTGAAAAAATTGCCTCAAAAGATTATGCAATGGAGGCTATAATTGAATTAAAGTCCCTCGAATATTACGAAGATAAACAGATAGCTTAGTCTTCCTATAAGAAGGAACAGCGCACTCCGAATATTTCATACTATCAGCCCAATGGAATCCCAAAACATTTACCGTACCATTAATAGGGTCGACTGAAGTAAATGCAAATAAGTCCAGATAATGAGGATCTAAAACCATAGGATCAGATTTTTGCACTAGCCAAGAATTTCCGTATCTGGAACAGCTATCTAAAGATTGTGATTTGACGTGAATTCTCACATCTCCTAGCTCTAAATCACAATTATAAGACTTACACTTATCTGAATATATGTCCATATCAGGTTCGGAGGCATCGTAACCGCAACTTAGTAGCTTATAATAGACTCCCCACTCCCCCATAGCGCCAGTCTTAATATCCGATAAAATTTTATCATATTTGGACTTCCCTCTAAATCTATAAAGATTATAAGAATCCCGAATCCTGCTAATAGCGAACTCAGAACATTTGGAAATAGTATAACTATCTAACTTAATCACCGGAACTATAGTCATAAAGTTTTTTAACGTGCCTCAACATATCTTTTACGTCGTTAAACACGTAAGTACATTCCTCATCCTCAAAAAATTCCGTAATCATGTAACCATTCTCTACTTCGGATATGGTGATTGATAATAAATCATTAAACTCCCCCCCGTCGTCATCAGAAAAACTAAAAATATCCTCAGGCTGAGGCGACATTAAGTTAGCTGCTCCCAAAATAACCTCCTATCTATAAAAGAATCATAAGAAACACAAGAAGCATAGACCCGATACTAATCCCTCTATGGGTCCCGACTTCGGAGTCCAACTGCTGAACTCTAGCAGTTTCGTGCTGGATTTTGCTTTCTTGAGCAGAAATAATTTTTTTTTGAGAATCAATCGTCTTTTTCTGACTCTTCACCGTTAGAACGCAACTGTCCAATACCTGGTCGCATTCTAAGTCGTCGTTCATCGGACTTTTGGCGCCGATACTGCTCATACTTAGAGTTAAAATCATCGTACATAGCATCACTATGTTTTTCGATTTCTTCATTTTCAATCCTTAGCTTTTTTATCTCAGAGTTCAGACGATCTCTTTCAAATTCGTACATTAATTTTTTCAAAAAAGAAATTACATTAAATATAATATATTTCAATAGTCTAATCATATTAAACTTCCGCTCTTATAGGGCACCAGAAAGCATGACAAGCTCGTGCACAAGAGGGTCCGTAAACCTTAACAGCCCCGCATTCACAATCGGGCTCAGAAGTTTTGCCAGGCTCCCACAGCTCTAGTTCATACTCAAAACAATAGCGCCCGCCTGCAGCATTAGAAAATTCAACATAGTACTCGTTAATTCCAAATACATTAGAGCCTAAGACCTCTCTAACTACTCCTAGATTAGGAAGTTCAGCCTTCATGATGAATACCTCATCCCCTATAGAAAACTTATCCAGCTTAGCTGCGGAGATGACGGAATCTTCCCATAGTTTATAACTATCTAAAAGTCCATCTCTCTTTAGAAATTTATCTATAAAGTCTTCCATAATCTCCTCCCCTATTTTAATAAATGAACGTCTTTACATACTTCGTACGCGTTCTGCAGCCCTTCCCCTCGATATTTATCTACGCATGCCAATATACGACCAGATCTTGTATCTACAGATTGAGCGTGGACGTCTAGGATCACCTGCCTTCTTTGAGGCACAGCGCAAGATACTAAAAGCGATAGTATTAAAAATCTCATAAATCCTCCCCTAAGATATATTATACTAGTGAGCTTCTTCGAAATCAACGCCAATTTTTGATGGCGCTTTTAGAGGAACTTTCAAAGGGTAAGCATTCTCCATTAAAAACCTCTTAACTGATTGAAACTGCTCGGCGAGCTCCACGGGAATCTCGGTAATAATCTGATCATGGATTTGGGCCACTACCCCCCCATCAATTTTCTTACGTTTAAGTTCCCTATTTATTGCAATACAAGCTCTAGAAGTTATAGTAGCCGACATGCTTTGGATACGAAAATTCATATTAGAGTTACAAAAGTCCTTAAACTTTCTGTAAAGAAACTTCATTTGCTTATATTTGGGAGGATCATTGTGGTAAATTTCCCAAATTTTCAAAGGGTCCTTTATATACTTGTAATGGCCCTTCCATATAGCAGGGGCTGCAGACATTTTGACAACTCTACCAGCCTCTGATCTGGTTTGGCCCGTAGATATAAGCTCCTCAAAACACTGCTCCATCCAAGTTTTTAATACTGAGTACTCTTTAAAGTAATTATTATAGATAGTTTTAGCCTGGTATTCAGAGGTATCTAAAGTTTTAGATAAGGCGTAAGGGCTCATGCCATAAGCTAATCCCAGTCCAAATTCCTTAGCAGCTTGCCGCAATTCAGGGTAGACAGCTCCTACGTATTTTTCAGAGTCAGACTTGTCTGCACTAACATCCGTAAGATTGTATCCAGATATGGCATTCATAGAATGAAAATCCAGACCCTGGTTAAACACTTCCAAAAGTTTAGGGTCGCCACTAACGTGGGCAAATACATGAGGATCCAAAGATTCATAATCTGCATCTATAAATACGTAACCTTTCCTAGCTATAAAAAATTTTCTAATAATATTATTATATTTTAAAACTAAGGGAGATAACTCCTTAACGCTCTTAGGTCGAGGCAGCTGCTGAATATCGGAACCGTACCGCCCAGTGATAGTTCTGTGTTGAAACCAAGAAGGATAAAAAATTCCATCTAAGTGGGAGTTAAGAAATCTATCTACATAAGTAGATTTAATTTTATTAAGTTTATTAAAGTCCTGCAGTAATTTTGCCCATTCATACTTTTTTTCCATATTTTCTAAAAATATTTTATCGACCTGAGGGTTACCTTTTTCGGTCGTAGACACTGGAACTTCCTGCAATTTTTCAAAAAATAGTTTTTTTAAGTGGTGCTTACTAGACAAATTAAACATAGGACGACCTTGAGAGGCCTCTTCCCACCATAAGCTTCTAACTTCAGAGATAACATCCTCAGACAAACGTTCTCCATTAAGCAGAAATCTAGAAAGTAAGCAATCGCCTAACGACTCAATATTTTTTCTAGACAAGCTAAATCTACCTGAAGGTGTAGTAGGAAGATCTATCTGCAGGTATTTTATCAAATACTGGACGAAGTCTCCGGTCCTCTTAACGGGTAATTCTTTATTAAGGAACCATAGCCTAAAGTCATCCAATAAGTCGTCAATTTGATTACGTATGCAGTTTTCTAAATATTCTATATCTTTAGATATTTCTTCCTCAGTATTTTTCAATAAAGGGATGTCTAACCTGATCCCCCGATCCTCCATCTCTATAGTAACGTCTCTATACAAAGGCATTACTTCGTCCTGGAAGTAGAACTTATCCAGGTTACGGAGATATAAATCGTCTAAATATTTTTTATTAAGCCTAAAAGTCAAAAGACAGTCTTTTATACAGTATTTGCCCAATATACCAGCATCTGCCTTATAGTATTCGTCGGGACTGCCCCCGTTTGCCTTAATAGATTCGAATAGATCCGCCTGCTCGGATACGGCAATTTCTCCGTATTCAGACTTAGCGACGTCCTTTAGCTTGTAGCTCCCATAATATTTAGAACTTTTGTGCTCGTTGATAGAAGTATGTCTAGATAACATTCCTTCAGACCATAGAGAGCTAGATAAGTCTATGCTAAAATAGTGTCGGCAACACCGCACCTCGAAGCTACTGTTCCACCCTACCCAGTTCTTAGTATTTAATAAATTAAGTATTTTTAAGCAAGTATCTTTAGAAACTCGCTCAACTAATTTCTCTCCATCCCATTCTAAATGAACTATGTAAAAGCCCTCGTCATAATTAGAAAACCCAAAGCCCACAGTTTTATCCCTACGAGGTTCTAAGCCAGTAGTTTCAACGTCAAATGCAAGGTATTCATTATCTTTTATAAACTCTAAAGCTGTATAAACCTCTAATTCATGAAATATAAGCATAAAAACCTAAAAAGGGCGCCAAGCGCCCCTAGTAGAAATAAATTAAATGTGAAAACTATTCGCCTCTAAATACGTCAAAGTTGTGAGCACTTTTGCCCTTGAAAGGACCTTTTTGCATTTCCTGCTTACCTAGGTACACTACTTGGATAATTTCACCCGGGTTGACATTTCGCATTTTGTACTGCAGGTTACCCGCCCCGTTTAGAACAGCAATACCTGCCTCAGTTTGAAATTTGAAATCTAGCTTATCCTTAATGTAGTTATTAGGCATAGACTCGACAAAAGTACCTTCCACAAGAACAGAATCTACATCCTCATCAGTAAGTTTACTAGGTCGGATAAAATTTATTTCTCCGAGACCTTCTCCGTCGTCTACTCTTTTCCAGTTTCTTTCCTCATTTGCCATTTAGGACTCCTTTGGACAATAGAAGCATTATTGCTTCAGGGTTATTTCCAATTGTATCTTGTATCTAACTCTTTGTTGTTCAATTGCACACTAGTCCACAGTATCATCAGGTTTGCCATGGCGTGCACTATATGAGAATGTCCGCTCTCTTGGTCTAAGTCCTCTCCGGACATAAACTTAAGAAGATGTCTCATACAACTATCGTAAGGAGTATGGTATTCCTGTCCCTTAGCCCAATTAAATTTTCCATATTTATAAGAGCTATCCGTCATAAGTTGAGATAATTGTAATAAAAACCTAGGGTCTAACTGAGACGTCTCAGGCTTACCTTGGTTTAATCGTAAACTTCCCGTAGGAGAAGTATGCTTTAAGTTATTATCTTTCATATTTCAAGTATCTCATAGTCACTATCTTTGTCAACAATCTTCAAAATAGGAGAGCTTGCAGATGTCCATACTCCAGTTTTTTTACAGTGCTTATAAACCGAAGAAGCACTTATTAATTGGGCATATCCTGACTCAACAGAGCTTTGCGAAAGTTTATATACTTCACAATTTAAGTCACTTTTTCCCAAAACTATAAAATAAAAATCAAATTTCTTATTAAAAAAGTCGCCAAATAAAGTACAGTACAAAGCCGCACTTAGGAAGTATCCGAATCTAGAACAAGTATAAGTAAAAGAATCTAGATCAGTAGGTTGGGAAGTAGTCTTGATATCAACAATATAGGACTGGTCGATATTAATGTAGTCCGCTCTAGCCTTAGTAGGTATGCCTAAGAACTTAGAAAATAGGCTCAGCTCAGGACTACCGCCGGACAAAAGATTTTTTGCTGTCGGCAAATTTTCGTAAGTTGTAACCCAGTTCTTAACTTTAGAAAGTTGAGATCTAGACATTAGAATGTAATTAGAGTTATCGGGGTCCGACTTAAACTCCTCCCAAGCTTTTCCCTGCTTTCTGAATCCTTGAAAGAATTTAAACTCTTTATCTACTAAATGAGGCTCTAATATTAGAGTATGCGCCAAAGTTCCCTCAACAAAATTATTTTGAGTAGAAGTAGAAACAGGAGAACGCTCTCCAAGTATCTTCTCGCTAAAAAATTTAGAAGGGTCCTTCAGCAGTGATTTGTAATTAGAGGAGGACAGGTGCTCCAATTCGGCGTGGTAGTCCTCATTGCTAATTTCCACAATCCCACTTAATTTATTCTTACCGCCCATTTAGTAATCTCCTTATTAGATTCTTCGACTTTAACCATAATGAGGGTAAAAACCTCAGGATACTTCCGCTTCAGCTCTTCGAATCTAGGTCTTCCAGGAGCTCTATGGTCGAGTTTTATTGACAAATGTTCTTGCACTTCCTGCAGAAGCACCGTTTCACCTTTACGAGAGTCGCAGTAATCAAATATAAACCAGTGCTCCCATTCTTTAAGACTTCCCGCCCTAACTGCATCAGTTCTTTGAGTTTTAAATACTGTAGACATTTCCATCTCATCTACTTGTAGATGCCACAAATAATAAGCTAATTGAGATATATTTTCAGGAGAAGTAAGAGATCTAATTTCGTCCGGAGTCATATAAGGGACAAGCTTTTTATCAGTTAATTGTACTATACTAAATCTTCTGTCATCTCCACTAAGCTTTATAGCATCCATATGGTTACTAGAGATATAAAAGCTGGCATAGTTTCTAATATTTTTAGCGTCTATACCCTTCTTTTCGATCTCTATAAAATCGTTAACCACTAATTTTAGCCGATCTTCGTCTTCCCTTTCTTTTATAGTTATTTCATCACAATATACAATTCTACGGTCAGCTATTTGGGAGTTGAAAGTTCCTTTGAACATCCTGTCATTTCCCTCGTAATAGTTAGAGTCTCCAAATAATGTCTTCATAATAGAGCCGAGTACTCCCTTACCAATCCCCTGATTACCTATAGTAGCTAAGACACAGTAGTTTCTATTTTTTAAACCATTAGCCAACCATTTTAAAATATAGTCGTAAGAGGCCTTAGAATCTTTTGAGTCCCCTACTAAATGGGTTAAAAATTTTTCATATATAAAAGGAAGTTTATCAGTTTTTGGAAAATTAAACTCGCCCTTACCGTAGAACCAATCCTCCTGCCAAAAAGGCGGCACATAAGTATTATATGTATGAGTACCATCGGAGTTTTTAAGAAGCATGCCTGGGTCTAGAGGGCGGTATTCGTATTTACAAGTATAAATTCGAGAACGTAAATCGAACTTAGGATCCAGTATATACTTTATTCGGGATATGTCGAACTGGTCTATAGACCGGGTTTCTTCATCCAAAAGAACGACCTTATTAGTATCACCGGTGATATCAAACACCAACTTTGACCGCATAATTTTCTGAATTACTCCATAGTCTGGATATTCATTAATACAATCTTCTACCACATCTGATAACACTACGGGTTTAAATTTAGTATGCTTAGATATAAGAATAGAGTTAATCTGATCCTGACTATACCCCAGCCTGATTAATCTTTTAGTGGAATCTTTTACTTCTTTTATTTCTGACATTGGTTAACGTCTCCGCTTATCCATAAAAGCATCCCTAACAGGTCTTGTCAATTTCTCCCTAGGATATCCCACTTCCAACAACCTAGGAAATGTCCTCTCCCACAAAGCCTCTATAAACATGTCGTAGTCTATACCAGTAGAATCTATTGCCCAATAAGATAACTTTAAAAGTTCTGGGTACATATTCACACTATCTGCCCAGTCCACGTATCTGAGCTTATTTTTTAACCCCATAGGGCACTTCTTCCAGAAATCCTGTAAACTATCCACACTATTAGTATTAAAAGGAGAGTAAAACGCATCGTCTCGACCCTCGTCAGGATAAGTCGATATAAGATCGTTGAAATTTTCAATACTAACAGCGTCTCCTCTATAGACGCACTTCTGCAATTCTCCATTAGACCTAAGAACATCCGACATACGAGTAAGCCTACTAGGATTTTTACAAGAAGGATCTACGAAGCTTTTAGCGTTACCAGGAAGGGAATATCCTAAAGACTTTGCATAATCGTCTATATGACGCGCCAGTTTAGCCCACAATCGCTTGTATTGAGAAACGCTGCCCAATACATGGGGAGTCAATCGACAACCTCCAGAGACGGATAAAACGGCGTGATAGGATTTAGAGCCGGAGTAAGTAATTCGATAAAACGGAAGCGGACACCCGGAGAAGATATTCAACTGGTCCTGAAGAGGAGTTCCATCCATTTCGAATAAAAAGTTTCTAAATTCGGACACATTCAAATCACTTCGTCTAGGCTGAGATCGCTTATAGTAACTGCGCTTATGGTGCTCGTAATCTTCTTCAGGACTTAAAGGATTTAAACATATAAATTCCCCAAGTAATTCCTTTGTAATATCAGATGGATATAAGACAGATGTAGACTTATAATCCCCCAAGCACACGCCCTCTGAAGGCAAAAAATCACTAATTTTCAACACTTACTCCTAGTTTACAGATGATACAGGGCAGTTACAACAAAATTTACTACAATAACTAATCGGAATAATTGAAAAATGGGGAGGATTACTAGGATTACTGCAAATTCCCAAGTTGCTCCGGTGCATTTATTATTCCCTACCTTATATATACATTTCTCACAGTATTGTAATATCGAACCAACACACTTAACTAGCTTTTTCGTTCTTATTCAACTTAATAATTCTCTGTAATTCTGTATAATACTTAATAATATTAATAATCTTAATAAGTTACCCAACTTATTCGATGTAATAAGCTCTGTAACCATCTTCCTAATTACAGTAGCCGATGCTAAAAGTTCCTATTAAGCAAACAACTAACATGTTAATACATGCTACCCTAAAGCCCAAAGAGCTAAAGCTATTATTATTACTGGAAAAGGAAAACAGCATAAAAATACAAAAGCTGCCACCTTAAAAATCTTCCCCACTACAGCCCTACAAAACTCCATATGTCCTGACGATTCCCCGTCGACAATATTTTTCTTTCCAACTCAATCAACTCAGTTCGAGATAAAAAAGTCTCTATCCACCCTTCGGCACTATCATCCTCCACAAAGACCGCATCAATGTATAATCGCTCATCCACGCCCCTGTAATCTTCTTCCATAAACAGCGCCCCATCCACAGATAACTCCACACCTTTCCAGTTAACCCTAAAATCCGTAAAAGACTTCAGCACCCTAGAACGTCCTTCTAAATCTCCGTTGTCCAGTTTCCAATTGTCATAGTTATTCATCACTTCCTCCCTTTTAATCTTTCGGCAATCCGTTCACGATTAATCGCTAACGCCTCCCTAGTCGGCGCGTAATCGCCCATATAAAGCTCGCCCACTTCAAAAATACTGCTGTCCCTATAAGTACAATTGTAACCCCGCCGCCCCATTTCCTCAACTAACTGCTCAAACCTAAGCTTCAAATAGCTAAACTTGTTGAAAAAGAACTTCATATGCCCCTTACCAAGTGTATACCTTGTAGGCACTTCATCGAACTTAAACGGCTTGCCCGACTTACGATCAAGTGTCCGCCGTAGACTATTCGGCATCCTAGCAATCTCTCGATACTCCGCCACCAAGTGCTCCCTTGTAAGTTCCTGCACCGGCACTACGTTAATCCTGGTCATTATAAAACCTCCCCAAATCGCTCGCCATTCCTGCACAAGCTTTGAATACTATTTTAACCCACTTCGGCGCTTCACCCAAATTAAGTAACTTATAAGCACAATATTAACCGAATAGTTAAAAAGCAAAAACGGACTGCCAATTTTCGTAACCACTGCCAGCCATGTTAATACCTCACCGGCCTGCCACACCCACAGCATCCCCCAAGTTATTCCACACTTTCCAGTCTTGTACGCATTTACGACTTCCGGCACTGCACAAGCCGCCAGCAGCACTGATCCGACCCAGCCCAGTGCGTCTGCGTAGTCTAGCCCAACCATGCTCACCTCCCCCGGCCCCGTTCAATACTAGGGTAATCCGATTTTACCTATTTTCAAGCACTTACAAAGTCGGCATTTAAAAGCCTTGGCGGCTACGGCAACCATGTTAACCACGCAAGCCCAAGCGACCGCAAAAACTACTACCCTGCACAAAGCCACCAATGCGAAACCGCCTTCTTATTTAAAAAGTACTTCTGCGGCCCTTCCATTATACTTTTCCAAGTCTTATGAACTATCACACCTTGAACAACTATCTCATCCTCAGTAATTTCTAAAACTTCTAAAACATGAAAAACAGTACTAGCTCCAAAGCATGTATAAACACCCTCAACTACTGGCAACATATAAGCCTCACCTTACGAATGCTACAGTTCTTCAGATTTAAATAAATAATAAGTCTTAAGATCTTGCTTATACTGATCCATAGCTAATTCGTATTGGCGCTCCAATTCTTTCTTATCTTCATCAGAATAGGAAATTGCCCCTCTTAAACATATTTCATAATCTGAACACTCGTGGTTAGGGAGCAACACAAGGCAAAAATCGTCAAATCTAGAATCTGCCATCATCTCTTTTAACTTGCCCAAGGTTAAAGAGCCAATCTCGACACGCTGAGTGCATGTAGAAGGATTTTTAGGTTTTTTAGGTTTTTTCATTTCTTTCTCCTAATTTCTGGATCGTCATATATTGATTCATTGGCAACCTCCCCAACAATATACTCGTCTACTCTAACTTCCTCCTAAAATTTATCATAGCAAATAGTTTTATTATCATAAAAAGTAAACTTACATTTACCTTTATTATTCTCACACCAATACTCATTTTTAGTCAGTAGTTTCTCATTATTAATTTTATAACATTTAAATTGAATCATTGAATCTCGTTTCTGCTCTGTAAACACGGCTAGTGCCGTAGTTAAGCCTAAATAAACTCCTAATATAGAAAACATTCAAAAACCTCTCTTTTAATAAATCTTTAAAAAATCCCATCTTGACCTTCGTCAGCCTCCAACGACTTCTCACAATGCCCCGGATCTACCCAGTTCAAAAACTTACAAAGCACCTTAGCCCACAGCGCCCCTTCGGCACATCTTTTAGCCGCCCTTGACGAAATAGTTTCATCCGGATCACCGCCAAAGGCTGTGTTAACATTCTGATCCAACGACACTAAGCGATTCCAACTGTACCTTTCAAGCCGTTTAAGCTTAGAAAGTCTTGCCAATCCCAAAAGAACCGTAGAAGCCGTTATATCCGTTAAGCCATAGATTAAATTGTAGCCCACTGATAGTATCACTATTACGCCAGCTGGGATAATAAATAAAAATTTCATCATATAAACTCTCCGAGCAACTTTTATTTGTCACGGTGTCTGAACTCTCTCCACAAATGTACAACACCTCCGATAATAAGCATTAAAAACCATGAGAGAGATATGCCAACAGGCAATCCGCGGGCCTCTCCCATAACAACGCCGATATATACCGGCAGTGCCACCAATATTAATGTATACAGTACCGGGATTAAAAATAAATCAATTAAAAATAAAGCAAACCGGAACACCTCTCTCATAACCGCCCACTCCCCCTACCATTGTAAGACTGCTTAAACTTGCAAAAAACTCCTTCATATATACGATCGTTAACCGCACTATTTCCCGAGACACCATAACACACTACCTCCTCGTTCTCACACCGAACAAGATTACCGCCCGCATCGAAACAGCTAAAACTGCTAAAAGCATTGCCCGGCGCCAACTGGTAGCTCTGCTGGGGCTTAGAGTAACTTTTGCTTTTGCACACACAAGATGACAATGTAAATAATAAAATAATAGCCAAAATCCTGATCATACTTATCCCCCTATAAGACTTTAACACCCCGTCCAAGACTGCCACTCGCATTCAGCAGCTTCCTCAGCCCGCTTTAGTCTTCTAAATTCTATCTTAGCAATATCATCTCCCAAACTATAAAACCTTTTAGAAGTGCCGGCGCCTACGACATCCATAGTGACACAAATCTCTCTGCACCCTATCGCCATGTTAATCGGTGCCATTTCTAAATCCTTATAAGCTATGTCGTGCAACGGAGTTATTACGGCTTCCCAACCCGTCGGCACTTCTAAGGCCACACCAGTCCTATAAAGGATTTTATCGCCTTGAGATTCAATTTTTTCACACTTTAGAATACTTATGTTTTTCAATCTGTCGTCCTTTTTAATCCGATTTTACCTATTTTCAAGCACTTACGCAGTCGGCACTCAACAACCTTAGCAGCCTAAGAGGACATGATAACCTGCGGCGCCTTCTAAATCTCAAAATCCTTCAAACGCAATGGAAAAGTAACAAACTCTTTCGGTACGTTAGAAGCTGCCCTCTCTCTGCGTTGTCGCCCCCACTGATCCACTGCCCCGACCTCAAAACGCTCCCATTTTACAACGTAGCCACAAAAACGGCAGAGTCCGCCAGAGTCAATCTCAGTAGGCTGCATCCGCCCTAAGCAATCGCAACACGGCTTAGCAACTACTTCGCTTTGAGTATCTTCAGTCATTTTATACGGATCAAAAAATCTGTTTGTCACTTCAAACTCCCGTTTAGTATTACCAAACTTTTAAAAATACTCAGATGCGTTA
>OBJS01000227.1_pt1 | contig 15188 bp, 14 predicted proteins | sample 1519851 | NCBI WGS metagenome assembly OBJS01 (sample SAMN03019806, study PRJEB22545) | beach sand metagenome | biome: beach; feature: sea beach; material: beach sand | place: USA: Municipal Pensacola Beach, FL | collected 2010-10-20 | depth 25-47 cm m
GGATCTGCTTTGCGTATTTCAATATGGTCATGAATTTTTCTATTGCAAATGACTCTCAATATCAATATGTTTTTGTCGTGAAGCGGGACAGCTTCTGTCGCGATAGGTGGCATGAGGTGATCCGTCTGAATTTTGGCACCCTCCGGTGCGTATCGATGACGAAATGCAGTGAACAGTGATGGGCGATAGTCACAAGCCGCAGCAAAAGCAGATGCCAGATAAGGGTGAGCAGGCGCAGATAATGCCGCAGACTTACAGCAGCGATCAGATTTTTGCGGGGGCGCGGGAAATTTTCATCGATCACCAGGGGGATCGCTATCGCTTGCAGCGAACCAGCAAGGGAAAACTCATACTGACAAAGTAGATCGGCCGCCCGTATAGCGGGTTGTGCCGAAAAATATCCGTACACAATGTAATTTTATCCCAGCCAGCCACCTACAGGTTCCGCCATCGGCAGCCAGCCAGGATCTTGTTTCAACTCTTCGAGGAGAACAGAGGGCTATATGGCTGGCAGAATATTTACGCGCGATCTGTTTTACGCGGCTGCGGTTGCTGCAATCGGGGTATGCGGCGCAATGTCGATTTCAGCTGGCGCGGCATATGCGCAGGAACCGCGCCCGGACGGCGCGGGTGCAGACAATGCGACACCTCAAGAAAATGGCACAGTTTTGCCGGAAAGCGAGACCGGTGCCCTTCCCCTGTCGGTAGGACCAATTGCCGTTTCAGCCACCCGAAATCCGATGCGTGCGCTTGAATATCCCGGCATGGTGACGGTGATTGACCGCGCGAGCATCACGGCCCGGCAGGCAAGCACCGTGGACGATTTTCTGAGTTTTGTGCCGAATGTCGAATTTACCGGCGGACCGCGTCGTACCGGTGAAACCCCTACTATCCGTGGATTTGACGGGCCTGATGTTATTACATTACTGGACGGTGCGCGGCAGAATTTCGGTTCGGCCCATGATGGCCGTTTCTTCATTGACCCCTCCCTGCTCAAGCAGGTCGAGGTGTTGCGTGGCGCGTCTTCCGCGCTCTACGGCAGCGGCGGCACCGGCGGCGTCATCGCTTTTGAAACTGTCGATGCCGCAGATCTCCTGTCGCCGGGCACGCGGTTCGGCGCGCAAATATCCACAGGCTATCAGTCGGTTAATCGTGAACAGCTCGGCACCTTGTCGGTATTTGCAAGCCCGCAACCACATCTTGATCTTGTCGGTAGTGTCACAAAGCGCGATTCGGGGTCGATCGAACTTGGCAATGACCAGGAACTTGATCGCGCCGATGACGATCTGGTGTCGGGAATGGCAAAGGCAGAATACGCCTTTAAAGAATATCACCGGCTTGAGGCCAGTATCGTCGCTTTCGACAATGACGCGCAGGAACCTAATAACGGCCAGGGGCTTGGCGGACCGGACCTTGTTGAAAAGGCGATCAGATCAACCACACTGCGTGGTGCGTATAGTTATCAGAATCCTTCCAACCGGTGGCTGGATTTGGATTTTCTTGCCTATCACACGGCGATAGAGGCCGATGAGTTGCGGCTTGATGCACTGGGCAATGGGCCGGCTGGCGAGTTGCTGAAACGCGATGTCGATACGGTTGGCCTGCGTTTGGATAATCGCACGCGCTTCGCGCCGATGGAGACGATTCAGACCCTTATCACCTATGGGGTGGAAGCTTATCGTGACAAGCAGGACGGTGCGGCAGGGGGCGGTCCGCGCGGTGGGGTTCCCGATGCGGAAGCTGATTTCCTGGGTCTGTTCGCGCAAGCTGAAATCAATATCGCCGAACCCTTCGGAATCATGCCCGGCGATGTCCTGATTATTCCCGGTGTCCGTTATGATGAGTTTGATATCTCAAGTTCGATTGCAACTTCGAACAGCGAAGATAGTATCTCGCCGCGGATCGGTATGAGTTATCTGCCTAATGACTGGCTAGTATTATTCGCGAATTACGGACATGCGTTCCGTGCACCGACATTCGATGAGCTGTTTCTGACTGGCGTGCATTTCCGCATTCCCATCGGCCCGGGCATTACGAACCGCTTCGTTCCCAATCCCAATCTCAAACCACAGGAAACCGAGACGACGGAATTCGGCTTTGCGCTGGAATTCGATGACGTCATACAGACCCAGGACATGTTGCAGTTCAAGGCATCACGTTTCCTGATCGACGGTGATGATTTCATCGACCTAGTGGTAGTTCAGCCTGCGCCATTTATCACCTGCAACCCGTTTATTCCCGGTAACTGCGACGGCACGACCAATTCAGGCAATGTTCCACGCGTGGCGCTTCGCGGGACCGAAGTGGAAGCCTCCTATGAATCGCCCCGTTTGCGGCTTGCTCTTGGTTATTCGACGCTTGATGGCGAAAACCTTGCGACGGGCGCAAAGCTCGGTGTGCTGGCACCTGATCAGTTCACCGCCGATGCGGCATTCAAATGGCATGAAATGGAGTCCATCTTCGGCTGGCGTGTCCTGGCGGCGAATAAATTCGAAAAGGTCAACGCTGTCGCCGATATCCGCGACGGATATGCGGCCCATGATCTCTACGCATCCTGGCAGCCACAGCGGTTTAAGCCGCTGCGCGGTGTTCGCCTGGATCTGGGCGTCGACAACATCTTCGATAAATCCTATTCACGCGTCTTCACGGATGCGCCGGAAGCCGGACGTAACCTGAAGATAGCGATTGGCTACAATTTGTCATTGTAAGGAAAACCAAGCGGGAGCGCATGAAGATGACCAACAGCATGAGTACGGAGACGAGCAGGACGAATGGAACGCTTGATGCGCGCTGGCGCGCATTGCGGGCGGAACAGTCGTCCATCCGTCAGAAAGACGCCGCTGAAGCCTTGGGCGTTAGTGAGGCTGAGCTGCTGGCGGCACGCCGCGGCGACGGTGTCGAGAGGCTGGCCGGGCCGTGGGGTGAACTGATCAAAAAACTGCCTGACCTTGGCGTTGTCATGGCGCTTACCCGCAATGAAAATGTGGTGCATGAAAAGGTCGGTCAGTACGAAAAAATCTCGATCATGCAGAATATGGGGCTTGTGCTGAACGAGGCGATTGACCTGCGGATATTCCTCAACCATTGGGCGTTCGGTTTTGCGGTGTTTGAACCCACCGACAGTGCCATGCGCCGTAGCCTTCAATTCTTCGATGTTGACGGGCGGGCGGTCCATAAAATCTATCTTCGTGACGACAGCGATATTGCGGCCTATGAGGCTTTGGTTGCAAGCTATCGCTATACGGAACATTGGGAAGCGCTCAACATCCTTCCCGCCATTGTTCCACCTGCCGATCGCCCTGATGCAGCCATCGATCAACCGGCGCTGCGTGACAGGTGGCAGGCGTTGCAGGATGTGCATGACTTTCATGCGATGTTGCAGGATCTGGGCGCCGGCCGCGTTCAGGCATTGCGGTTAATCGGTGAGGATTGGGCATATCGGGTCGAAAACGATAGTTTTCAGCTGGCCTTGAATATGGCGGCAAACGCTGAGTTGCCGATCATGATTTTTGCAGGAAATGCAGGTGTCATACAAATCCATACAGGCCCGGTTCAGCAGCTGAAACGAACCGGTCCCTGGTTCAATGTGCTTGATGCGGACTTCAATCTGCACCTTCGCGAAGACAGGATTGCACAGTCCTGGGTGGTGAAAAAGCCGACAGCCGATGGGATCGTTACCTCGCTTGAGCTCTACGATGCAAACAACAACCAGATTGCATGGATGTTCGGTGCGCGAAAACCCGGACAGCCAGAATTGGAAGCTTGGCGTGCGCTCGTCGGCGCGCTCGCCGATAAACGGTTATCCGTATGATGGCGCGGCAATTTTTCACAGCACAATTGTGTTTTCTGGTGACGGGGTGGCTGTGTGCTGCCTATCCCGCACGGGCCGAGCTTGCCCATATGGCAATGCAGGCGCCGCTTGCCGGCGGAGCTGTCGATACCAGCCGCATCGTCTCCGTCGGCGGCGCAGTGACCGAAATTCTTTATCAGCTCGGGTTTGCGGACCGGATCATTGCTGTTGATTCGACAAGCCTCTACCCCGCCCAAGCACAGGCAAAGCCTGATGTGGGGTATATGCGACAATTGTCGGCGGAGCCTATTTTGGCACTTGAACCGACGCTTGTTCTGGCGATTGAGGATGCTGGCCCTCCGGAAGTGCTGACCCAGCTCAAGCAAGCCGGTGTGTCAGTCATCATGATCGGCGATACACCCGATGCGTCCGGGGTTGCGGAGAAAATCACACAGATTGCCGGTGCAGTCGACGTGCCGGAGCGGGGTATGGCATTGCGTGAACAGGTCGGGCGTGACCTGGAACAAGTGCGGTCGGCCATCGCAAAACGGTCGGCGCGACCGCGTGTGCTGTTTCTGCTTTCTGTAGGGCAAGGCGGTGCACCGATGGCGGCGGGGCGCGATACCTCGGCTGCGGGTATTATCGAATTGGCGGGGGGCATCAATGCCATCGATGCGTTCGAAGGGTTCAAACCGCTGTCGCCAGAGGCGCTGGTCGCGGCGGCACCCGATTTCATTCTGCTGACAAACCGTTCCTTGGCGCTTCTTGGGGGCAAGCAGGGGGTGCGCACATTACCGGAAATCAGCCTGTCCTCCGGCGTTGCGGAGGAGCGGATCATTGCCATGGATGCGCTGCTGTTGCTTGGTTTCGGACCGCGGATCGCAGAGGCGGCTTCCCAACTGGCTCACCTGCTGCATCCTGAATTGTCACCTGTCTCGGTAATGGGACTTTCTGGCGCAGCCGCTCGATAGGGACGGGAAGCGAGTGATGCCAGGTATGATAATATGAGTGCTGATACCGCTACCGATACCTTGCCGGCCTTCCGTTTTAGGCAAAGCAGGAAGACGCGCCTGCTTTGGGCGTTATGCGTCCTGCTGCTCGTGTCGTTTCTGCTTGCGGTGGGATCGGGTGCGGTTGCCATCGCTCCGCTGCAGGTGTTGAGCATTCTGGCGGCGCAAGTCGGTCTCGAACTGCCCTGGGAATATGCGCGGCGCGAAGAGATCGTGCTGATGGCGATACGCCTGCCGCGCGCGATCCTGGCGATACAGGTCGGGGCGGGGCTTGCCATCTCCGGTGCTGCTTTGCAGGGGCTGTTTCGCAATCCGTTGGCAGATCCCGCATTGATCGGCGTCTCTGCCGGCGCGGCTCTGGCGGCAGTTTCCATGATCGTCTTCGGAAGTCTGATCGCCGCCTCGGTGCGTTTTTTGCCAGGCGCCTATCTTCTGCCGCTCGCCGCATTCGCAGGTGGGCTCGCCGCGACTTGGCTGGTCTATCGGATCGCCAACCGCAATGGCCGGACGGATGTGGCGACCATGCTGCTTGCCGGGGTCGCGGTCAATGCCATTACCACAGCCGCAATCGGGTTGTTGATCTTTGTCAGTACCGATCAACAGTTACGGGATCTGAACTTCTGGTTGCTTGGCGGGCTTGGCGGCAAGACATGGCATGAAATTCTGCCCGCCACCTTTTTCATCACTGTTGCGGCGGGTGCCTTGTCTTTGTTTTCGCGGCACCTCAATGCCTTGTTACTGGGCGAAAGCGAAGCGGTGCATCTTGGTTTCAACATTGAACAGACCAAGCGCATGATTGTCATATTGGTGGCGTTGACGACCGGCGCATCCGTCGCTGTGACCGGCATTATCGGCTTTGTCGGGCTTGTGGTGCCGCATCTGGTGCGGCTTCTGATAGGTCCCGATCATCGGACATTGATGCCCGCTTCCATGTTGCTTGGCGCGGCTATATTGCTGCTTGCGGATCTGGGTGCGCGGACAGTCGTTCTGCCTGCGGAATTGCCGGTCGGTATTTTGACAAGCTGTATCGGGGGCCCCTTTTTCCTTTGGCTGTTACTGCGGCGCCCAGCGGGCGGGGGCTGGTAATGCTGGCGGCTGTGGATATCGATCTTGCGCTGGATGGCCACCGGATCCTCGATTCGGTATCGCTCGGACTACGCGCCGGTGAATTTGTCGCCGTGTTGGGGCCAAACGGGGCGGGAAAGTCGACATTGCTCGCCATCTTGTCCGGGATCCGCAAGCCCGATGCCGGAAACGTAACCCTTGATGGCCGGCCGCTTTTCAGTTGGGCACCACAGGCGCTGGCGCGCAAACGCGCGGTATTGCCGCAATTTTCCGAACTTAATTTTGGCTTTCGCGCGTTGGAAGTCGTGCAGCTTGGTCGCACCCCGCATACCGGCCAAAGCAGCCGTAAACGCGATCTGGATGTCGCTTTTGCCGCACTTGAAGCCACCGAAGCCGCGCATCTGGCCGACCGCATTTACCCCACCTTGTCAGGTGGTGAAAAACAGCGTGTGCAGTTGGCGCGTATCCTCGCGCAACTCGATTTGCCTGCACCGATCGAGAGGTCGCCTGATCGGGCCACAGACCAGGCGCGCTATCTGCTGCTTGATGAACCGATTGCAAGCCTTGATCCCGCGCATCAGCACGCGACACTTAAAATTGCCCGGAACGCAGCGCGTCAGGGGGCGGGCGTCTTGGCGATATTGCATGATTTCAATCTCGCGGCGATGTATGCGGACCGGTTGGTCCTGATGCATCGCGGGCAGGTTGCCGCTATAGGCGATGCCGCGTCGGTATTGACCCCGGCCTTGATCGACACGGTCTTCAATCTTGCGGTGGAAGTGATTACCCATCCGCATCTTGATTGTCCGCATATCGTGCCGGTTTAGCGCGCGCTGCCGCACCAGATGCTTCAGATGATAATGAGTTGCATTGTTATTTAGGAGGTAGTATAGCAAACCCGTTCCGCTGAAACGCCACATCAGGGGCAAGTGATCCCGGTCATAACTACCCGGCTTGCCGCATATGAGGCGAGCGGGATGCAACGGATCAAACGCCACTGCGGGTTATGTCTTCAGGGATATCACCCGAACTCGGTGTTTCTAACAAATTCAAATAGGGGGATGCGGTAACAGCCGCACCCGCCTGAAGTCCAAGCCAGCCACTGACAGCCCGCACCAGCTTAGGCAGCCAGCCAGGACCGTTCAATAAAATGCCACGTGTATGGCGAAGGATGGTTATGGCTAACAAGTCTGTATTTGTGCGGCATGCCGCAATGCTCTGTTTCTCTGTATCGATATGGCCCGCTGTGGCCTATGCTGACCAAGATAATGAAAGCGAGGGTGAAAATCTCGGCCCGGTGGTGGTATCGGCGACGCGAACCGAAACGCCTGCTTCTGAGCTGACGCAGTCAGTCACTGTTGTTACACGCGACGAGCTTGAGAAGCAGAGCCGTATCAGCCGCAATGTCGGCGCGATCCTGGGCAAGACCGTGCCCGGTTTCAGCCCCAGCACGGAAGCATTAACAGACTTCGGGCAAACCCTTCGCGGGCGGAATTTCCTCACGCTTATTGACGGGGTACCGCAATCGACACCGCTGCGCGACGGGCGCCGGTCGTTGAATACAATTGATTCAGGCGCCATCGAACAGATCGAAGTCGTCCGTGGCGGCACGGCGGTCTATGGCTTCGGCGCGACAGGCGGATTGATCAACATGATTTCCCGCCGCCCCGAAGACGGCGCCTTCAACGGCCGCGCGGAAGTCGGGGTCAAATTTTCGACCACCGAGGTTGATGATTCCGAGGAACTGCATGGCAGCATACAGGCATCGGGCCGCCGCGATGCGTTCGACTATCTGGTGAATGCCACCTATGTGCAACGCAACGGCTTTTTTGACGCCGATGGCGACCGCATCCCCGCCGATCCGTTCGGTGTACAAGGTGGTTTGGCCGACACCGATGAATATAATATCCTGGCCAAACTTGGTTATGAGCCCGAGGGCAAGGATCAGCGTCTGGGCGTCACCATCAATCGATTTGAAATCCAACAGGACAGCGATTTCGCGGGTATCGGGGTCGGCAACCCCGCCTTACGAATCAAGACGCCAGCAACCCGTGGTGGCATTAATGTTGCCAAACCCGGCACTGAAAACAGTCTTGTCAATCTCGATTACAGTAACGGTTCGATCATGGGCAGCAGTGTCAAGGCACAGCTTTACTATGGTGATCTGACGACACGCTTTTCCAAATTTCCCGGCTTTAGCCAAGTGGAAATCAACTCCGAAAAACGCGGTGCACGGCTGACGATCGATACGCCCGTTACAATTGGACAGATGTCATTCAACGCCGTTTGGGGGCTTGATTATCTCAACGACAAGACGAAGCAACCTGCACTCGATGGGCCGGACACCACACCCAGGCTTGATCAGGATGCATATGCGGGCTTTCTACAGCTTGAAGTTCCTGTCGGCGACAGGCTGATGCTGCGTGGCGGCGCGCGATATGAGGATATCTCCGTCGATGTCGATGATGTCGTTAACGACAATGCGATCTTTGTGCGTGGCGGTACGCTTGACTTCGACGAGCTATTGCTGAACGGCAGTGCAATCCTGTTCGTCACGGATTCCATTGAATTATTCGGTGGTGCATCGCAGGGGTTCTCTCTCGCCGATCTGGGGCGCTCCATTGCCAGCACTCTGGCGACGAATGTCTCCGTGCTGCAATCAGAAGTGCAGACCGTTGATAATTATGAGCTTGGTGTTCGGGTGATGCGGCCCAGTTGGGACGCGTCCCTTGCCGGCTTCTTGAGCGAATCCGACAATGGCACAACCTTCAATCAGGCACTGGTGATCGTGAAACAGCCTGAGCGCATTCACGGGTTGGAACTGTCGGCCAACGCGACGCCGTGGGCCAGGACAAAATTTGGCGGTAGCTTCGCCTGGCTCGATGGGGAGGTCGATCTCAATGGCGATGGCGATTACGAGGAAGACCTGCCCACCACCCGTATTCCGCCCGTAAAAATAAGCGGGTATGCGGATTATAGCCCGCGCGAGAATATCGTTACGCGTTTGCAGGGCCTCTATTCGGGTGAACGCAATCCTGTCAGCACGCAGTTCGGCAATGGCGAAGTCGATTCCTATGTCATTTTCGATTTCTATGCGAGCGTTACCACCCGGTTCGGCATCTTTGACCTCGGCGTGCAAAACCTTCTCAACAAGGATTATTTCCCGGTTCTGAGTCAGGCCGGCGCCTTGCCCTTCGGCTATTCGACAGGGCCGGGCCGGACGGTGTCGCTGACTTATGGAATCCGCTGGTAACGGTCAGGACAGGGTAAGATGGCGCCTGCTGCGATAAAAAAATGGTTTCTCGTACATAAGTGGACAAGCCTTGTCAGCATGGTGTTCCTGCTGATGCTGTGCGTGACAGGGTTGCCGCTTATCTTTTATCACGAGATCGACCATGCGCTGGGCTATTCGATTGATGCGCCCGATGTCGCGGATCCCGCACAACGCGCAAATATCGATGATATCGTCCGCGACGCGGCCTCACGCCGGCCTGATGACAAGGTGCAGTATCTGGTCGGGAACGCCGATGAACCCGAATTGTGGTTTGTCCGGATGGGTGCGGATATCAATGCCCTGGAAGCTTCCGCATTCTACATCTATGACGCGCGGACCGGCGATTTCCTGCATGACTATCCGCTTGGCCAAGGGGTGATGAATATCGTCTTCCGTTTGCATTACGATATGTTTGCAGGGATCGCAGGCACACTTTTCCTTGGCCTGATGGGGCTTGTCTTCGTTGCTTCGCTCATTTCGGGCATTGTGCTTTACGGCCCATATATGCGGAAACTGCGCTTTGGTGATATCCGCCGGTTGCGCAGCAAGCGGATTAAATGGCTCGATATCCACAACTTCACCGGCGTTGTCACTTTTGTCTGGCTGTTTGTGGTTGCCCTGACCGGAGTGATCAATACGCTTTCCATCCCGATTTTCGGCCAGTGGCAAGCCAGTCAGCTTGCCGAAATGGTCGCGGCGCAGCCCGAACGCCCTATCGACCCGGCGGCAGAAGTTTCGGCCGATGCTGCGTTGCGTGCCGTACAGGCAGTGACTCCGGGGCAACATTTGGGCTTCATGGCATTTCCCGGCAACCATTTCGCCAGCCCAACCCATTTCACGGCCTTTATGCAGGGCGCTGAATCCTGGCAGTCGAAGCTTTTGCAGCCTTATCTGATTGATGCATATAGCGCGCAAATCGTCGCACATCGGGAATTGCCCTGGTATGTCAATGCGCTTCTCCTCTCCCAACCGCTGCACTTTGGTGATTATGGCGGTATGCCGTTGAAAGTTCTGTGGGCGTTGCTCGACAGTGTTGCAATCCTTGTGCTGATCAGCGGCATCTATCTGTGGCTAAAGCGCCGCCATATCTCGTTTGAGGACTGGTTCGCCGCCGCGCGCGAAGACGGCAATGCAGCCCAGGCCGAACTGCCCGCCAACCACCTTGCAGGGGGGTCATGATGCGCCGGGGCGGAGTGCAGCCGAGGGTTTGGCTGATGCCGGTTTTTATCGGGCTCGCTTCGGCGGTGGGACTGGTCACCGCATTGCTGGATAACGGTGTGGGAGAAGTTTTTTCCTGGATCGCTCTTGGCCTGCCTGTCGTCCTGTCATTCTGGTATCTCGCGGGACTTAATATAGCCTGCGTTCCGGGGCGTTCTGGCCAACCGAAATCGCAAACACACAAGGCCACCGGCTAGCCATGCCGGTTCGCGCTGTTCGCTGCGCGGCGCACAGATTTCAGACAGGGGATATTCAGTATGGAAGACAGATATGAGGCGGGGGACGGGATGAGCCTTGTGGCAAGCCCCGTGACAGATAGGGTGAGTGAGGGGCTGACCGCAAACCCAGGCCCGATGTTCGCTGAATTGGTTGATCTGCTCTCTGTGGGTGGTCCGGTTGTCGCGATCTTGTGTGTGCTGTCTTTTTTTGCGGCCATGATCGGCATCGCCAAGCTCATGCAATTTCATTCCGTCAAGCTCGGGAGCCGGGCAACCGCACGACAGGCCATGCAATTATGGATGCAAGGCAATATCCGTGCGGCAAGCCGGCTCGCGGGGCAGTCGTCCAATCCATTGGCGCAGGCGCTTGCGCATGCCATGCATGGCCTTGAGCGCGGGGTGCCTGAGCCACGGCTCAAGGAGGCGGTGGCGGGATATTGTAATGATGCGCTTGCCCATTTGCGTGGCTGGTTCCGCCCGCTTGAGGTAATTGCCGCGCTGTCCCCTTTGTTGGGTCTGTTCGGGACCGTGCTGGGGATGATCGAGGCTTTTCAGCAACTTGAAAAAGCGGGAAACCAGGTCAATCCGGCAATTCTGTCGGGCGGCATTTGGGAGGCTTTGCTGACCACCGCCGTCGGGCTCGCGGTCGCCATTCCTGTGGTTGCGCTATTGAACTGGCTTGAAAGCCGGGTCGACGGGCTTGAGCAGGCAATGGAGAGTTATCTCACCCGTCTGTTTACGGATGAGTTGGCGCTTGATGCGGAACAACCCGAAAGCGTTGGAGAGGCAAATGACCATTTCACTTACAGCGAACCTGCAATCGCCGCCGGCGAGTAGGATCGGCGCAACACAGCGCGCGCGGCGGCCGCTCATCAGTCTGACACCGCTGATCGATGTGGTTTTCATCCTGCTTGTCTTTTTCATGTTGGCCTCCTCATTCCTGCAATGGCGTGTGATCGATATCAATGTGCCGGGTTCGGGCGGCCCGGTCATGGATGATCTGCAAAAAGTTCGTATCGATATTTACCCTGATGCGTTGCAGCTCGGCGCGCATCGCGTCGCGCCTGATGAAATTGTGGGCCTTATCGGCAGGCTATATGGGGACGGGTCGGATATCGCGGTGGCGTTGCGGTCGATGCCCGATACCCATGTGCAGGCGATCGTGACGACGCTTGATCATCTCGCCGAGGGCGGGATCACCAATGTCACCCTCGTGGCGGCGGAAGCGGAGTAGCAAAATGCCTGTCTCCCCACGCCGGTCTGATGACGGGGATAGCCGCATCCTGCCGCTGATCAATATTGTTTTCCTGCTGCTGATATTTTTTCTCGTGACAGGCGCGTTGAGCGCGGCTGACCCCTTCCCGACCACGCCGCCCCGCTCAATCGCCCATACAGAGGCGGACGGGGAGGCCATCGTCATATTGCTTGGGGCATCGGGCCAAATCGCCCTCGATGGAGCGATTATCGAAGAGGCGGTTCTGCGGGAGGCGATTGGCAACCATATGGCGGCCAACACACCGCCTGCAGTACACCTCAAATCCGATGCCCGGGTCAGTGGCGTGAAACTTGTCGGCTTGCTCGATCTGCTGCGCGAGGCCGGGGTCGAACGGCTCAGGCTCTTGACGGTCCGGGGGTAGGAGACCGGCTTATGCGCAAAATACCTTTGCGTTGGCGGTGGGCGGCATTTCTGGCTGCGGGACTGCACCTTGTTCCTTTGGCCATGATCATCTGGCAACCGGTGGAGATAAACGGGGCGCAGCTGCCGGGTAATGCGGGCATCGCGGTGGCGCTCGCACCCGCGGGCCGGGCCCCCGGCGATCCTGATCCGCAACCCGAAACCGAACAGGCAAACGCGCCTGCCACAGCGAGCGAGGCGGATCCCGCGCCCGAAAACACAGAAGCCGAAATCGCCGAGATACCCGACCAGCCGCAACCGGACCCGCCAGTTACCACGCCGTCAGTCAAACCGTCCAAACCTGTCACGAAAGCCGCCAAGCCACCGGCAAACAAGCCTCACCAACCGATCGCTGAAAAGGCTGATAACGCTCCCGCGCCTGCGACACAACTATCGGGCGCGGCAGGCAATTCGGGAGATCGCGATAGTGATGAGACGGGCAATGTGGCGGCGGACCCCTCCGACAGCGGTGGTGGCGATCCCGGTGTCAAGGCCGACTATATGGCGGTGCTGCGGGCCTGGCTTGAAACGCACAAAAAATATCCAAGACGCGCACAAATGCGCCGGCAGGAGGGTACCGCCCTGCTTTTTTTCATCGTCGATGAAAACGGAAAAGTGATCGAGTTCAAGCTACGCCAAAGCTCGGGCTACGCCGCTCTTGACCACGAGGTGACCGAGATGTTGAAACGCGCCGAGCCTCTACCCCGTATTCCCCCCGAAATGCAAAAGGCACAACTCTCCCTACTGGTCCCGGTCCAGTTCTATCTCAGATAGGAAGCACTCGTTCCCGGCGTTGTTTGGACCTTTCGCGGGATTGTTGCGCTCGTTTGTTTGGTATTTTGCCCCAAAGGCAAGACATCATGGCACAGCAACCAACCCCGTAGTCCTGCGCCGAAGCCGTTATCCATCGTCATCGGCCTCCACCTTCGGAATAGAGACTATGCCAACATGAAGTTTTCGATAGCCACTGGCAAATTGATTGATGTCATTAGCAATTTTGTCAAGTGCTCTAGCCGAGTTTTCGGCGGTTGTAGACGCACTTGAGGTATGCAGAAAAGATTTAACATCGAGAGGACATTCAACGGGAGGCATTTCCTTGCTGCCTTTTTTGAAACGACAAATTGCGGTTATTTCCTGTTCGCCAATCGCAGCAATGAGGCCATGATATTGCCCCCAGTCGATTTCTCTGCTCTCACCAGGGCCGAGCGCGGGAATACCGTCGATAAGCGGGCCGTCTTCCATCAATCCAGGTTTCTCTACGTTTTCGGGAGACATACCAAACGCTCTTGCGGGAACCGGATGAGAAAACTCAAACCGAACGTCCCGCGCAAGCCCGGCACCGACGTTCTTCGCGACAAGCTGGAGAATCGTTGAACGTTGTTGGTCATGGACGACTGTTAGGACTACACATGGCTCCGACTGGCCAGCCAATATTTTTCTAGTCAAAACGACATAGACGAACGTAAGCCCAGCTAAAATCAAAGTGGCTAATGCAGTAATCCATGCGCTCCAGTCCAGAGTCGATATAAATTCGGCTGTGAGTTTGGCAGTAGAGTCATCCATATCTGTTCGCGTTTGCAGAATTAACGTTTGTATGGGGTATCCTGCGAATGAAGCTCGCTTGAACCGAGACAACTGGCTAAGTGGTCCATTTGTTAAGTTAGGACTTGGTCGCTATTGCAATCCAGTTGCGGCGGCTGGAGCGTAGCGTAAGCCATGGCAACTGGATAGGGCAAGATTGTTTCCGGTGCCGGTGGTTTATATCCCAGCGAGCTGTGCGGTCTGACCGTGTTGTAATGCCGCCGCCAGCGCTCGACCAAGATCTTCGCCTCCTTCAGGCTGTAAAATATCTCCGTATTTAAGAGTTCGTTCCTGAGCTTGCTGTTGAAGCTTTCATTGTAGCCACTCTCCCACGGACTACCCGGTTCGATATTAAGCGTCTTCGCGCCAACCCGGCCCAGCCAGTCCCTGACGGCATGCGCCGTAAACTTCGCGCCATAATCGGAGCGGATATGATCTGGCACACCACGCTGTGTAAACAACCCGGTGAGCGTATGAAGCACATCATCCGATTTGAGCTTGCGGGCCGTCGTAATCGCCAGACACTCGCGCGTGTATTCATTGATCACGGTCAGCATCCAGAGTGCCCTGCCATCATGCGTGCGGGTCATGACAAAGTCATACGCCCAGACATGGTTACGCCAACTTGAGCGTAACCGGATGCAGGAACCGTCACTCAGCCATAACCTGCCGCGCTTTGGCTGCTTCTTTGGTACTTTCAGCCCCTCTCGCCGCCAGATACGCTCCACGCGCTTGTGGTTCACATATCAGCCCTCCTTGCGTAGCAAGGCTGTAATGCGGTGATACCCGTGACGCCCGTATTCGCTGGCCAGTGGGATGATGGATGCAGTCAGGGCACCTTCATCCGATCTGGCAATACGGGCCCTGAAGATGGCCATCGCCCTGCGACAACCACCAAAGGGGGCTGCATCCATCAATTCGACAGGGTCAGCCAGTATTGCTCATATGATTACCAGAATCCGCTGTACCAGCATCACTTCAAGGTTTCGATGAGCGGTGAGGGGAACTGTTATGACAATGCGGTTGTCGAAACCTTCTTCAGGACGATCATGGCGGAGCTAACTTGGAGGCCGCCCTGGCAAACACGGCGCGCAGTTGAATTGGCTATCTTCGCATACATCAATTGGTTCTATAATCCGTGCCGGCATAACTCAGCCCTGGGCTGGAAAAAGCCCAGTCGCATTCGAACGGAAAGTGCCCCAATTGCGCACTTGGGGCGGCACAAAACCGTGACAGGTTCAAGAATTTATTGATGACCTGCCGATTTCTGAGATCTCTTTCCGCCTGAAGCCCTTTGGCGGTGAAAAGTAGATAAAGCTGGTTGTGTGCCCCCGCAACCAACTCATAGAGTTTTATT
>OBJS01000228.1_pt1 | contig 15174 bp, 13 predicted proteins | sample 1519851 | NCBI WGS metagenome assembly OBJS01 (sample SAMN03019806, study PRJEB22545) | beach sand metagenome | biome: beach; feature: sea beach; material: beach sand | place: USA: Municipal Pensacola Beach, FL | collected 2010-10-20 | depth 25-47 cm m
GGTTCTCCTCATCTAAATCGACCCACTTTTGCGCAGCCACCAAAGCTTGGGCCATAGCACCAGCTTGAAAAGAGAGCTTCGTTGCTCGCTCTGCGACACCTGGATCCTCTGCATTACTTAGGGCGTGTAAATAATGAGTAATCGCAATATCATAACGATCTCGTTTCAAACCCATCTCTGCGACTAACAGAGTAAATAGGATCTCAGGTGTGAAGGGCTTCGAAGGTGGTTCAATTGTTAAATCCGGTTCAACAAGGGGTGAGAGTACTTGTGAGGTCTCAACGGATGTGGAATTTCCCTCCAGTGCCACATGAGCACACCCGGAAAGGAGCAAAAAAATCGGTATTAATCTGGCTGTTAGGTTCAATTTCATCCCAATGACCTCTATTCGACGACGCACTGGCAAGTCAGTGACGCCCGATTCCTATACTTCGTATTGTCGATTAAAATTCGCACATTTATTGTTAAATGTTTGGTCATTTTTTGAAAATTCATCTCCAAGCGATCACCTAATATGTCGTTAATCGTCTGCGGATTAAATCACACCACAGCAAACTTAAATCTCCGGGAGAAAGTACACTTTCCTCTAGATAAGACCGAGCCTGCACTCAGTGAATTACGCCAAAAGCTAGGTATCCCAGAGGCAGTGATACTCTCCACCTGTAACCGTACGGAACTCTATTGCCGAACAGAGTCCCACACTGCTCTCAATATTAGCGGCTGGTTAGGCCAATACCATCAGCTGTCTAATACGGAATTAGAGCACGCTTTATACCATTATAAAGACAGCGACGCCGTTAAGCATCTCATGCGGGTCGCCAGCGGCCTCGACTCCATGGCACTAGGTGAGACTCAGATCCTTGGCCAAGTCAAACAGGCTTACTCCATCGCGCGTCAGGCAGGCATGGTAGAAAGCTTCATGTCACGCCTGTTCGAATGTTCTTTTTCTGTTGCAAAACAAGTACGTACGGATACCGAGATCGGTGCAAATCCGGTTTCTGCAGCATCCGCCGCAGTACGCCTATGCCAGCAAATATATCCTGATCTCAGCAAGGTGACTGCACTCGCCATAGGCGCCGGTGAAATGATTGAACTGACCATTCAACATTTACTGGGTCAAGGGTTAATTAACCTATTGGTCGCTAACCGCACCGTTGGTCGAGCCGCAGTACTGGCCAATGCCTACGGCGGTCAGGCCATTGCCCTCACCGAGCTTGCAGAGCAACTGCCTCAAGCAGATGTAGTCATCAGTTGCACTGCTTCTCCGGTGCCGGTGTTGGGAAAAGGCACAGTTGAGCGGGCAATCAAGATCCGTAAGCACAAGCCAATGTTTTTAGTCGATTTGGCCGTACCTAGGGATATTGAACCGGAAGTATCCTCTATGGATGACGCCTATTTATACACCATTGACGATCTTGAATCGGTCATTGCCAGCAACTTAAAATCCCGCCAAACGGCGGTCAAATCAGCGGAATACATCATTGAAGAAGAATCGGCTGCGTTTTTAGAGTGGGAGCGCGCTTCCGGAGTGGTGGACTCTATTCGCGAGTACCGAGAAAAAGCAGAGCAGCTGCGACTCCAAGCCATCTCAAAAGCACTGCAGCAACTGAGCTCCGGGGTCGATGCCCAGAAAGTGGTAGAACAATTAGCCCACACACTTACCAATAAACTCACTCATGGTCCGACCACACAATTAAAGAAATTCGGTTCGGAAAACCATGAGCAGGCAATTTTAATTGCACGACAACTTTTAGAATTAAATCACGAGAAAGAATAAATCACAAAATGATGCAATCATCTTTGCTACAAAAATTAAATACTCTCGCAGAACGTTATGAGGAGTTAGGTCTATTACTAGGCAATGCTGAAGTCATTAAAGACCAGAAAAAATTTCGACAGTACTCTCAGGAATATGCCAGATTGGAAGCACTCACAGAAACTTATAACGAATACAAAAAAGTACTCAGCGCCATTGATGACGCCAACCAGATGCTACATGAAGACGACACGGAGTTACGTGCTTTAGCACAAGATGAATTAGAACAAGGCAAAGCACAGGTTGATGTCCTCGAACTTAAACTAAGAAAACACCTACTGCCCCAAGATCCCAATGATGCGAAGAACATCTTTCTCGAAATCCGTGCCGGAACAGGTGGCGACGAGGCTGCCCTGTTTGCCGCTGATCTCTACCGTATGTACGCCAAATATGCAGAATCACAACGTTGGCAAATCGAGATCATGAATGAAAGTTACAGCGAACAGGGCGGTTATAAAGAAATTATTATGCGCGTAGTCGGAACTGGTGCGTATTCCAAACTAAAATTTGAATCGGGGGCTCATCGCGTTCAGCGTGTACCCGTCACAGAATCCCAGGGCCGCATCCATACCTCTGCGTGCACCGTGGCCATCATGCCCGAAGCAGATGAAGTAGAAGAGATAGATATCAGTCACCAAGATCTACGAATAGATACCTTTCGTGCCTCCGGGGCTGGTGGCCAGCATGTGAATAAAACAGATTCTGCGATTCGCATTACTCATTTACCAACCGGTATCGTCGTTGAATGTCAGGACGAACGTTCTCAACATAAGAACCGAGCACGGGCAATGTCTCTGTTGAGCGCCAAGTTACTCGCGCAAGAGCAAGACAAACAAGCCAGTGAACAAGCACAGATGCGCAAGAGTTTGGTGGGTAGCGGGGATCGTTCAGAACGAATTCGCACCTATAATTATCCTCAGGGACGAGTCACAGATCACCGCATCAATCTGACACTTTACAAACTCGAAGAAGTGATGGAGGGCGCTTTGAATCAAGTAATTGAGCCACTCATCAACGCCCACCAAGCAGATATGTTGGCGACACTCTCAGAGGATGATTCATGATCGTCCAGGAGGCGCTTGAGTATGCGCAAACTCTACTCGCACCAAGCAGTGAATCACCCCGGCTAGATGCCGAGTTACTGTTGGGCGCGATTCTAGATTGCGATAGAACAGCACTACATATTCATCAAGACCGCACCATTGCCAAACAACAGTCCGAAGCGTACCTAAAGTTAATTCAACAACGCCAAAACAGAATGCCGATCGCTTATTTACTGGAAGAAAAAGAATTTTGGTCACTCTCTTTTAAAGTGACACCTGATACCTTAATTCCCCGCCCCGCAACTGAAACTTTAATTGAAGTGGCCTTAGAAAATTTACCGCCGAAACAAGCAACCAGAATATTAGAGCTGGGCACTGGCAGCGGCATTATCGCTACCGTATTAGCCATGGAACGTAACCAGTCTTATATTGTCGCCACAGATATTAGTGTGGAAGCATTAAAGATTGCTAAATATAACGCTTCAGTACATCAATGTTCAGCGATCAGTTTTCTATGTAGCGACTGGTATAGTGCGCTAAACGAAGTGGAATTCGATCTCATCGCCTCAAATCCACCGTACATTAGTCACGATCATGAATGTCTCCTAGATTCGAGTCTAACTGCTGAACCACTTCACGCACTAGAGGCTGGAAAAACTGGGCTTGATGCATTAAAAGTCGTTATCCCTGGCGCAGTACCATACTTAAAAACTGGCGGCATACTCATAGTGGAACATGGATACGATCAACAATCCAATGTGCAATATTTGTTTCACCAAGCGGGCTTTACTCAGGTACGTACCGTTCAAGATCTGCAACAACAACCTCGCATAACCATTGGTCAAAAATAACACTCAAGGTACTGCCACTTTGTTATCAGACAAACAACTACAACGGTACAGTCGCCACATCTTACTACCTAACGTAGATGTAGCGGGACAACAAAAGTTACTGCAATCGCACGTATTGATCGTAGGCCTGGGAGGACTTGGCTCTCCTGCCGCCATCTATTTGGCCGCATCTGGAATAGGCAAAATGACTCTATGCGATTTTGATCGGGTGGATGAATCTAACCTACAGCGCCAAGTTCTCTACCACGACGCACAGGTTGGTCAGAGTAAAACCGATGCCGCGAAACGACACTTATTACAGCTCAATCCAGATCTTCAGGTTGATCTAGATGCCGATGTGCAAAACCTAGAAACGCTCCGCGACCACTGCAAGCAAGTGGATGCGATCATCGATGCTTCAGATAACTTCCAAACCAGGCATGCTGTCAACCAAGCCTGCTTTGCCAGCCGAAAGCCTTTGATTTCCGCTGCCGCCATTCGTATGGAGGGGCAAGTGGCGGTATTCGATTTCCGCCAATCAGGCTCACCCTGTTATGCCTGCCTCTATAGCCAAAACAGCACTGATCCCACCCAGGAGACCTGCACTGAAAATGGTATTCTAGCGCCAGTAGTGGGTATTTTAGGAGCGATGCAAGCTTTAGAAACCATCAAAGTGTTACTCAACATAGGTGAAACCTTGAACGGTAAACTACTGCTATTTGATGCCTTCATGCAAGACTGGCGTCAAGTAAGACTCCATCCTGATCCGGCATGCGAAGTATGCAGCTTAAAGTAGAAAACATGAAAATCCCAAGAACGCTGGCGCTTTCCTTGATGAAAAAGGCAGAAGATCTGTCCAGTTGGCAGATCGGTTTAGTGGTTCAAACTGGTTCCGGTCACTTTAGCTGCCCCATTCTCAAGGTGAACGTAGAAAAATTGACACCTGAAGCCTGTGCAGAAGCAATTACTGAACAACTGAATCAATATTACTCACAAAACAAGGAATTAATAGCATTTTTCTGTTTGGAGCCTATTCCAGAAAACCTAATGGGCACATTGCAGATTCTGCCCCAATCTCCTCATACCATATTAGCTATCTCCATGAATATAAAAGGAGTTTTAGAAATTTCCGCGCTTAAAAAGGAGGCTGAAAATTGGCGAAAGCTACCAATCCAAGTAGGATCTAGTGTTGATTAAAAAAACCATAGCTATTTACCCAAGAATAAAATTAAAATAAACGGTTATCTCGATTTGATAGATTTTATTAAAAAAGAATTGTCTAAGCGTTTAATTGTATATTCTATTGTGGATCCATTATTGTCGATTAAATATACAATCAATCGGAAGCCATTTCTCCGACACAGTACCCGAGCAAGCTGTGCGTAGAGGTGGATAGATGCTCTGAGATGCCTTTCAACCACCACGTTGAAAAGCACAGTACCAGTAAATGTTGGTCAGTTCACAGGAAGACAATATCCAACGAATTCCACGGTAAGGATGCCAAATTGCCCTGATTAAAACAGAATCGGGGCAGAGAAGAACATCAGCGGTACGGACTATCACCTGTGCCCAGTTTGGAGAGCGCTCCGTGCGAAGATTGTTGGAAATACTTGCACGATTAAAGCTGTATCAAATATTTTTGGTATCAGTGTTTTCTGCTGTGCTACTGGCAGCGCTCATCGCACCACAAATATATCGCTTTATAGAAGGTGAGATTAACACCGGCATTCATGTCGCTACTATATTATCTACATTTTTAGTCACCACCCCGCTCATATACCTCTATATCTTAAACATCGTACGCTTACTCGAACATGAGGAGCGCATTAAAAAAGCAAATGCGAATACGCGTTGGAAAAACCAAGTGTTTCGCTCCCTGCTTGAACTAAGCGTTAGTATGCATCAAACCGAAGAACTACCAGCACTAATCGATAAAATATTGGCGACACTCAAAGATCTCTATAGCGATTGTGAATTTGCGGTGATGATACACGGCAATCGTCCAGGTATGATCAGATACTTCGCCACCACTTCACTTACTGATAAAGAAAAATCTTATCTAGTCGATCATGCCGCCCAGCTGGCGCAAAAAGAATTCGACACCGTCGTAGAAGTGCTCGAACAAATCACGCCCGGTAATCAAACAAATGGAAAAAATTTTGTTCAACCGCCTACCTGGACAATTCTTCCCATGCATGGTCGTGGACAAAATCTAATTGGAACATTAGTCATAAAAGCAGCGGATATAGACACCTATGCGAAAGAGATAATGACCTTATTTCTGGAGCAAATCTCAGTGGCAACGGAAAATAAACTTCTGGCCATTGAACTTGAAAAGCTGGCGAATACGGACGCATTAACAGGCGCGTATAACAGAACCTTTTTCGAAAAAGAGCTACGAAGGTACGTGCAGGCGGCTTATCGAAATCCAGATATATACTTCTCTATACTGGTGATCGACATCAACGGCCTTAAAGAGATCAATGATAAATTCGGTCACGCCGCAGGCGATCAATTAATTATTATCGTCAGCCGACTACTCATGGGGATCATTCGTGAAGCTGATTTATTGACCCGTTTCGGAGGCGATGAATTTGTGATTCTCTGCCCAAATACAAACAGCCATCAAGTGCATTTGATAGAACAACAGATTCGAGATAAAGAGAAAAGTGCTGAGGTGATCATCCAGTCTGAAGATTCAGACACTATCAAGATCCCTGTTCGAATGAGCATCGGCACAGCCTGTTCAACAGATTCACCTGCAGATCAAGTAATAAGTCGGGCGGATGCATCCATGTTTGAAGATAAAGAAGCTTTTTACAATCAGAGAAGTCGTTACCGCTAACCCGAACGAGACGATAGTTGCAGTAATTGTTCCACCACTTTTTCCAGCTGGTTCAGGGTGTGGCATTCCTCTAATAAGTCACAGAACGGTTTATAACGATAAATGTCAGAGTCTCCTGTGCCCCAACGTACTTTCGGTTCAGGATTAACCCAAATTAAATTCTTACAGCGATCACGCACAAGTTTCAATATATCTACTCTGGGATCTTCTTCATGATTTCGTGCGTCACCAAGAAACAGTAAAGTGGTTTTTTTATCAATGTGATCTAGATGTTGCTCTTTTAGATCCGATAAAGCTCGGGCATAGTCTGTAGAGCCGTATTGCACTTTCATCTGCGCTCGGCGAATCGCTTCTTGAACGGTGTTGTTCTCAAACTCCTCGGTCACTTCAACCAAATTAGAACAGAATACATAGGTGTGCAGATCATCAAATACTTCGTGCAAACTATGTAAAAAGAGTAACATGAACCGCGTATAGTCGCGCACTGATCCACTGACATCACAAATCGCAATGATTTTAGGCCTGTCGATTTTCTTCTGTTTCCAATGGATATCGAATAGCACACCATCATTCGACATATTGCGACGCATAGTCTTGCGGATATCTAATTTACCCCGTTGAGCTTTTTTACGCCGCTTGGAATACAAACTACTCAACTCATCTGCCATACGCTTCACTATTTGCTGCATTTGCAAATAATCACGCTCTTCCGCATCCGTTAAAATAATGTCTTTAAGCTGCTCTTCTCGCAACTGCTTGGTTGCCGCAGGTGCATATAATTCAAACTGCTCTTCTACGAATGAACGAACTTGCTTGGTTAGAAAACGTTGTGCTTCTCGCAGTTGCACAACATCCTCCTCGGTATACCCCTTTTCTCCCACTTCTGCTTGTTTGACTGCTTGTTGCAGTTTCTCTACGCCCATTTCGCGCATTATTTTTTGGATAAACACCCCTTTTTGACTAGAAAGCCAAATATCACTGAGATCTGCTCGACGAGAAGCAGAAAGCAGTTGGGTTTGCAAGCCAACTGAATCGCGCTGCAGCAACATTTGGATAAAAGGATCATCAAATTTTTCTGCCTGCGACAAAGGACAACTGCCAGAACTACTTTGTTCTGATTCTTGCTGGAGGCTGTGAAAATCAGGCACCTGAAAGAAACGATCAAAAGCCGCGTCGTAGATCTCTTTTTCGTATTTGTTTTTCGTCAACGCAAAAGAGAGCGCGTCTTTCAACATAGTGCGATCTTCAAGCCCAACGAAATCCGCCACCTCGTAAGCATCTAGAGCTTCGGCGACAGAAACTTTTACGTCAGACTTGCGTAACGCCTGGATAAACTCCTCAAGCGTTTGTTCCATCCTTCAATGCCTCAGATTGTGGAAGTAGATTTTCTAGTTCACGATTAGCGACTTCTATATCATCCTCGAATTTCAAAATCACGTTAATGGTATCGCGAATAAATTCTTCATCCATCGTTTCAGCGTTCAAGAGCATTAAGGTTCTCGCCCAATCGATGGTTTCACTGATGGAAGGATGCTTCTTAATTTCCAACTCTCTGACGTTTTGGACAAAACGCACCAAGCTATCATTCAACGCTGCAGGAATGTCAGGGACTCTCGCTCGCACGATACGTTTTTCTAGTTCTACTTCAGGATAACCTATATACAGATGCAAACAGCGACGTTTCAATGCATCGCTAACTTCTCGATTGTTGTTACTAGTCAAAATTACGAAAGGATTCCGCTGCGCCGTAATCGTACCAATCTCTGGTACGGTCACCTGAAAGTCCGATAAGACCTCTAACAACATCGCTTCGAATTCTTGGTCAGACTTATCTATCTCATCGATCAATAGTACTGAACCCTCAGGTTGTCGCATCGCATTTAACAAAGGGCGGGGTTCAAGAAAATGCTCTGAGAAAAATATATCTTCATACTGATGCAATCTATTAATAGATTCTTTCAGACCGGTTGCACCATCCATGAGATCATGGAGCTTATCTTTTAATAATTGTGTGTATAACAGCTGTTTGCCATACTTCCATTCATATAATGCCTTGGTGTCATCCAAGCCTTCGTAACATTGTAATCGAATCAAGGGCACCCCAAGTACATCCGCAGCAGTCTTCGCAAGTTCAGTTTTACCCACCCCAGCCGGACCTTCAGCTAGAATCGGTTTGCCCAAGCTATAAGCCACATAAATAGCGGTTGCGATGCTGCGACTACATATGTAACCGAGCATTTCAAATCGACTCTGAATATCTTCAATAGATGCAAAATGATTGTTGTTTGGGGCATTCATAACCACTCACCGCCTTTATAAATTATAGGGTGGGATCTCCCCACCACTCCCAGCTTATCAGTCAACCTTCGTCAACCAGAAGGTCGATTTATTAACTTCCGGACGGATTAAACCTCCGCCCCAGGTCCAGGAGGTAACATGTACAGAACGCGCATTCTAAACGGATCCAGAATTAAATTGCACATTTTTTCTAGGCGCAAAAATTAAATGCTAATGGTTTAATTATAATTCATTGAAATTTTTGGACTTATGTAAATTTTCACATAGGCACAATGCCACTTTTTTTATGCGTCTGAATCACCTCATTAAAGAGTGCTGGCTCCGGCCGAACGCGATAATTGTCAGTTTGGTCGCTTAAAATGATGTTCCCTAGCGGATCTGTGATAATCACAGTGGGCAGCGTGGTGTCAGAATCATACCCCATCACCTGCATACCCATAGGTAAACCGTCTTCTTGGAAAATCCCTAACTTTTTTGCAGCCTGAAAGTCTTTATCCACTAAATAGTCAAATGCTACCTCCATTGTTCTTGCCAATTTCTGAGTATTCGCATGAGATTGCGGACTGATTAGAGCAACACGTACGCCGTTTGCCTCCAAAGATTGATATTGCGCTGCGATCTCTTTGATTTGAGCCATACATAAGGGACACCAATTGCCGCGAAAAAAAAGAAATATCGTATAATTTCCACGAAATTGTTTAGAGTCGATGTTTTTTCCATTTACCTCCTCAACACTGAACTGAGGCAAAACTTTGCCTACCTCTATCACAGCGCTGCGATGACGACCAAACCGTGAATACCAAAATACGTACACCAAAGTACCGAGCAGCGCGATGCCACCCGAATAGATAAGGGGCAGCATGCTATTGAAGTTTTCTACAAATACACCCATCGCACTGATGATAGTACCGACAAGAGCCAGAATAAGATGGTAGGACAAATTTGGGCTAGTTCTAGGGGTTTGCGACAAACCTAACCAGCCAAAAAAGGCCATCATAGGCGCTGTGGCCAACACAGCACCCAACCAAGCCACAGCGAATCCGGAACTAATAAATGCTACGATAGAATGCATCCCAGCCAATACTAATAGAGTAATATAGAGGGTGATATAAAGAGATTTTAATTTGGAGCGGGACATAATTACCTCGTCTCATGAATGAAAAATTGCTTAGCTATAATTCTCACAGCTTTTATCAATTTACTGTGACAAATTTGACTGACGAACTATTCATTAGTTACAGATCCACCCAATCTTTTTGAAGCGTCCAGTTTAGTAGATGAATTCAACTCTTTGCTTTTAAAATTATGATAATACGTAGCCCAGTCCATCTCCTAATCGTTGCCGGTGTAGGTACCATAATCTTTTTGTTACCTGAAGTGCCTTTAACGCTAAAAAAGGGGCTTTTCATCTTTTGGGTAATTGCCTATTTGTGGGTCAGTGCCTTGATCCACCTATCGGCAACGGCCCTGCTGGTACCTATCTTAGGCATCCTACTCAATGTCAATGGTACCCGCGAACTCTTAGCCTACTTCGCCCACCCTATCATTTTCCTGTTTTTAGGTGGTTTTTCTCTAGCCACGGCCTTTCGCAAGCAAGGACTGGACAAACTCATTGCAGCCAAATTGCTCAGTTTATCTAAAGGGCATATGTTGTATTCATCTTTACTGCTATTCACTGCCACTGCGCTACTTTCGATGTGGATGAGTAATACCGCGGTCGCTACCATGATGTTACCGCTGGCGTTGGGCCTATTGTCCGCCTTTAATCCAGACGAACAACCTCGCGTCTATTATTTTGTACTGTTAGGGATCGCTTATTCCGCTAGTGTTGGTGGCATGGGCACGCTAGTGGGTAGCCCACCTAATGCCATTGTGGCTGGCGCATTGGATCTTACTTTCCTCGATTGGATTAAGATCGGCTTGCCAAGTTCCTTAATCATATTACCAATTCTATGGTTGATTCTATACTGGTTAATCCGGCCTGCCTCAATTCAGCTAAAGGCGCAGGCTGTAGACACCAAGTTATCCCAAGCACAAATTGTCACTTTAGTTATTTTCTTTTTAACTATTATTGCCTGGCTATTTAGCCATCCGTTGTCAAAGGTATTCAATGTGACCAAGTCTTTTGATTCTGTGATTGCCATGTGTGCGTTACTGCTACTTATCCTTACTCGAATGATATCTTGGAAAGATTTGGAGAAAGGCACAGATTGGGGTGTTTTAATACTTTTCGGAGGCGGACTTTGCCTCGGTGGTATTCTATCTGATACTGGTACGACAGAATTTCTGGCAATATCTTTTTCATCTCTCTTCAGCAACACAGCATTTGTGATTTTCTTAATTGGACTCATCACCTTCGTGGTTTTTTTGACAGAGCTGACAAGCAATACCGCTAGTACAGCCCTATTAGTGCCCATTTTTATAGGTATTGCCCACACGTTAAATTACTCACCCCATTTTTTCGCGATTGCAATTGGGTTATCTGCCTCCTGCGCATTTATGTTGCCAGTGGCCACACCACCCAATGCGCTGGTGTTTGGCACCGGATTCGTACCGCAAAGAAAAATGATGCAAATTGGATTGGTATTGAATCTCGTCATCATTGTGCTATTAACATTACTAATTCATCTGTTTTTCAGATAATCACCGTAGCGTATGGGAACAGAGGCAAATATCCATTCTCTACAGCAGGGTTAAACCTGTTAGAAAAATATTGTTCTGTGGATAATATATGGATCCCATCTTCTATTTTTCTGAATCGAATCAATCAATGTTCTTTTTTGAATTCGCCACACCAATCAGCCAATAGGACTAAAATGCGCCATTATAGATTGTCAGAACCCACTGAGGATCATACAGGTCAGTTACGGGATCTTTTCAAACTTCGCCCATATCTATCAGGGTTTTGGGTGAAGATTGGACTAGCATTGACACTGCTTTTCTTCGCCAAACTTGCAAACATCCTAGTACCACTATTATTAAAGGAGATTGTTGACCACCTCAATATTGACAGCACAATCACCCTCACGTTGCCGTTGGGACTACTGCTGGCATACGGTGCGATGAAGCTTGGTCATACTCTGTTCAATGAATTTAGAGATATGATATTTGCATTGGTTCGATATAGCTTAGTAAAAAGGCTTTCGGTTACCCTGCTGGCGCATTTACATCAACTAAGCATGGAGTTTCATCTCAATCGCTCTACTGGTGTTGTGAGTCGAGACATTGAAAGAGGCACACGTAGTGTAAGCGCTTTGCTGAGTTATTTGCTTTTTAATATATTCCCAACATTTGTTGAACTAGCTTTAGTCACCAGTCTGTTATTAATTAAGTATCCCGCCAAATTTGCCCTCATCACCTTAATTACTGCATTGCTGTATGTCGCCTTTACCTTTCTAGTCACTGAATGGCGCATGCAATTTCGTTTAGCGATGAACAAAGAAGATTCCCAAGCTAACCGACGAGCAATTGATTCATTGCTTAATTATGAGATTGTAAAAGCTTTCACCAATGAGCAGGAAGAAGTGTCTCAATATGAAAGTAAACTAGATAGGTGGGAGAAAGCAGCGATTCGGAGTCACCTAACCATGAGCCTATTGAATCTAGGGCAGGGTAGCTTAATCTCAGTGGGTGTGTTAACCATTATGATATTTGCGGCCCAAGGTGTGGTAGACCAACAATTAACCCTGGGGGACTTAGTACTCATTAACACGCTAATGTTGCAACTATTCATTCCCTTGGGTTTTTTGGGTACCGTTTATCGCGAGCTTAAAAATAGCTTGGTAGATATGAGTAGGCTATTTGATCTTCTGACCAAACAACCCACTGTGCGTGACGGCACACGGAACCTCCCCACCGACACAAGTGCCGCTACGCTCAGATTCGAACATGTCTACTTCGGTTATTCTGCTGATAGAACGATACTGCATGACATCAACTTTGAATTGAAGGCAGGAACATCACTCGCCATCGTGGGTCCTTCCGGTTCCGGAAAATCCACTATCGCACGACTGATTTTTCGATACTACGATGTAAACCGAGGGAATATACTAGTAAATGACCAACCTATTCAAACATTAACCCTCAAGAGCTTACGACAAGCCATTGGTTTGGTTCCACAGGATTCCAATCTGTTCAATGATACCTTGTACTACAACATAGCTTACGCCAATCCTGCGGCAAATGAAGAGGATGTCCGCGATGCGGTGACAGCGGCACATCTTTCGCCACTTGTCGATCAGCTACCTAACGGACTCCAGACTCTGGTGGGCGAACGAGGATTAAAACTTTCCGGTGGCGAAAAACAGCGAGTGGCAATCGCTCGGCTATTACTCAAAAAATCCACTATCATGGTTTTTGATGAGGCCACCTCATCCTTGGATAGCGCAACCGAAAAAACGATCCAACAAACGCTATCCGAAGTGTCAAAAAACCATACCACTCTGATGATCGCCCACCGACTCTCTACCATAGTGGAGGCAGATAAAATCCTCGTATTGCAGGCTGGAAAAATCATCGCCCGAGGCAATCATGCAGAATTGATAAAACAAGGTGGTCTGTATGCTCAAATGTGGCAACTACAACAAGAAACGGAGTTAAACGATACTCAACCGCAGCTAGGCTAAAACCTGTGAACCACAACACACTTTGTCACTGATAGCCAGTACTCAGATAGATTTTGTGATCCGATTCTCCTTTAGTTTGTGGTATGTGCCACGTAGATTTGACCACATCAACCGCTAACCATAGCAACGGCAATCAAAACATCTGAGGAAATTAACATGAACATACTCAAATTAGGTGCAATCGCCATTGCGGCCTATTTAGCTCAAAAACACATTACCATTAACATTGAAGATTTGGTGCAGTATAAAGATATCGTCATGAGCGCACTCATAGCAGCGGCATTACTACCCCGAGTTTCGGAATGGTTTGAATAGTCACTCAGCCATCACTGACTGTAACTAGTAGATTTTCGATAATTGACCGCCAATTAGACAATAATAAACGAAAATGAATAATACGACGCGAACCTACGAAAACCGAAATAATAGGCTAGAGGTATTGCCAAATTTAAAATGATTCACCAATCGCTATCGGCTTGTTGATGCAGATCTAGCGATCGTATAAAAGCTGTCTGTCTAGCTAAAGCGTCTTGTTTCGCTTCTTTGTCTACCCAATAGGCACCCACTTGCCACAACAGATTTTTGCTAAGTAGATGTCCCACGTTCGGATAAACCGCTAATTCACACCTCTGTTGTAACTCAACCACTTTCTCACAAAACCGTTCAGCGCCCACTAACGGAGTTTGAGAATCCCGCTCGCCCTGAACGATAAAAACCGGCGGTATATCCGCTTGAATATTTGCCAGAGGTGAGAATTGTGCTGCACTCGAACGACCTCTTAAAAGGCGCTTAAAATAATCATCATTGACCAGATCAAGTGCTGGTGACCATAACAACAATGCTCGAAGTTTGGGACGGGGACCTCGATTTCCACAACCCACCGTGGCCAGAGACGACCCTAAATGTGCACCGGCAGAGACACCATGAGCTAAAATCCTGTCGGGATCCAGATTCAGAGCCTCGGCGTTGTTCACTAAATAATAATAGGCATCACACACATCATTGATAGCGTCAATTGGGGTCACCTGTCGATTACTTAATCGATACGCAACTGAGACAGATACCAATCCCAAAGAAGCTAGTTGCTCAGCATCGTCATAAGTCCATAAGGGCTTCCCTTCGGTCCAACCACCTCCGTGAAGTAAGATCACAGCTGCTCGCTTTTTTTCAAAACCGCGAGGTTCATGAAAAACTAAATTAAGTACCTCTTCATTTACCTTTTTATACTCCAGCACTACAGGTTGCCGAACAGCGTAGTTCTCTCCAATTGCAAAATTTGTAGCCGCTGAGACAAGAAACAGTAATGCGAAACAAGTTAGTCTATTAGTGGATAAGTACTTCATAACAAACCAATATATTGATAGAAAACATACAAACGATTCAATTCCCCGATAAGTGGCCTAGAAACCACATGGAATCAGATTCGACCATCCTAACAACACTCGCTCACCCTCAAACAGGGCTGGATGATAGGTGTGATTCTGTTCTCATTTTACAGATCTAGGTGGCCATATGTGAACCAATTCACACTGATCTTGTGCTCAGGATAACACAGATGGAACTCTTTACGCCGTTACAAAAAGTATCAGCCACCAGTCGAACGTGAGGCAAACACCATGAAGATCATACAAATTATCGCTGTCCTTATTGTCTGCGTTTTGGCGACTCAGAAGACAGGTATTTCTTCTACCGAACTTGTGGGCTACAAGGAACTCCT
>OBJS01000229.1_pt1 | contig 15146 bp, 13 predicted proteins | sample 1519851 | NCBI WGS metagenome assembly OBJS01 (sample SAMN03019806, study PRJEB22545) | beach sand metagenome | biome: beach; feature: sea beach; material: beach sand | place: USA: Municipal Pensacola Beach, FL | collected 2010-10-20 | depth 25-47 cm m
GCGGTATGAATTCAGCAGACTGGGATTGGGCGATGCTTTTCCTTTTCTCAGTGCACTGCCATGCAAACAGGCTGGACTCGACTTAGGTTGTGCCCAATATGTGTTCAGGCCTCCGTCGATTTGTCGCCTGAAGCTGATAGGATTAAAATAGCGACGTTGCGCTTTGTGATTTTCTCTCGCGCCGCACGTTCTAGAACCAATCCATTTGCCGTTGAGACACCACCAGCCCCGTGAACCCCAGTAAGCCACGAGTGGATCGACGTTTCAGCGTCGCGCCCATGCTGAAGTGGACCGATCGCCATTGTCGTTATCTGATGCGCATTCTGCACCCGGAGGCGCTTCTCTACACGGAAATGGTAACCACCGGCGCCATCCTGCGCGGCAATACCGAACGCTGGTTGTCTTTCGAGCCTGCGGAAAAGCCCCTGGCTCTGCAACTCGGCGGGAATGAACCGGATGCATTGGCAACCTGTGCGAGATATGCCGAGCAGGCGGGCTACGACGAAATCAATCTGAATTGCGGATGCCCGAGCGACAAGGTTCAACAAGGCCAGTTCGGTGCCTGTTTAATGAAAAACCCCGCGCTCGTCGCCGAATGCGTCCGTGCCATGCGCGAAACTGTCAACATCCCCGTTACAGTGAAACATCGCCTGGGCGTCGATGACACGACGGATTACCCGCTGCTGGCAGATTTTATCGCACGGCTGGCTGCAGCCGGTTGCGACGCATTTATCGTGCACGCCCGCAATGCCTGGCTCGAGGGGCTCAACCCAAAACAGAATCGCACAGTGCCCCCGCTCAAGTACCCGTGGGTTTACCAATTAAAAAGGGATTTCCCCGAGCAAACTGTCGTTTTGAATGGCGGCGTAAATAACTTTACCGACGTTGATACCCATCTACAGCATGTAGACGGCGTCATGGTTGGACGCGAGGCCTACCAAAATCTTTATTTCCTGCGAGAGATTTACGACCATATGCACGGCAGCAAAAGCCCCTCTCTACTGAGAGCTGAGGTTATCGAACAACTTATTCCATACGCCAGATCGCAGCTGGCCAGGGGAGTCCGGCTCCACCAGATTACACGCCATATACTGACCTTGTATAAGGGCCAGCCGGGTGCGAGAAAATTTCGCCGACTCCTTGCGCAAAAGGGTCTAAGCGATGGGGCCGATTCATCCGTGCTGGAAGAGGCTGCGGCGCTAATGACGAGACAGTCCAACGCCATTGATGCAACACCCGGCGACGACGCGAAAACGACTGCTCGCATCAACGACGGGCTATCCCCGCAAGAGGTGGCGCTACTATTGGACAATCAGACAAACATTGGCCGACTGTAAGCGTAACTCAACGCTCTTGAAACCATTACTTGAAGCAGCTACTTTCGCAACTCGATGATCGACAAAATCAAAAACTTTTTCCGCTCTCATATCGAAACCACGGAGAGTGACACAGGCCATAGCAAGCATGGGGTGGATCTTGCAACCGCAGCTTTGATGGTGGAAATCATGATCGCCGATAGCGTGGTTTCCGACAACGAAGAACGCAGGATCAAACAGCTTCTATGCCAACATCTCGATATTTCTGCAGCGGACGCTGACGTGCTGTTTGACCTGGCTCACCAAGAAGTGGAAGAAGCGACTTCACTTTACCAGTTCACCGCACTCGTCAACGATCAGTTCTCGGCGCACGAAAAGTTTCTGCTGCTAAAACAGTTATGGCATGTCGCTGTCGCGGACGGCGAAATAGACAAACACGAGGAAGGTCTGATACGAAAACTTTCCGAATTGCTCCATATACCCCACAGTATTTATATCAAGGCCAAGGCACAGGCCGTAGGTAATTCTAAAGGTTAATATGGATCCAGAGCCCGCCTGCTTAGCGGGCAGCCTCTTCCTCGAGATAGCGAATCAGATCAAAAAAATCCCGCTGACAAGCGGGATTTATTTTTACCAGTAACTTGTGCGCTTCCAGAACGTGCTGCCGCGCCTGCTCTTCATCCGCAGTCGGTTCCAGAGCCGTAAGATTAGGCTCGTCGACTATTTTTCCCGGAACAATATCGAACAATTCATCCAGTCCCATCACTTCGAACATCTTTAGAATACTGGCATCGTCACAAAAAAGGATCGGCGTGACGCCGTAGCGCCCCTTGCTATACAGAGCAAGCTTGGCCAACAGACCGAGGGTGGTACTGTCGAGGCAGCTGGTTTCTCGGAGATCCACCAACACACTGCGCACGGTCTGCTGCTTAAACACCGACTCAATATACTGGTTCAAGGACGCACATAGCGTGACTCGAACGTCGCCTGTCATTTTAACAAGAAAATTGCCGCTGGTTTCGCCAACCAAGATACGACCTTTATCCATCGTCGCCACCTTTAACGACGGTCAGCAATGAAACATCGTCGGGCGCGTCATGCACTTTATCTATACCCAACTCAGTACATACCCTTTCGTGGGATACGCCGGCCCGGCGACAGGCGTTCAATAGCGAAGCTTCTTTCTGTGCGATCGTGGTCCCAGATAAACAATCTAGAAAGCCGTCGGAGATGATGGTCAAGGCAAATTTGTCAGGCAGTGCGATTTCCTCAATCACCCAGCTGGCGTCTTCAAACAAGCCAATGGGTTTGCCTTTTCCGACGAGAAACTCCGCGCCAGCATCGGTCAACAGAACCGGCATAGGGAGCTGGGCCCCCGTAGCGTAACGCAATGAATTGGTCTGAGTATCGATGGCACCGACAAATATCGTCAGATGCTTGTCGACCTTCATGGACAGTATTTGTCGATTGACCAGTTCCAACAGTCCCTGCGGGGCAGTTTTCAAAGATTCGGCGTCATTTTCCGTGCCGGTGTAGCGCCGGGATACCTGCCGGATCATAAAACTCAACATCACGGTAACAAAGGCAGAAGAAGCGCCATGACCGGATACGTCTGCAACCCAGAATATTAAAAACCGATCGATAAGAACATTGTAGCCTACGAAATCCCCGCTTAGATAAAGCGAGGGGACGATCCGGTGGGTGATTCGATAGTCCCTGAAAACAAGCGGCCGTCCCGGCAGAATGTTCTGCTGCACCTCCCTGCCCGCCAGTTGGTCCATTCTCAGGGTATTGAGACTGTCCTGTAAATCCCGGTTGGTCCGCTCGAGCTGCCGTCGATAGCCGATATTTTCCCGATAAAGGTCGTTGAATTCGCCGGCCCGCCGCACAGCATCCAGCATATCCTGCGCATCGAAAGGCTCGATCAGAGCGTCGATCGCACCGCGTCGAAAACTGTCCGCCACATCTTCGGGTGTGGGATCGGTCAAAATAGGTATGGCAGCAACGCCGGCGTCGCGACAACCCTGGGCGAAATCCTCTTCAATCTCGCTGACATGCTGCCCTGGCACCACTTCGAGGAAAAGCAGGTCGGGCTTGAATTCGGGCATGCTGACAATCGCTTCAGAGCGCGTGCCGACACGCATGACCTGCCAGCCGTCGGCCTCCAGCGTCTTACACCACTCTGCGCTCCGTTCATGATCGTCAGAGATGACAAGCACACGCCGGTTCGCCTCTAACATAGCTATTACCCGAGGGGTAAATCGTCCTCGTCAGCGGAGACCCCGCGCGACCGGTTTCGGCTACTCATATTCACTGCCAAAATCGTCTTCTACGGCGCCATCTGTCACCAGATGCTCACGTCGCTGCAAATAGACGTCGCGGACAAAACTATATTTGTCGCCTTTTATCAACTTCTCCGCTTCGAGCAGCTCCGCGCGGCTGACCACCACATCGACACCAAAAATCTGGTTGCGCGTCGGCACGTGGTCGACGTAGCCCACCGGATTCAGAAAGCTGTCCAGCGCCCTGCCGGGCGCATCGCGCAAAGTACTGGGTCCCAGGAAAGGCAGGACAACATAGGGACCCCTCGACACACCCCAAACACCAAAAGTTTGCCCAAAATCCTCGCCTTCGGCCTTCTCTAAACCCCAGGCATCAGCGACATCGAAAAAACCGGCCACCCCCAGCGTCGAGTTAATGAGAAAGCGACTCGAGTCGATCCCCGCCTGTCCCATTTTGCCTTGCAAGGCATCGTTAACTATATTCAGGGGCTCTCCCAGGTTATTGAAAATTCTGGCAAAACCATTCTCGAAGTAATCCGGCATAACAGCGCGATAGCCCCGCGCAATCGGTTTTAGAACCCAGCGATCGGCGTTTTCGTTAAACCAGAACATGGCTCGGTTGTAGCCTTCAAAAGGATCGTCCTGGCGGCCCTCGTCAGCAAGTACGTTGGAAGTGTGTGAGCAAAACAGCCACAACGCGATATACAGGACGCGCCGCACAGGCCGCCACGAAAGACCCCTCATTGAATTAATCCCTTTTTAATCGCTTAGTCTTGATGCGGTGGGTTTGGCGCTATTCTAGTAAAACGCTTGTCATATTGATAGCCAATCATAGCGATCACTATGGGACATCGCGCGCAACATTTGGGCAACTCGGGAATCGGCCCTTTAGACTAACAACCGACCGATGGGAAGGTACAGTTTGCCTACTGCGTACTGAGACAACTGAATTCGTAATAGAGGTGGTAATCGGCACCGGCAGGTTCACTCCATTCCCGCTCTTTCTGCCACCCCAGTGGACAATATGTCATCATATCGCGGTATATTTGAACCAGAGCGGGCTGCGGCTTGGCCGCAGAAAAAGGCGCGCGGGTGATAAACACAGCGCCATCCACATGCACCGCTTCCCGCTGGCCGATACGCCCCTCACTGCTCCCTGTGGCGGGCTGGACGCCCGTTCCAACCGTTTCTTCAACAAGGAAACCGCCATCCTGCACAGAGCCGGGGTCGGCCGTGTCAGCCTTAGCCTTCTGTTCACCTTTATATATCTTTACTGCAGGAGCGCGCCGACTGAAAAATTTTTGTCGGGATTTCGGGTCGTAAAGAAGCACAGGTTCATTGTCGCATTCAACGATCTTGCCGGCGAAATTGATATCGTCTGCCATGTCGACATGTTCACTGCACTCGGGCGCCTCGGACACTCTTTTTGCCCCAACAGCGTCTCTAGGTTTGGTTTCGTTGCCCTCAGCCTTAGCGCCGGAGACAAAAACCAGTACAAACAAAATCAGGATACTTTTGAAATACACCATCATGCTCCGCTAAACCTGCAAACAAAAAAAACAGCCGGGAGTTTTATACTGCCCGGCTGTTTTTCGCAAGACCGAAGGGCTTAGAACTTATGCTCCATACCGAAACCAACCCAGTCTTCCTTGTCAGACGCGGTGCTTTCGTCGAGCTGAGTCCAAAAGGCAAACACTTTGGTGTTCTGACCCACTTTCTTATCAACACCAAAGGACACCAGGTCAGCATCGACATCAGTCTCGTCGTCCTCTGACTCAGTGTACTGGGCTTTTGCCGTATAGCCATTACCCAGCTTGACCTTGACACTGGCATGCCAGCTGTCTTCGTCCAGTTCGCCGCCTAGCGCTTTCAATGTGGAAGAATCGCCCTCTTCCGCATTCTGCCACAAAGCTCCCAACTGTACGGGGCCGATATCAAACTGACCAACCACACGTAGAATATCGACATAGTCCTTGCCGATACCCTGACCGGAACTTCCCGATTCGACGTTTTCGTCCACTGCAACTGCGACGTAGATGCCGTTATTATCGTACTGGGCAACCGCCGAATAGCTGTCGAAGGCGCCATCCTTGTCGTTATCCGAACGGTCTTCGCCAAAAACAGTCGCCACTGAAGCGGAAAAACCAGCAACGGTTGGCGTGGTGTAGTTAACGATGTTTGAAGCTCTGGTTTCGCCTACCATAACATTCTTGATATCGCCTTCGAGGTCGTTGAACAGGTCGACTTTCTTTTGCGCCAATTTGGTTGGCGTATCGTGTTTACCACCCCAGATTGTGCCCCAGGGTCCGGTAAAACCGCCGATGATGTTACGTTGACTGAAGGTATCGCCCGAACCTTTTTCTCCGTCGTCCCAGAATGACTCGTACTCCGCTTTGAAAATGGCGTAGGTGTTTTCCGTAATCTTGGTTTTGCCTTTCAAGCCAACCCGCGACGCGTTGCTATTCAGCTCCATTTGGTCGTCGGTGCCGTTGTCATCGTTAACCACGCTAATGTTGACCTTTCCGTATACCGTGCCGTCAATCGGCCCGATCGCATAACTTACCGCGGGCACGCTAGCCACAGACGCCGTTGCAAGCAGCAAAGCCATTTTTTTCATCATGATCCCCTAGAGGTGAGTTGAATAAATCGGAGCAAACGCTGCGCCCGCTCCAGCTGGACAACTGGGGCGCTATTTTCGGAATCAAATGTGAAGAAAAAGTGACTTTTTTATTACAGTTCGGTGACAAACTATGGGCTAACGCCACAAATGACAGACAAGCCACACAATTGCTGAAGTGTCTCAAGACCTGACGATAACAGTGCGTCGGTATTGGAATTGCCGAGCTCACGGGCGATCTGCATCAGGGCGATACGACCGCTGCACCTGTCATCTTCCAGTAACTGAAGGAGGCGCAGCGTAACCGCATTGGCCGTCATAAATCTGACTTCGTCTTCGCGGTCGCGGTAAACGATAAGAAAGGTCGGTTCCGCTGGCACCTCATCGGGCCTAAAGTGCTCGCCAATCAGATGCACGGGATACCGATAGCTGAGGCGCCATGCCAGCGGCGATACGACGGGTTTACCCTCAAGCAGATCACCCGATATCGGGATATCGTGCGGCAGCGATTCTGTTGAAACATCAAGAGCCAACTCGACCCACTCGTAATGAGCCAGTTCCAACCCAAAGGGGTATGACTCGATAAAAAAGGCAGGAGGTTGATCCTGCAGGTACTGCAGAAACTCCCGGCTGATCTCAAGAAAATATGGCGAATGACTTTTATGGCTCGCGATAAAATCGCGCACCAGGCCGCGCCAGTGGTCCTCCTCCAGTATGCTGTGCAGGATCGGAAATCCATTGCTCAGAAACGACTCGATATTCCGATATATCAGATCCCGATATATCGCCAGGCGTCTGTCTTCAATACCAACGGGCGGCGGGTTGGCTCCAGGATCGCGAACATGGGCGGCTAATACACGCTGGGTTTCCTGGAAAGGAAGGTCGGCAGCCATCACGAAGACTCATCACACGCCGGTATATCCGATACTGCAAGCGCTGGACCACTATGGCCACCAGCGTGTCGGCGGCCAGCATCTCCGGCATCACTGCGCTGATCAACACTGTCCTGGTATTTGCGCACAGTCGATACCTCGTCGAGTAATTCGCGGGTTTCAGGGAAGTTGAAGTCCCGCTCCAACAACGTAGGAAAGACACCGAACTGGTCATAGGCCTTTTTAAGCAGCTGCCATACCGGGTCGATTACTTCGGTGCCGTGGGTGTCGACGCGCAGGTCCGGCGCCTCGACATAATGCCCGGCAATATGGCCATAGGCGATACGTTCTCCGGGAATACCGGCCAAGAAAGCATCCGCGTCGTAACCGTGATTAATACTGTTGACATAAATATTATTGACATCCAGTAGCAACAGGCAATCGGCCTCTTCGAGCACTGCATGCAAGAATTCAGCCTCTGTCATTTCCTGCTGGGGCGCTGCATAGTAGCTGACGTGCTCGATAATCAATGGCTGTTCCAGAAAATCCTGGATCTGCCGAATACGCTTTGCGACATACTTTACGGCATCGGCAGTAAACGGGATCGGCAACAAATCGTAGAGATGGGCGTCATCACTGCAGTAACTCAGGTGCTCAGAATAGGCCCGAATACCGTGCTCGGCCATAAAGCGTTTGATATTCCCCAGCAACTGCCAGTCCAGGGGGGCCGGCGATCCGAGGGAGAGAGAGAGGCCGTGGCAGGTAAAGTCATAGCGCTCAGTGAATGCGCGAAACTGTTTGCCCAGGCGCCCGCCTACGTTGATCCAGTTCTCAGGTGCTACCTCCATAAAATCAATCTGGCCCTCGGGAACAGAAGTCAGCGGACTCAAAAGAGCCCGCCGTAATCCCAACCCCGCGCCTGTCACGGGGTGATGACGTCCTTGTTTCATGGGTTAAATGCTCAGCCTCCGCATTTACCTTCGCCGCATTTGCCCTCGCCGTCACTCTTAGCGCTGGTCTTATCACCGCCGCATTTGCCTTCGCCGCATTTACCTTCACCGTCGGATTTAGCACTGGCCTTATCGCCGCCGCACTTGCCTTCACCGCATTTACCTTCACCGTCGGATTTGGCATTGGCCTTGTCACCACCGCACTTGCCTTCACCGCATTTACCTTCGCCACACTTGCCTTCGGCTTCCTTACCGGCAAGGTTGTAACCACCATTCAGCGGAGTCACCTGAAAGGGATTATCCGCAGCTGTGGCCATAGGCGTCATGGCAACCGAGGCCAAAAATGCTGCACCAACTGCGGCAGCCAGAGGTTTTTTACTATTCTTTTCCATACAGGATCTCCTGGTTTGATCTACAACTCGTTAATAAAACAATACCCCGCGCGACAGGGTGGCACGAGAGTGAAGCTAAGACCGAGTCAAAGGGCATTAGTTTCCCAACGATTGTCGTTGCCGATAATCAGAGCCCCCCTTGCCGGTGAAACCTGCGCATGTCGTGCCTCTGCGCGCTACAGAACAACGCCACTTGCACCAGCACATGCACACTTTGGCAGGCAAATCCTGCTATCGCGGCAAGATTGTTACAACCCCAAGCAGCGCACGGATATCTCCGATACATCTGCCGGTTAGAATGGATTCCGTGCTGGGCCTACAGTTTTTCTTTTATCCTCTCCTCTTGTGCCTGCAGACGCTTTTGCGAAACAGGCTCGAGCGTCTTCAAGTCCTGCGCGTAATGCGAGACGCGGAATTCTTCGATCATAAAACGAAAACGGATTAATTCCTGACGCGCTTCGGGAAACATATCTGCCTCTCTCTCTTTCAGGTGCGCAAACGACTTTTCAAATTGTTCGATCTGCTTGCAAAATTCAAGCTCGCGCCCGGATTGCTTCAGATGCCTGTCTATACGGCGTTGCGCAGCGGCAATGTATTTCGGGTATTGATCCAGCCAGATATCGCCTGCTTCAAAACAAAACCGTTTGGGGAACAGACCCCGTAACTGGCGCGCAACGGCCTCCACCTGGTGGGGAAAATTCTCTCGTCTGACCGCCAGCGTTCGATGCAATTCAATCAGCGGTTCGAGCAGGGCCACCAGCGAAGCTTCCAGCTTGTAAGCCAATTCGACGATATGGCTCTTCCCGGCATCCAGCGCCGCTTCAAACTCCTGTTGCTGTCGCGGCAGCACCCTGTCCGCAAAGCAGGCCCGGTGTATCGCGGTCATCACAATGTCGTCGGCCAATTCTGCTCGATCAGGCCACTGCACGGCTTTTAACTGGAGTTCCCGCCCCTTCAATAGGTCCCTGGATAAACGTTTTACTTTTTCCCGCTGCGCAAACATGGCCAGGCGCACAACCCCGCGGGTCGAGTGATAAGTCGCCAAACCCAGGTGGTCGCACAGTGTGAGCTCGACCGACGCGCCCCGATCTTGCAGTGCCGGGTACACCCGCATACTGTGCCGGTTCTTCTTTATTGTTCTCGACTCGGCGAGCTCGCCGAAATCCCAGCGCTGAACCTCCCGATTAAGGAATACTTCCGATGCGTTTTCGTCCAGTATGGTCTGCACCCGATCCCGATACCGTGCACGCAGTCGCACCAGGTCGCGGTCGCTCTCCAGTACATCGCCGTTTTCGTCAAGAAGCGTGAAATTCGCACGATAAAATGCATCGAGCGCTGCCGGCCGCCAGGCTTCATCCGGTATTTTCACCCCCGACACGTATTCCAGTTGCTCCGCCAGCGCCAGGTGCAGGGGTCTGTTTTCCACATCGAGACGCGGCCATACCCGATCGACATATTCCGGTACCGGAACAAATTGTTTACGCAGCTCTTTCGCCAGCGTTTTGACGAGCGCGATGCATTTATCGCGCAACAATCCGGGGACCAGCCAGTCAAACAAATGCTCGGGTACCTGATGCAGGTTGGCGATCGGCACCTCGACACTCACGCCATCTTCGGAATGCCCGGGCTCAAAGCGGTAGCGAAGCAGATACACCCGATCGTCGTAGCGAATCGATTTCGGAAATTGCGCCTGCGCCTGTTCTGAGGGTAAGCGCGTGCTGAATTCTTCCCTGTCGATAAACAACAGTTTGGGCGCCTGAGCTTCTGCTTTTTTTCTCCAGCGTTCAAAGGATGTCAGATCGACCACCTCTGCGGGGATACGCTGGTTGTAAAAATCAAAAAGCTCTTCGTCGTCGATGACGATATCCCGCTGCCGCATGCGTTCTTCCAGTTCCGCCTGTTCGCCGATAAAAGTCTTGTTGTGGTATGCGAACTCGCCAGCGGGTATCGCACCCTTGCGCTTTCTCGACGTTTCGAGGTACAGGCCTTCAACCAGCGCCGAGCGCACAAACACCTCGCGACAGATGTGCGGTTCGATAGGTGCGTAATTAACCCGCCGCTTCTGGACAATGGGCAGGCCATACAGGGTCTGTTTTTCGAAGGCGACAACGCGACCGTCCCGAAGACTGTAATGCGGCTCGCTATAGTGCTTTTTTACCAGATGCTTGGCCAGAGGCGGCAGCCAGGCAGGATCAATGGCCGCGTTATAATGGCCGAACAGGCGGGCGGTTTCGACGAGCTCCGCGCTGACCACCCACTTGGGCGGCTTTTTCGCCAAACCCGACCCGGGAAATAACAGAAATTTCCTGTTACGCACACCGGCGAATTCTCTCTCCTCGTTGCGAAAGCCCACGTGAGCTAACAGCCCCGTGAGGAGTGCGCGATGGATGGCGGCATAATCCCAAACCTGCTCGCGATCCGATCCCCGATTCCCGGTGCCGTCATCATTCCGTTGCTTTCGCTTATCCCGAACCTTGTTATCGGGAACATTATTGTTGCCCGGTACTGTAATTTTGGCCTGTGCTTGGATACTGCTCCTGGCTTGTTTGCTGGCGCGCGCCTCTTGCCTGTCGTCACCTCTTGCCTGCGACGCATGAATCCCCAGAGTGCGACAATCCTGATGCAACTGATGGCGCAAGTCCCGCCACTCCATCATTCTCAAGTAAGAAACAAAGGACTGGCGACAGTATTTCGCGTACTGGTTTCTCGACAGCTGTTGCCGCTGTTCCTCAAAATGCGTCCAAAGGTTTAACAACGCGCAAAAGTCCGACTGTTTGTCCTGCCAGCGTCGATGCTTTTCATCTGCTGCCTGGCGTTTGTCTGCAGGTCGTTCCCGCGGGTCCGCTATGCTCAGGGCAGCGACGATGGTGAGGACTTCGTCCAGGCAATTCTCTGCTGCCGCGGCCAGCAACATGCGCCCGAACCTTGGGTCAATCGACAGCCCCGCCAGACGCCGGCCCGTCTCAGTCAAGCGATTATTTCGATCTACGGCCTGCAACTCCCTCAGCATTAACAAACCATCGTTGGTCTGGCGTCGATCAGGTGCATCGACGAAGGGAAAATCATCGATACTACCCAGCCGCAGGTGCAACATTTTCAGTATGACCGCCGACAAGTTGGTTCGCATAATCTCAGGTACGGCGAAGGCGGGACGCTGTTGATAATCGTCTTCGCTATATAACCTGACGCAAACTCCCGGACCCAGGCGTCCGCAACGGCCAGCGCGCTGATCGGCGCTGGCCCGTGCGATCGGTTCAATGGGTAACTGCTGAACCTTGGTGCGGTAACTGTAACGGCTGATACGGGCCAGCCCGGTATCGACCACATAGCGAATGCCAGGTACCGTTAGCGATGTTTCGGCCACATTGGTGGCCAGCACGACACGTGTGCCGCGATGAGGCTGAAACACTCTGTTCTGCTCGGCAAGGCTCAACCGCGCATACAAAGGCAGAATCTCGACGTGGGCAAACCGGGCTCTGCGCAAGTGCAGGGCGGCTTCGCGAATTTCCCGCTCGCCACTAAGAAACACGAGAATATCGCCCTTTTCGCGCTCTCGCAGCAAGGTCGATACCGCCTCCACAATAGCCTCGGGATAGGATTCATCCGCGGTCGGCGGACAATAACGGTAGCTCACCGGATAGGTACGCCCGGACACAGTCACGACAGGCGCGTTGTCAAAATGCGCGGCGAATCTTTCAGCGTCTATGGTGGCCGACGTGATGATGACTTTAAGGTCGGGGCGCTGGGGCAGAATACGCTTCAGATAGCCCAGCAAAAAATCGACATTAAGGCTGCGCTCGTGCGCCTCGTCGACAATAATCGTATCGTACTTGTTGAGAAAGCGATCGCGTTGTATTTCCGCCAGCAGGATACCGTCGGTCATCATTTTGACCAGAGTGCCGGGCGCGCTGTGATCCTTGAACCGCACCTGATAGCCCACACCCTGCCCCAGCGACTCTCCGAGCTCTTCGGCAACCCGTTGGGCAACTGTGCGCGCCGCTATACGCCTGGGCTGGGTATGTCCGATAAGGCCAGTAATACCCCTGCCGCCTTCGAGACAAATCTTCGGTAACTGAGTGGTTTTGCCGGATCCGGTTTCCCCGACCACGACCAGCACTTGATGCCGCAGGAGCAAATCGAGAATTTCCTGCCGACGCGCCGTAATGGGCAAGTCTTCAGGGTAGGAGATCGCCGGCACGCGCAGGCGACGCTCGTCGGCCTCTCGTCGGGATCGCGCCACCTGGCGACACAGGCCATGCCAGGATTCAGTGTCGGTCGCCGCCCGATTGTTTGGTCCAGATTTCCCCGGAGCGATAAATCGACTTATTTTACGCTGCAGGCGATAGCGATCACGCACCATACACGAAGGGAGCTGGCGCAACAGAGACTCGGGTGAACCACTTTCGTAATCCGCGCCATCATCTACTGGTGTTTCACTAACCACGTGTCCACCCGCCACTGCTGCTCAGGATCCAGAATCGCACGCAGACAGGGCTGGGCCTGCATGCCCGCTACCCTGCTGCATATTTGCCCCGCCGCTATTTGGTGAGCAGCGACATGCCTTCCTCAAGCCCCCCGAGGGTCAGCGGAAACATACGGTCATCAACCAGTTCACGTACGCGCTGAATAGTCGGCGTGTGTTCCCAATAGTCCTCGCGAACCGGGTTCAGCCAGACAACCTTGTCATAAATATTGGTCAACCGCTCCATCCAGACCGCGCCGGATTCCTTGTTGTAATACTCGACGCTGCCGCCGGCGCTTTCTATTTCATAGGGCGACATGGATGCGTCGCCGACAAATATCACTTTGTAGTCAGCCGCGTACTTGTGAAAAACATCGTAGGTTTCGGTCTTTTCCTGAAACCTGCGGAAGTTGTCGCGCCAGACATAATCGTAGAGCATGTTGTGGAAGTAAAAATACTCGAGATGCTTGAACTCAGTACGCGCCGCGGAAAACAGCTCTTCGCAGACCTTGACATAGGGGTCCATCGAGCCACCGGCGTCAAAAAAGAGCAAAACCTTAACGGCGTTGCGCTTTTCCGGAACCATCTTGATATCGAGAAGACCGGCGTTTTTCGCCGTCGAACGAATGGTGTCATCCAGGTCGAGCTCCTCGTCCAGACCGGAGCGGGTAAATTTGCGCAAGCGTCGCAGCGCCACTTTAATGTTGCGTGTACCCAGTTCCACTGAATCATCCAGGTTGGCAAATTCGCGCTTTTCCCAGACCTTGAGCGCTTTCTTCTGCTTACCTTCGCCGCCCACACGGACACCTTCGGGATTGTATCCATCGTTGCCAAAGGGAGAAGTACCCTGGGTACCAATCCACTTGTTACCGCCCTGATGTTTACCCTTCTGTTCCTTCAGCCGTTTCTTAAACTCCTCGATCAATTTCTCCAGACCACCAAGGCTTTCGATGTTGGCTTTTTCTTCATCGGTCAGAGTTTTTTCAAACTCCGAGCGCAGCCATTCCTCGGGAATCAGCGCCTCGAGAAAATCATCCAGCGACTCGAGTTCCTTGAAATACAGCGCGAAGGCACGGTCGAACTTGTCGTAGTTGGTTTCGTCCTTGACCATGCAGGCGCGAGACAAATAGTAAAAATCGTCAATACTGCCGAAGGCCACATGCTGCTTGAGTGTTTCCAGCAAAGTCAGAAGTTCATTGATGGAAACCGGCAACCCGGCCTTGCGCAGACCGTAGAAAAAATTCAATAGCATTTAGCTACCTTCCCGGCGCGTCATAAACGCCAATCTCTCCAGCAAGTGGACGTCCTGCTCATTCTTCAACAAGGCGCCGTACAACGGTGGAATCGCCTTGGTGGCGTCGCGACCTTTGAGGATATCATCGGGGATATCATCCGACATCAGCAGTTTCAGCCAGTCGACGAGTTCCGACGTCGAAGGTTTTTTCTTGAGGCCGGGGATTTTTCGCACGTCAAAGAAAATATCCAGCGCCTCGTCGACCAACGCCTTTTGTATGCCGGGATAGTGGACTTCGACGATCTGCTTCATCGTTTCCCGATCTGGGAAATTAATAAAGTGGAAAAAACAGCGGCGCAGGAAAGCGTCCGGCAGCTCTTTTTCGTTGTTGCTGGTGATAATAACGATCGGCCGTTGTGCGGCTACGATGCGTTCCCCGGTCTCGTAGACGTGGAACTCCATGCGGTCCAGTTCCAACAACAAATCGTTGGGGAATTCGATATCGGCCTTGTCGACCTCATCGATCAGCAGCACGGTTTTGTGCTCTGCTGTGAAAGCCTCCCAGAGCTTGCCCCGCTTGATGTAATTGTTGATGTCGTGCACACGGTCGTCGCCCAGCTGGGAATCCCGTAGCCGCGATACGGCATCGTATTCGTACAGACCCTGCTGGGCCTTGGTAGTCGACTTGATATGCCAGCTGATCAGCGGCATGTCCAGTGCCTGGGCCACTTCCTCGGCGAGCATGGTCTTACCCGTGCCCGGCTCACCTTTTATCAATAGAGGACGCTCCAGCGTGGCGGCGGCGTTAACCGCCATCTGAAGGTCTTCGGTAGCGACATAACGCTCGGTCCCGGTGAATTGCATACAGTTCCCCTAACTCGATAAATAAAGCCGGTTATTCTAGCTGTCTCGTGTGGGCGAATCCAACCCCGTCGCATACCCCCAGGGAAGCCGGATCCGGGATGTTATCCCGAAGTGGAATAACACTGAGGAAATCTACCCTGTTACCATTGCGCTTTTG
>OBJS01000230.1_pt1 | contig 14990 bp, 16 predicted proteins | sample 1519851 | NCBI WGS metagenome assembly OBJS01 (sample SAMN03019806, study PRJEB22545) | beach sand metagenome | biome: beach; feature: sea beach; material: beach sand | place: USA: Municipal Pensacola Beach, FL | collected 2010-10-20 | depth 25-47 cm m
ACGCGCCATTTGACCAGCGTGTGGCGATCGCAGCCGCTCGCATCGGCGTCGACCTCAGCCAGTTGAGCACCAGTGCCGGACACGCCTGACGCCGGCGAACCTGTTATCACCGCTCTGGCTTTTGACTTCGGCACTCGCCATATCGGCCTAGCGGTCGGTCAATCGTTGACCTGCACAGCCAACCCGGTGGGTGTGATCCCGGCGCGCGACGGTCAACCGGATTGGGCCGAGGTCGCGCGACATATCGCGGACTGGGCGCCAGACCTCCTGTTAGTCGGGCTGCCGCTGAATATGGACGGTAGTGAGAGCGAGTTAAGCACGCGCGCACGAAAATTTGCCCGACGCCTGCAGGGGCGGCTGGGACTGACTGTGAAAATGATGGACGAGCGGCTTTCAACGCGGGAAGCCAAAGCCGCGACCGGTCAACGCCGACGCCTGGTGGATGCACAGGCGGCACAATTGATTTTGCAAACCTGGCTAGAAGAGCCAGAACGGGCGTTACTACCCTGAGAACAGCTAGCGCTTTTCCCTATTGATCAGATTGTAGCTGTCTGCACGCTCGTCCGTAAGCGACAGATCGTCGGCAGCACTATCGAGCCTGGCAGCGTCGGTTTCCGATTGTAATTTGATCAACAAACGCAGGTCATTTTTTGAATCTGCGGCGGCTAGAGCATCATCGTAGCTGATAATCCCCTCGTCGTAGAGCCGGTAAAGCGCCTGATCAAAGGTCTGCATGCCGTGCTCCGTAGAGCGCGACATCAGCTCTTTCAGTTCGTGCACTTCTCCTTTGCGAATCAGATCCGACGCCAGCGGGGTGTTGACCAGCACTTCTACCGCGACGCGTCGCCCCTTGCGATCCACGGTGGGAATCAGTTGCTGGGCAATCATCGCGCGCAGGTTGAGAGACAAATCCAGCCACAACTGACTGTGCCGCTCAGCGGGAAAGAAATGTTGAATGCGGTCCAGGGCCTGATTGGCATTGTTGGCGTGCAACGTGGTCAGCACCAGATGGCCAGTTTCGGCAAAGGTGATGGCGTGCTCCATGGTTTCACGCGTGCGAATCTCGCCAATCACGATGACATCGGGCGCCTGACGCAGAGTATTGCGCAAGGCAACCTCAAAGGATTCCGTATCGATACCGACCTCGCGCTGGGTAATGATGCAGCTCTGGTGGGCGTGAATATATTCGATCGGATCCTCGATCGAAATAATGTGCCCGTGGCTGTTTTTGTTGCGGTGCCCGACCATCGCAGCGAGAGTGGTGGATTTACCTGTACCCGTCGCGCCAACCAGAATAATAATGCCGCGTTTGTTCATCACCAGCTCGTTAAGCGTGCGCGGCAAATTGAGCTCCTGCACTGTCGGGATGTCAGTCTCGATACGGCGCATCACCATGCCCGGCTCTCCGCGCTGATAAAACGCACTGGCGCGAAAACGGGCATCGACGACCGCAGCTGAAGTGACGGCAAAGTTCAGCTCCCGATGTCGATTGAATTCCTCGCGCTGCTGCTCGTCCATGACACTTTCAATTAACTCGCGGGCAGCCGGTTCGCTGAGTTTAGTTTTACCCACGGACAATACTTCGCCATTGACTTTGAGCGCCGGCGGCACGCCGACGGTAATAAATAGGTCGGAGGCCTGCTTCTCAGCCATCAGGTTCAGCAGTGTGTCTAGATCCATGGTCGTGCCCTCAGGCGTATTGTATAGGGGGATAGTAGATCGGGTGCTAGACGAACTCGTCCGGATTTTTCGCCTTCTCTCTGGCCGCTTCCTTGGTGACGAGTTTTTGCGACACCAGGCGCTGGAGGCATTGATCCATGGTCTGCATACCATGAGTCGCCCCCGTCTGAATCGAGGAATACATCTGTGCCACCTTATCTTCGCGAATCAGATTACGAATGGCCGGTGTGCCGATCATGATTTCGTTTGCCGCCACGCGGCCACCGCCCATTTTCTTGAGCAGCGTCTGCGAGATCACCGCCTGTAGCGATTCCGACAACATCGCCCGCACCATGTCCTTTTCCGCCGCCGGAAATACATCGACGATACGGTCGATGGTCTTCGCTGCGGAAGTGGTGTGCAGCGTACCGAAAACCAGGTGCCCAGTTTCCGCAGCCGTCAGAGCCAGGCGAATGGTTTCCAGGTCGCGCATTTCGCCGACCAGGATGATGTCCGGGTCTTCACGCAACGCCGAGCGCAGGGCCTCACTAAATCCGTGCGTGTCCTTGTGCACCTCGCGCTGGTTCACCAGGCATTTCTTGCTCTCGTGAACGAATTCGATGGGATCCTCGATAGTGAGGATATGCTGGTACCGGTTCTCGTTGACGTAGTCCATCATCGCGGCGAGCGTTGTACTTTTACCCGACCCAGTCGGCCCGGTCACCAGCACCAGCCCGCGGGGAAACATGGACACATCCCTGAAGACCTGACCAAACCCCAGGTCTTCCAGCGTCAAAACTGTCGATGGGATAGTTCGAAACACCGCCCCAGATCCGCGATTCTGGTTAAAGGCATTAACTCGAAAACGCGCCACTCCCGGCACTTCAAACGAAAAATCGGTTTCCAGGAACTCCTCGTAGTCGCGGCGCTGTCTATCGTTCATGATCTCGTAGATCAAGCCATGTACCTGCTTGTGTTCCATCGCCGGCAAATTGATGCGGCGAATATCGCCGTCAATCCGTATCATGGGCGGCAGACCAGCAGACAAGTGCAAGTCCGACGCACCCTGTTTTACACTAAAGGCCAGTAACTCCGTAATATCCATCGCTTGTTCCCGTGGAAAATGGTTGTTCGGCCAGCGCTCAGTGATGGCCGACATTGACATTCATGGATTATATTGCCAAAAACATAAGCCAAATCACAGCTTTAGTGGAGAAATCTAGCAAAGATTCTCACCAAAATGGGGACACCATCAAGCTTTTGGCCGTCAGCAAGGGACAAAACGTTGACAAAATACGCGCTGCCTGGCGTGCCGGTGTGCGTTGTTTTGGTGAAAACTACCTGCAGGAAGCCCTGAAAAAGATGGTGGAACTGGCCGACCTGGAGATCGAATGGCACTTTATCGGGGCCGTTCAGGGCAACAAGGCAGGGGCAATTGCCGAGCACTTCAGCTGGGTACATACGATAGACAGAGCGCGCGTCGCGGATCTGCTCGCAAAGCACCGGCCCCGCCAACTGCCGCCACTAAACGTGTGCATACAGGTCAATATCGATGCGGAAGCAAGTAAAGCCGGCGCAACCACCGGGGAAGTGGTGGCGCTGGCCAGGCATATTACAGGCTTGCCTGCACTTTGCTTGCGTGGACTCACTGTCATCCCGAAGCCGCGGGCAGGGTTAGAGGAACAGCGCGAACCCTTTCGACGCGCCAGACAGTTGCTGGAGCAACTGCGAAAATGTTCTCCCGAGCTGCGGTCTTTAGATACACTTTCCATGGGCATGTCGAACGATGTCGCCGCTGCAGTCATGGAGGGCGCAACGATTATTCGCGTCGGCACTGCGTTATTTGGTCCGCGCGAAATCCGCCGCTGACACCGGCGTAGGCCCGGTAAAGACTAGAGCAACAACCAACAACGAAAGAATCGGGAGCATTTCCCATGCAGGAACAAAGACTGGTCTTTATCGGCGGCGGTAATATGGCAACCAGCCTGATTGGCGGTTTACTGGCCGAGGGTTATCCCGCCAGCCAAATATCGGCTTGCGATCCGGACGAGGTGTGTCGTCAACGTCTGGAAAAGACCTTTGCTATTCGCACCCACGCCAGCAATGACGCGGCACAGGATGCCGATGTGTTGATCCTGGCGGTGAAACCACAGGTACTTGAACCCATCGCCCGGGACATCGGCGACAAGCTAGCCCATTCGCCCCTGACCATCTCCATTGCCGCAGGCATTCCGGTCTCGGCCCTGCAAGCCTGGCTCGGAACGAACGTACCCATTGTACGGTGCATGCCCAACACGCCCGCGCTGGTACAACAGGGGGCAACCGCCCTATATGCTACGGCATTGGTCAGCGCCGACCAGCGTGCGCTCGCGCAACAGGTTCTGGCTGCGGCGGGCACTACCTGCTGGTGTGATAACGAGACAGATATCGACCGCGTGACCGCGCTCTCCGGCAGCGGTCCAGCCTATTTCTTTCTGGTAATGGAAGCCATGGAAGACGCCGGTGTCAAACTTGGACTCAACCGGGACACGGCGCGCCAGCTCACCCTGCAAACCGCACTGGGCGCGGCAACACTGGCCTTAGCGGACGACGCGGAACCGGCTGAATTGCGACGCCGGGTGACCTCGCCCGGCGGCACCACCGAAGCCGCTATCAATGTCATGCTGCAGGGAGGCCTGCCCAGCCTGTTCGAGCAGGCTATAGCCGCGGCCTATCAACGTGCTGTTGAGATGGCCAAAGAATCCTCCTGATCGCTCGCCCTCACCAAGGATACCCGCCATTTATGAATACGTTCTCCGAAATCGGGATTTATCTGATTCAGGCAACCGTCAGCCTGTATCTTCTGATCGTGCTATTGCGCTTTTTGCTACAGCTGTGCCGAGCCAATTTTTTCAACCCGGTTTCGCAGTTCGTCGTCAAGGCCACCGCGCCGCCTCTGGCTCCGCTGCAGAAAATCTTTCCCGCTTTCAACACGTTTAACAGCGCCGCACTGGCGCTGGCGCTGCTACTGCAGATCCTGGCAATACAGGGTTCCATGCTGATTTACAGCGGTAACTTGCTGCCCGTGACACTGTTATTAGCCTGGTCAGCCATAGGTATTGGCTCAATGCTGATTAATATTTACCTGTACGGGCTACTTATCGCCATCGTTCTAAGCTGGATCGCGCCCCAGAGTCAACACCCGGCAATCGCCCTGATCTGGCAACTGGCAGACCCTATTATGAGCCCATTTCGCAAGATACTACCGCCAATGGGCGGCCTGGATTTTTCGCCCATATTGATCCTGCTGCTGCTGAATGTCCTGCGCATCGTGATCACCAATCTGGCCCAGGCGACGCACCTGCCGCCGCTGATCGTGCCCGGCATTATGTAAGTGCGCCACTTTCGCTGGCACCGGGACGTGCTCACGCTGCATTGCAGCATCCAGATCAACACCAGGACCAGTCGCATCATCGGTGTACACGATAGTCAGCTGAACATTACTATTGCCGCACCGGCCCGTGAGGGCGCGGCGAACAGCGCACTGATCGAACAGCTCGCGCGGAAATTCGCTGTGGCGAAATCCCGTATAACCTTGCAAAGAGGCGACCTTGCGCCGCCAGCGACGCGACTTTAGACTGCACCCCCTTGATTCCAGGTGACCCCACGCAACTGCGCGATGCCAAACCCCTACCCCGCTAATTCCGTCGGCCAGGTGGCACCGGAGGTTTATCAATTTGACGAACCGCTGGAGTTAAGTTGCGGGCGCACGTTGAACCAGTATGAGCTGGTGGTGGAAACCTATGGCCAGTTAAACAGCGACAAATCCAATGCCGTACTGATATGCCACGCGCTTAGCGGTCACCACCATGCCGCAGGTTACCATGCCCCGGGCGACACCAAGCCAGGCTGGTGGGATCACTACATCGGCCCGGGAAAAGCCATAGACACCGACCATTTTTTTGTCGTCGCGCTGAACAATCTGGGCGGTTGTCACGGTAGTACCGGCCCGCGCTCGAACAATCCCGATACCGGAAAAATCTGGGGCAAAGGCTTCCCGCCCCTGCGTGTGAGAGATTGGGTATCCAGTCAGGCGCGGTTGGCCGACCATCTGGGCATCGACTGCTGGGCTGCAGTCGTCGGCGGCAGTCTCGGCGGCATGAATGCCATGCGCTGGGCGCTGGAATATCCCGATCGCGTACGTCATTGTGTGGTCATCGCCTCTGCCATGAAGCTGAGCGCACAGAATATCGCCTTTAACGAAATCGCCAGGCGCGCCATCAAAAGCGACCGTGAATATCACGATGGGGAATTCCTCGAACATGACACCATTCCCAGAGACGGGCTGGCGCTGGCACGCATGATCGGACACGTGACTTATCTTTCCGACGAGTTGATGGGAGTCCGATTTGGCCGGGAACTGAGAAGCGGCACCTTTCAACCGGGCCTGGAAGCCCCCGTCGAGTTTCAAGTGGAAAGCTACCTGCGCCACCAGGGGGATCGCTTTGCCCAGGAATTTGATGCCAATACCTACCTACTGATGACCAAAATCCTGGATTACTTTGATCTGGCGCGCGAGTACGGCGACGATCCCGTACAGGCTTTCGCTCATGCCACCTGCCACTTTCTGGTGATTTCGTTTTCCAGCGACTGGCGGTTTTCGCCGGCGCGTTCGCGGGAAATCGTCGACGCGCTGATCGCCGCTAACAGGGATGTCTCGTATGCCACGATCGAGTCGAACATGGGACACGATGCGTTTTTATTGCCCAACGACCGCTACGAACGCGTATTTCGGGCTTATATGATGCGGGTTGCCCAGGACACACAGGCACCGGCTGCCCGCAGCGCACAAAGATAAACCAACGCCGCCATGCTACGAATCGACCTCGACATACTCCAACAATGGGTCTCCGTGGGCAGCCGTGTGCTCGACCTCGGCTGTGGTGACGGCGCACTACTGCATAGCCTGGTGGAAAACCGGCGGGTTGAAGGTTATGGCCTGGAAATTGACAGCGACCAGATTACCGCGTGTATCGAACGCGGCGTCAACGTCATCGAGCACGATATCAACGAAGGCCTGCGCAACTTCAAGGACAAGAGTTTCGATACCGTCATCATGACCTATTCGCTTCAGGTATTGCGCCGGCCAGACAGGGTGATCGATGAGATGCTGCGGGTAGGCAAGGAGTGCATCGTTACCTTTCCCAATTTCGGAAACATCCGCACGCGCGGTTACCTGATGCTTCGCGGGCGCATGCCGGTCACTCGGCAATTGCCCTACCAATGGTATGACACACCGAATATCCACTTCTGCACCGTACGCGATTTCGAGGCGTTGTGCCGGGAGAAAAACATTCGGGTTATGCATCGCACAAGCGTCACAGGGCGCCGTCCGGATCGCTATTTCAGCCGCGCCTGGCCCAACGTTTTCGCCGAAGCCGCTATTTACCATCTGAGCAACTCCCAAAATGATTGAGCATCAGACCCCAAGAGTTCTACCGCGCGCAATCTGGTTCAGGCACCCTGTCAAACCGCGACGCTCTCCGACCCTACAGTTAATGCTGCTGATCACCTTGCTGACGGGCTGGCACGCACTGGCCATGGCGGCGTCTGACGAGCGTTCGGAAAAACACTTTGACGGTTTTGTCGTGCATTACAGCGCGTTTAACAGCAGCCTGATCAGCCCTGAAATCGCCACAAAACTGGGCCTGACTCGGAGCAAAAACCGGGCTCTTTTGAATATCGCGGTCGTGCCCACGGATCAGTCTGCACGGACTGGCGGTAAACCGGCCCTGGTCACCGGCTCCGTGACCAACCTGCTGGGCCAACGCCAGACGTTGGAGTTTGTCGAAATAAGCGAGGGTCGAGCCACTTATTATCTGGCGCCGTTCCGCTTCGATCACGAAGAGGTCTTGACTTTTGATATCGCAGTACGCCACCACCCTGATGCGGCGCCACAAGGCTTTCGGTTTCGCCAGACGTTCTATCGTGACCTGTAAATCCACAGAGCATTCACCGGCATGACCTCCAGATTCGTATTAGCCAGCGGCAACGACGGCAAACTCGAGGAGTTTCGTCAACTCCTCGAAGGGCGGGATATTCATATCGTCAGTCAGAACCAGTTTAATATCCAACCGGTGGAGGAGACCGGGCTGAGCTTTGTTGAAAACGCCATCATCAAGGCACGTCATGCCTGCCGCTATGCTGAGCTGCCCGCACTGGCCGACGATTCAGGTCTGGAAGTGGATTTCCTCAACGGCGCCCCCGGCATTTATTCCGCACGCTTTGCCGGCGAAGGCGCAGACGACACGAAAAATAACCGCCGTCTGCTGGAGTTGCTCCAGGGCGTACCTGCAGAGCAACGCAGTGCGCGCTTTCAGTGTGTGCTGGTCTATCTACGCCACCCGCAGGATCCGACACCAATCATCTGCCAGGGCACCTGGGAGGGCCGCATTCTTACCGAACCCCTTGGTGATCAGGGCTTTGGCTATGATCCCCTGTTCTTTATTCCGGAACTCGATTGCACCGCGGCCGAACTCCCGGCCCCGGAGAAAAACCGCCTTAGCCACCGCGCCCGCGCAATGCAGGAACTCCTGCAGCAGATACTCGGCTGACCGGGCCGGACGTTGGCTGACAGTACCTCCGCGCTAGAACTGCCACCACTGGCGCTCTATGTGCACCTGCCCTGGTGCGTAAAAAAGTGCCCCTATTGCGATTTTAACTCCCACGCCATTGACCGAGCATCCGATTTGCCCGAAGCAGCTTATATCACTGCACTACTGGCAGATCTCGCGCACGATGCGCCGATGGCCCAGCACCGAAAATTGCAGTCGGTATTTTTCGGCGGCGGCACACCGAGCCTTTTTTCCGCCGCTGCCATTGCGCGCATTCTCGACGCGGCGGAAAGGCAAATCGGTTTTGTCGAGACACCGGAAATCACGCTGGAAGCTAATCCCGGCACCCTTGACCACAGCAGGTTTCCGGACTTTCTCGCCGCCGGCATCAACAGGCTGTCGATTGGCGTACAAAGCTTTGACGACTCTCATTTGGCAACGCTCGGCCGTGTACACGATAGCGCCGCGGCCAGACGAGCGCTGGATCAAGTCCGGGATGCCGGCTTCAATAATTACAATATAGATTTGATGTACGGCCTGCCCGGCCAATCGCCGGCACAGGCGCGGGCGGATATCGAACAGGCGCTGGCTTGCTCACCGAGCCACCTGTCCTGGTATGAACTCACCATCGAGCCCAACACCGCATTCTATTCAAGGCCGCCCCAGTTACCCAACGAGGACACCTTATTGGACATAACGGCGACCGGGCTCGCTGCACTGAGCGAAGCCGGTTTTACGCGCTACGAAATTTCCGCTTTTGCCAGGGATGCTCGACTGGGAGAGCACAACCTGAACTACTGGCAGTTTGGCGACTACCTGGGGATCGGCGCGGGCGCTCACGGGAAAATCACGCTCGGCCCGCAACAGCGGATTATACGCACCGCTAAAACGCGCCAGCCAGAAGCGTATATGAAATCTCTCACCAGCGCCTTGACCAAAATCCGGATTCTGCAAGCGGACGAACTTCCCGTGGAATACTTTATGAACGCTCTGCGCCTATGCGAGGGCGTGCCCAAGGCGCACTTTTCGCAGCGCACGGGCCTGTCTTTTTCACGCGTCGAGGCCACCTGGCAGCAACTCGTCGACCTGGGCCTGGTCGCTGCAGCCGGCACCACATTGAAACCCACACCGCGCGGCCTAAGCCTGCTCAACGAAGTGATCGCTCGCTTCTGAATACCGCGAAAGGCGAAAACCTAGGGCCTGTTCACACGAGCTGCCGCGTCAGACCAGTTCCGCAAGATTACCCTTGGCTTCCAGCCAGTGCTTGCGATCTGCTGCCCGCTTCTTGGCCAGCAACATATCGAGCACCTGATGCGTGTCATCGCCGGCAACGCAAGTCAGGCGCACCAGACGCCGCGTGTCCGGCGCCATGGTCGTTTCCCGCAACTGCATGGGGTTCATTTCACCCAGGCCTTTAAAGCGCGTCACCTGAATTTTACCGGTCAGCTTTTCAGCCTCGATGCGATCCAGCACACCCTGTCGCTCATACTCGTCGAGGGCGTAAAACACCTCCTTGCCCACATCGATACGAAACAGGGGCGGCATCGCTACGTAGACGTGGCCCGCGGCAACCAGCGCCTGGAAATGTCGCACAAACAGCGCGCAGATCAGAGTCGCGATATGGGCACCATCGGAATCCGCGTCCGCGAGGATGCAGACTTTGTGGTAACGCAGCCCGCTCAGATCGTCACTGCCCGGCTCGATGCCGAGGGCGATGGAGATGTCGTGTACTTCCTGCGACGCGAGAATGTCCTGGCTGTCGACTTCCCAGGTGTTAAGAATTTTCCCGCGCAGGGGCATGATGGCCTGGAACTCCCTGCTGCGCGCCTGCTTGGCCGAGCCACCAGCAGAATCGCCTTCGACCAGAAACAATTCGGATTCGGCGGGATCGTCAGATGAGCAGTCCGCGAGCTTACCCGGCAAGGCCGGGCCAGCCGTGATCTTCTTGCGCGCGACCTTTTTACTCGACCGCATGCGACGCTGGGCATTGCTGATACAAAGCTCGGCCAGCTTTTCGGCGTCCTCGGTGTGCTGATTCAACCACAAACTGAATGCGTCCTTAACGACACCGGAAACAAAGGGCGCTGCTTCGCGAGACGACAGGCGCTCCTTGGTCTGCCCGGAAAACTGGGGATCTGCCAGCTTGGAGGAAAGCACGAAGCAACACTTGTCCCAGATATCGTCCGGCGCCAGTTTGACGCCGCGCGGCAATAATTTCCGGAACTCGCAAAACTCCCTGATCGCCTCGAGCAGGCCGGTGCGAAAGCCATTGACGTGGGTGCCACCCTGGGCCGTCGGGATCAGATTGACATAACTTTCCTGGGTGAGTTCGCCCCCCTCGGGCAACCACTGAACTGCCCAGTCCACGGCTTCGGTTTCCGCCGCACGATGGCCGGTAAATGGCGCTTCGGGCAGGACGTCCCAACCCTGAGTGGCACTGGCCAGGTAGTCGGGCAAACCATCTTCATAACACCATGTTTCCTGCTCGCCACTGGACTCATCCTCGAAACTCACCTCGAGTCCGGCACACAGCACGGCCTTGGCGCGCAGCACGTGTTTCAGCCGGGACACGGAAAACTTCACGCTATCAAAGTATTGAGCGTCCGGCAGGAAGCGCAGCTCTGTACCCGTATTGCGTTTACCGCAAGTGTCTACCGCTGCGAGGTCGCTGGTTTTTTCACCGCCGGCGAAGGCCATCTGCCAAACCTGACCACCGCGACGAATAGTGACTTCAAGTGACTTTGACAAGGCATTGACAACAGACACACCGACACCGTGCAGACCGCCGGAAAACTGGTAATTACGGTTATTGAATTTGCCGCCCGCGTGCAGTGTGCCGAGAATGACCTCGACACCGGGCACACCCTGCTCGGGGTGCACGTCGACCGGCATGCCGCGACCGTCGTCCGCCACGGTAATCGAACCGTCCCGATGCAGTCTCACGGATACTTTTTTAGCGAATCCCGCCAGCGCTTCATCGACACTGTTGTCGATAACCTCCTGCGCCAGGTGGTTTGGCCGCGAGGTATCGGTATACATGCCGGGGCGCTTCCGCACCGGATCGAGCCCCGTCAGAACTTCTATATCTTCCGCGTTGTACTCTGCCATATGCTGCTGTTACTACACTCCCGTAAGGTCAGCGTGCTGCTGTAAGAAAATCGACGATCGCCGGCAAGTAACGCTCGTAACCCTGAAAACCGTGGTCCCCCTCCGGCTCTACGATCAGTCGACACGCCGCATACTTTGCCACCGCCATTCGGTAATCGAGCACTTCATCACCTTCCTGAACCAACACCATAAAAGAATCCGGCACCGATAGATTCGCGACGTCATACGCCTGTAGTTGATCGAGGTGGCGCTGTTCAATCAGGTGAACTTCACCAGTGTGATAATTGGCCTGTTCTCCCAGCAAATAATCCCGCCCGAGCCAGGGACGCACAGCGGGGTTTACCAGTACGGCGCGGCAACGGTATTTCTCCGCCAGCCAGGTCGCGTAAAACCCGCCCATTGAGCTTCCCACCAGCCCTGTTGGAGCATGGGCCTGCACCAGCGACTCCAGTTGTGCCATCGCTTTATCGGGGAAAGGGCTCAAGAAGGGGCAAATGAACTCTAGTTGGCGTCCCGCAGTTGCGAGCCAGTTTTTAGTGAGCAACGCTTTGTGAGATTCTGGAGAACTATTGAATCCGTGTATGTATAAAAGCGCCGTCACGACAATAAAAAACCGCGGTAGACCGACAATTTGGCAAGCGAGTCACGATTATACCGCCAGCGCGCCTGGAAGAAAGCTTAGCGTATGAATGTCAGACAGACTTGTCGATTTCTGAGGCGCCACCGAAAAACCAAGCTCCCCGGCCAACCGGCCGCAGTCGCGGCCACCTGCTGGCTAGCCGGTCAATAACCGGCCATCTCGTGATTCACCTGATGCGCCATTTCCAGGTGGTACACACCGGTTTGCAACGTGCCGTCCGGATACAGGTCCAGCCAGCGGTAAGCCGGACAATCATCGCTCATAGCAAAGCTGTCATGCCCTGCGGCGAATTGAAAACAAGTGGAAGGCGTCGCGTAAACCCGGGTACCTGCCCAGGCTGCGGAAAACTGCTGGTGCACGTGCCCACAGAACACCCCGCGGACATTTCCCGTGTCCTGCAGAATGTCGGCAAACGCCTGAGCATTATCGATGGCCTGCTGATCCAGCCACTTGCTGCCGACACTTACCGGGGAGTGGTGTAAAAAAACAATCGTCGGATGCTGGTTTTCCTGGCGTAGCGTTTTCCCGAGAAATTCCAACTCCCCCGCGCCCAGTCTGCCGCCGGCACTGCCCGCAACCGCAGAATTGAGGGAAATCACGCGCCAGTCGCCGATCTCCAGCAAGGGCCAGTAGGGCGCGGCGGAAACGCTGCGTTGCATGAGCTCAAAATCATCGTGATTGCCGGGCAGCCAGGCAAAAGGAATTTGGGCAAACCGTACCTGTTCCTCAAAGAGTCGATAAGCCCGGGCACTGCCTTCGGCGGCTATATCTCCGGTCACCATGAGAAGCTCAGGCGGCGTGTCGAGCTGGGTGATATGAGCAAGAACCCGACGGAAGGTTTCGTAGGTGCGGATACCCGCCAGTTCGAACCCCCGGTCATTCCCGAGATGCAGGTCGGTAATCTGGACAATACGCCGCATGTGCTGCTGTGCCACGAACTAAGCCTTGCCCGGCAGCAATCGGCCCGTCGGCGAAATGCCAACTGACCGCGACCATTCAATCTTCGACGGTGTCGAATGTCTCTGCCGGGCGCTTAGCAACATATCCGTGTTCGATGCACAGTGACAACCACTCTTCGAGAAAGCGGTTCCACTGCGCCTTTTCGTCGCGCTGGACCATTTTGTTGTTGGGATAGACATTCTTGGGTCTGACACACCGGGCATTTTCAAACGCCGTCACTTCGGCCAGTTTGGCGTCGTGATACAGACGCACTTTGAGACTTGGCATTTGCGCCCACAACATGGCGCTCGCTTTGTTTGTACTTGGCTTGATCTCATTGGACCCGGCTCTTTCTTCACGAATAAACAACAAAGTTGTATACGGTGTTCGTTCTGTGACTTCTATAACAACGTTTACAGCCGCATTCGCTCGCCCCTGTGCGGCAATACCGACACAACGGCTTTGTTCCCGATCCATCGCGGGAAACACCCGCTGCAGGCGCCAGTAGTTCGCCTCGCAACGCGCCATGAAACCTTTCAGATCGACTCGGTATCCCAAATTACTATCCTGAATATTTTTATCAATGATAAAACCTGATTTTTGCCATCTGGTTCAAACTGTAGCGTCGCAAAACTCTTCCTGAAGACGCTCGCGGTTTAATTGCAGCCACTGCAAACCGATAATCGCCGCCGAGTTGTTGCACCGGCCCTCTGCGAGCGCGCTGAAGGCTTCCTGTTCATTTAACACATGCAGACAAATGTCTTCGTGCTCAGTTTCCAGTCCAAAAAAGCCGCTGCGTTCACGCAGGTCGGTAAGCCCGCACCAGAGCGACATGCGCTCATCGCTGCCGCCGGGACTCACCAGATAGTCGCAGATTGGAATCAGGTTAACATTGTCGATACCTGCTTCCTCGACCAGTTCACGACGGGCGACGGTATCGGGCGATTCACCAAGCTCAACCACACCGGCGACCACTTCCATTAACCACGGCGACTGCTCGCTCTCCAGGGCACCCACCCGGAATTGCTCCACCAAACCGACGAGCTGGTTTGATGGATCGTAAAGCAATACACCTACACAGGCGCCGCGAACGAATAATTCACGAGTATACACGGGGCTCCAGCCGCCCTCGTGCAACCGATGTCGCAAATGCAGCTTCTGCATCGAAAAAAAACCCTGATACACGGCTTTTTGATCGATAACCTGCACATCGCTTTTGTCGTAACCGACTCCTGTCACAATATTTCCGTCACCCCAACGTCTATCCGAGCGCCAGCAATCTCACTTAAGTATCCAACGCAAACACTCTAGCAGCCTGCCCAGACCGGGCCAACAGGACAATGCAACAACTCATCTGCTACACTCCTGCGGTTAAAATCTAGAGGCTTAGCAGTGATGTCAAACTCAAATACCCCACCGGGGGAGGCCGGCTGGTCGGACAGGGCATTTCATCTTTTCCGCACCCTCCTGACGCTCCTGGCGGTCGGACTTTGCCCCGCCGCCCTGGGCGCCGAAACCCTGGCTCACATCTACCAACTGGCGCTGTCCAACGACCCGCAACTTCGGGCCGCCAACGCTGCCTACAAGATCGGCAAGGAATCCATCCCCCTGGCTCGCGCCGGCCTTCTGCCAAAAATTCAGGGCACCCCCGAGTTCTCCGACGGCGATGGCGACACCGCCAGCTTTCGCACGCTTAATTTTGGCGGCGGGATTCCGGTGGGCGCAGCCGGCGACAACGACGACGAGACAGAATATTACGCGCTCTCGCTCAGCCAGCCTCTGTTCGATCTGCCGGCATGGTTTTCGTTCAAACGGGGTTACGATCTGGATGAAAGGGCAGAAGCTCAACTCGCTGCTGACCAGCAGGCGACCATCATTCGCGTCGCCGACGCCTATTTCGCCGTATTGCGCGCCAGCGAAACCCTGACGACATCACTGGCGGAGCAGCGCGCCATCGGCCGCCAGCTTGAACAAACTAAAGAACGCTTCGAAGTCGGGCTGCTGCCTATCACTGACGTGCACGAAGCCCAGGCCAGATCGGAAGAGCGTCG
>OBJS01000232.1_pt1 | contig 14939 bp, 15 predicted proteins | sample 1519851 | NCBI WGS metagenome assembly OBJS01 (sample SAMN03019806, study PRJEB22545) | beach sand metagenome | biome: beach; feature: sea beach; material: beach sand | place: USA: Municipal Pensacola Beach, FL | collected 2010-10-20 | depth 25-47 cm m
ACGTTTAAATCGCCGCCATGCAGAAACATGAGAGTAATGTTTGATGGTACGGTGACATCGTTTGATACAGTGGTAGACGACTTTATTACCAATGCTGTCTTTGATGCCCCAATCGCGTTTACCGCAGTTTCCAAGTCAGAAGAATACACTTCTATGTTTACATAGAGATTACCAAAAGCAGTCTTAACATTATTTTGGATGGAATCTATATAGTTTTTAGTTGGGTCGGATAGCTTTGTTTTAATCCCAGACCATTTAACCAGGTTATCGTCCCCAGTCGAACCGTCATCAGGAGGCGGTGATTGGTTGTAATTGCTAATGGTCGTGGTCGTAAATTTAGCCATTCAAAGCTCCATAAATAAAGGCCGATTGTTGCAAATTATAAAGAAGATTCTATTTTCTTTAACTGCTCTTGTTCTGATGCGGTGACTGAGATATCACCCGCAATCGCGCCAGCCAAAGCCATATATTGGCGGAAGGTAAAGCTTCTGCTCCTGCGCTCTAGAAGAAGCTTTCTCGCCGTTGGACTGACAAGGAAGTTCCCCGTCCCAGACATCTCCATGAGCGTTCTAAGCCCATCGAACACCATATCCCCAGTCACGATACCCCTTGCCGCTTCAGCCGCGCCTCCTGCCGCCATAGAAGCGCCCACGTCAACTGACGGCCTTACAGATGCCGATAAGTCGGCAAAAGCTTTTAATGCGGTGATATCTTGAGGCAAAAGAAAGGCGTCCGCGCCGCTATCCTCAATTATTTTCATCATCGACCTGATTTCTAGACCTGATACTTCTTCCAAAGTGCCTTTTGCTTGCTGCTTAATGGCTTTGGATATAATCGTGTCAATAATGCCAGCGCGTATCTGCCGCCCTAGAGGCCCAACCGCCCCGCCGTTTCTGGCAACGATATCTTGTAGCTTTTTGACCCTGGCTGTATCGTTCCTCTTAAGCACCAATTCATCAATCATGCCGCCAACCGTCGCCTGTCGATCTAAGACTTCTTGAAACTTGACTGCGTTTAGGTCGTCTATCTTCTTGCCTGTCTCACGGAATAGTTTTTGTTCCGCAGGAGACATCAGCAAATCCAAGGTATCCTTATCGAACTTGCTTAATCTGCTTGTGATAGCATCTGAATTTATCGCCAAATCAGTTTTGAAGGAGTCCTGAAGAATTTTAAATTCATCGGTAGGCACTACCGAGCGGTAGAACTTAAGTTCGTCTGATTTAAACGGCTGCGCCAAGTCCCTAGCAAGGCTGGTTGGCGATTCTGATTTCGCCGCTTTGACAAAGGCTGCTCTTTCCAAGGTTTTGAACCTCATAGAGGCAAACTTGTTAGCATTTTTCCAGGCCGCAACGAATTCACCATTCTTATTCGATGGATTATCGAGCGTATCTTTTATCGCCCCCCAAACCTTGGCCGCTCTTGCATTAGCCGGGGTTTTGGTCAATCTCCCAGGCGGAGGCTCCATTAAATCAGCAGCCCGTCTTTGCAGCGCCCTCAATTGCTCGGTTACCGGGACCGGCTCTCCGTCAAGTAAGACAAATTGATCTGGGTCCCAATCCCTTATATCTTTTACTAATTGTATTAATTCAGAAGGCACCTCATCGGACAATTCGATAACTTCGCCAGTCGATTTCGCCCCAGGCACCCCCAAAACAGCCTTTTGCGCCTCATCCCTTAATAAAGAAACATCAAATTCAGGCTCTTCGATTCTCCGCGCAAAGTCATAGGCTTCATCTACAATATACCCGGATGTTACTTTGTAATTCTCTACACCTTTAGTTAACGACATGCCCCCTTCTTCGAAAGTTGAGCCTTTCGCCTTAAGTGAGTTAACTAAGTCGTTAGTCTCTTTTCTTAATGTCTTTTCTAATGGCTGCGTGGCAAACTCTGCCGTCCTCCCACCTTGCCTCAAAGTCTTTAAAGCTTTAACCATGTTTGCTTGCTGAAGATTCAAATGATTTTGAATCGTGCTAAAAGTAGACCCAGATTGTCCTTCCAGCCTTCTTATGAGAGGAAGCGCGGCAGATTGACCTAACGTCAACCCTGTTTGCTCTACGCCGGTAATATCCTCAATCTGTCCGGAGGCTTCTTCTACCCGCTCCATCCCCGGCCGCTTGTCTAATACGCCACCTGTTAATCTATCTATCCCGGCAGCGGCCCCAAAGCCTGCGGCCCCAAAGCCTGCTGCAACGGCCCCCTTAGTTCCTGCGCGGGTAACCATGTCGGGGAGCCTTTCATCGCCAACCCCTAAGACCTCCTGCGCTCCTTGCTGGGCTAATTCACCACCCGCCCCGCCAACGAAAATCCTCCCTAGCAATGGTATTAAGCTCACGCCCTTGGTTCTGGCAGTAGCTATCACCTCGCCCATAATAGAACCTGTGTCGGCGGCAAGAAATTCAATTAAGTCATTAACCGGCTCAAATCCCGGCCCTTCCACTTTTCTGTATGGCTGGCTTGGGTCTTCTCTGAAAAGAAATTCGCCGGTAAAATCCGCCCTTAAATCACCCTCAGGGTAAACTTCTTTAAAGGCTCTGATTTTTTCGCCAGTAGTATTTCCTTGCGCAATCGCAAACCTGCCTAATGGCGACTTTAATCCTGGCTCACCTAGCTCTTGCTGGCCTACTAGAAATGCGGATGTGGCGTCCTTTTCTTGCTTAAGCTTCGCGGCAAAATCTACTCTCTTTTTCTTCTTTGGCTCTTCTAATTTAGAGGCAAAATCAACCATCATCTGCGCCTTTGGATAAGTTCGGCAGCCTCGTCTTCTGAGTACCCCAAGTCAAGCAGCCAATTGCCGAAATCATTAACCCCTTCATCAGTAGATAAATCATAAACTGGATCAAGCTTTAGGGACTTCCTGTTCCTTTGTGCATCGTCGATCAGAATTTCCATAACCGTCTTGGTCGCCCCCATTATTTGTGCAGGCGAAGCATTCGGATCTAATCCTTTTAAAGTTGTTTCAGCTATTTGCCTTTCAGCCTCGGTAAATCGGCCACTTTCCTCCCCGGTAATAAAGGACAGCATCCTTGCAACATTTATCCTAGACCTAGTGGAAATTGCAGCAACTTCTTCCGGGTCAGCGTTGGAAATAAAGTTAACCACCGCTTTTTCAGCATCCCTGCCAATAATTGGCAACTGCCCAACCTTGCCTCCCATCCAATTTGATAATGACGCCCTAAAACCTGTCGCCCCTGGGGTTTTAATAACATCCTCTAGCGTCCTAGCCATAGCGTCAAGGTTAAATTCAGCAGATTCTAGCTCTTGCCTAAAAGACCTTTTTTCCTGAGGCGATAAAACATCTTTAGAAGTTCCAGTAACTTGAGAGCTAACCTGGAAAGCATCTTCAGGCACAGGAATTTGCTGACCATCCTTGACCATAAATAAATTCCCCCTGCCGTCATCAAACGCCTGGAAGCGCCGGTTTAGACCGGGAGAAAAGAAAGGCTTTGAAGCAACCTTCTGGAAGGGCTCCCCCGCCTGTAATTCCGCTGTTTTTATAGCCCCCGCCCTCGAAGCCTCTTGTTGAACAACCTGTCCAGGAGTTGGAGACTGAATCACCGCCTCAAATTGGGCCGAGATTAAATTATGGTCAACAGGTAATCCGCTCGCGCTCATCACTCTGGCGGTCCTTATCGCGTCCTCTCTCATCGCCTCAATAGCACTTAAGACTTGCGGACTCCTGCCCTTCCCTTGCGCATCACTAGCCTGAACCAGCTTAGACGCGGTGTCGATAGTCTTTGATAAGTTGTCCTGGTATCGCTTCATTAAGTCGGCATTTTTTTGAATGCCCAATTGTTGCTCCTGAAGACCTAATTGACCCTCCTGCACCGCAGTTCGCCTAGCCTCAAGCTCGCGCAAATCCCTTTGGTTCCCTGCCCTGGCAAGGTTGTCCATGACAAAACCTATACTAGCCATTAAAAAGCCTTCCTATCTTAGGGATGGACCGGGTAACAGCACTGCTCGTAGTCGCGCCGATTTCATCTATAGCCGGGCCAAAAAATCTATCAACCCCAGCCCCAGTTCGACCTAAAAGCTCTGCCTGAATTGCCGCATTAGAAGATGAAGTCCCCATGATTGAGGCCAAAATTGGTTGCGCTAAATTCGCATCTAACCCCATCCCCTGAATCAGTGATTGAACCTTGGCGACATTAGCCCGTGTAATCTCATCCACTAGACCGATTCTTTGTTGCGCCAAAGTCAACTCGTTCTGGAAATCCCGCTGGGAAAGCTCATCCCTTAAAACCCCTTCCCTTTCAGCAAACTCAGCTTCAGCTCTTGAAATAGCGTCTGCCGCGAATGAAGAACCGCCAAGCCTTCTCCTGGCTAGATTGTCCCTGAGGTTCCCTACGGACGCCCTGCTCCTGCTTCTTAGCGCATTAATCGCCGCTTCTGTTGATCGTGGCGCCGCAGGAAGCGTGGAGAGAAGCCCTTCTAACCTCGCGGCCCTATCAGCAAACCCACCGGAAAGGTTCTGTGGCAGCGTTCTGAGGCGGTCTGAGCCGGCTATCTCAAATAGCCCTGTTGCAGGGTTAAACCTCGCCGTAACATCACCGCTGGAAAATCCTCTGGGGCGGAAATCCAAAATCGCCCTCTCCGCTCTTTCGGCGCGTTTAGACCTATCCTTATTTAAGGCTTTGTCTATAAGCTTCCCACCGACCGCGCTAGCTAAACCACCAGCAACTTTACCTGCAATCGACGCCATCTTATCTCCTGGTTTGAAATAAGCTAAGATTTGGATCTTCAATCTTGCCGATACGCCTGATTAATCCATGTCTTGCTAGGTGAATGTAAAAATCTTTGTCTTTGTCATCGCAATACATAAGAAACGTTGCATCTTGCCTCTTAATGTTCAAAAAATGCGCCGCCGCTTCAACCTTGTTCCTTTTCGACGCCCAAGTAAACCAAGTCATCTCCCCTAGAATCTGCACAGGCCCAGACATAATACTGAAAACAACCCCCACCGGCACATTGCCTTTTTTGGATTTAGCCTCCAAAACCCAGGCGTCGTCAAAAGACTCATAAATGAAATCCAGCATCGCTTCCTGAAACTCTAAAGGCTCTGTATCGAAGCCCTCCATCTTATGAGACGCATAGAGGTACTTCACATCGTCATTCATGAATTCACGAAAGTAAGGCTTTCTCTTCAAAGTCCTGGAAAGCTTAGGATGCGGCCGTGAACTTGACTCCGATTTCGTTGATTGAGAACGATTTTTCCGAGTTAACCGTCGCCCTGACTTGGAACCCCGCGCTTTGTCCGGGGATGGTGAAGTCTTCTGTTGAGAGTCTAGCGGCTCCTGATGCGGCATAGTGGGCTGCGCCGTAATAGGCTGCTCCATAGTAAACTCCTGTTGCTCTTTTTTCTTGAAGAGGGATAGTGATTTTCTTTGTAAATCCGTCTTTCCCGATAAACTCAACGGATAGCTGAAGGTCCATAGCCGAGTCCCGGCGATATCTAACCCATCCTTGCAAATCGAAAACACTAGCATTATGCGGCGGCACAAACAGCCTTGATAAACGCTCGCTTTCAATATTAACCGTCCCACCGTCTGTAAGGCCAGAGCCCTCCATCCGATAAACGTTACCGTTTTGGTCCCCCCAAAAGACATACTCTAAACCGTCAGATGGGTCTAACATAGGCATCACTGCCGTTTGCTGCATTGCGCTGAAATGGTTAGTTGTGATTTTTGCCCACTTAGAAAACTCGGGCAAAGACTGATGATGTATCCATGCCTCTGTCAAACCCTCTGGGAAACAATAAAGTCGCTGGTTCCTTGAGTTATAGGCTAATGTCCAGTTATTGTAATCTTTAACCTTGTCGAAAATCCTATCAGACAAATCAGCCGAAGATACGTCGCCATACTTCTCAGTAGCCACAAGTGACGCGATTCGTCCCTGCCTGCCGAAAACAACATCATTATCCGTATAGGCAAAAGACTCATCACCGTCTATCCCTGAAGAAGAAAATAATGGCTCTAAGGCAAAATCCTTTGCCGTCGCCCCGGATAACTGGTAAACCGAGCCGCCTTTTGATGAGGTCACTAACCCCCTAAATGCTGAGACCATGCCGTTAATAGAACGATAGTCCGGCTGTATGAGGAAAAACGGGTCGCCTTCATTTAAGGAAGAAGACGGCCTGTTATTGTTTGTAATAACAGTAAAATCGCCCCTTTGGGCACCAACAATTAAATGAGGATAGTTCGTACCATTATCATGGATATTTGAAAAAATAGCTCTCTCATTATCTATCACACAATATTTTGCTCTAAACGTGCCGAACGGCGTACTGCCATCACTGTCCAGGAAGGTGATGTTTTGTAAAGTCGAACCATCCCACTCCATCACCGGCTGCTGTAAATTCAAGTCAGTAATTATTACTTTATCGCTCAACTGCCAGTTATGCTCTTTCCGCCCTCTTAATTTAGCCGTCGAAGATACCGTGCCTTTTGAGGTGAACGTTGCCGCACCGTCCCACTCATAGACAGTCGCACCGCCTTGAACAAGAAAAGAGACCGTGCCGTCCGCTTTCTGAAGGGTGGCAAACCCTCTTATCTCTCCGCCATTAGGAACCTGCCCAATTAAGTCGAAAGCCGCTCTTGGCACAAATTCTTTGTTCTTTAAATCTAAATCGAAGTTTTTCCCATCCGCACACTCCCTAATGTCTATCTCATCTTCAGGCGACCGAGAATGAATGCCCCCGCCGAATTTAATGACGACTTCTAATTCATCTGGGCCTTGGCTTTGCGGCATTAAATCCAGCTCTTTCTTTCTGGAATTTTATCTAATAACCTGGCCGCCCTGCCAAGACTGGTGGCAAGCATTGCATTGTCCATTTCGTTCCTGTGATGGCGCTTCCAAAGCTCAGCAACCGCCGGGACCAAAGCCCTGAAAACAGCGTTTTCAAAAGGGAATTCGTCTGCCGCCGCTGTTAGCTCCGTATCTTTTTGATAGCGGTACTTATATTGAAGCCCGTTTTCATTTGCGGTTGGGATACGGTCTAAATACAATTGCCCGTCTGTCGGACGTATCACTCCATATAATGGTAATCCAGTATAATTGGAAGGGATTTGTTGGTCATTGACCATCCTCATGTACCCTTCCTTATATTCATAGATAAACTGGCCATTTGTTTCATCTAGAAGCGGGAAAAGAAGCTCTACAAGGTCTGTTTGAAGAGCGTAATCTCTGTCACTAGTAACTAAAGTGATGGTATTCTCTGACATCACGTTCGGCCTTAAATCCCTAGACATAGAGTAAAGCTCGTCAAGTGCTTCATTCCACGATTGAATGGTAGTGTCTATGTAGTTCTGGAATGGGCTATCTGTGAGTGAAGTTAAATCTTCTTGGCTCCCATGGATAATTCTAACTTTAGTTAGAACCTCATTAACGCCATCAAGCAGCGTCTTCGCCATTAATGGCCTCCAAATGATCGTCCAATAGGTTGTTTTCTCTTAGCTTCCCTAAAAGGGCTTCTTTGTCGTCATTTGGCATCACCTTAATGCCTTTAGAACCCACATAAGCTCTTAATTCTGGCCAAGTCAAAGAAAGCGGGTCTACTTTCTTTGGCGGCGCGTGAATATCTATTCCGAGCGACGTGATAATCTGCCTCAACGCAGTTGCCGGGGTGTTTGGGTTCACTATCTCGCCGTTGTCTCTAAGGATTTTCAATAATGTAACTCTCCTTAGTTTTTCAAGGGGCTGCCTAGTGTCTTCCACTTTATCAAGTAACATGGTCCCTCCAAAAAAAGGGGGATTTCTCCCCCCTTTCGGTTAGTTGCTGATGTTGGTTGCGCCTGAGCGGACGCCTCTAACCCAATTAGAATTGACAATCGCCCCGCCCTGCCAGGATTTCCAGGTAAGCGTGGTGATTTCATCGTATGGGTCGTCGGTTCCAGAAGGACGGTTGGTCCCCCTGCCTTTGGCGATCATTTCAATCGCAGGCTGCTCGTCACCGCCACGGTAAATGCCGTCCCCGTGTCTTTTGCCAAGACCAACAGAGCCGATAGCTTCCGCGCCATATATCAACGTGGTGTAAAGGTCGATATTAGTGGAGCCATTCAGGTCTGTCGAACCAGTTGCGGCGCCAGCCCCGGAATCAATACTCGCCTCTGGGGTCTGGACAAAGCGAACGCCGAATCCAGCTCTGGTATAGATGCCAAATTCTCCCGGAACAGTGTCAATTTGACCAGCATAAGTCTCTACGGACTTAAATCCGGTCAATCCCGAGACATCCTCGGCCACATCAGGGTGAGTAATAGCCCAATATGCAGGGAGAACCGGGTTTGTACCGATATTTACCGAACCTGTGGACATTGGCGAGAACGGCAATGCGCTGTTTTTGGTTAAGGTGTTAAGAACCTGCTTCAAAGAGTTCGCGGTGATGGCCGAAGCTACTAAGCCATCACTTGCAACGTTACCGGCGTAGACTAGAGTTGCGTTGTCTTCGCCAACGTTTCTTTGCAGTTGATTCAATGAGCGCCCGGCAGATATCGCCAGGGTATTGGTGATGCCAGCCATCGTGCCATTAGGCAAAAATACGTCCACTTCTTCATTGAGAATGAATAGTTGGCCATATTTACTAACGGCTGCGGTGACATCTGTGAAGTGAACGGTGCTCGCATCGCGTCCCTGCATATAAGACGCATTACCAGTTAGCTCAGTAAGAGCCGTGGTAGTAGGCGCAATGCCTGACGCATTATCTGCGGACGTATTGTAACGCCGCCACTTCATTGTCGCGCTGCCGCCATGCTTTACTAGTTCGCCTGGGGTAGTCCCAAGGAAATAAGGAGCAAGCGGTCGCGCGTTCCGAAGCAGCATCTGCTGGTAAATAACATTTACCGGCTTTTGTACTTCGGTATCTGTTGCTGATACGGTTAAAGCCATTTGAGTCTCCTAGAGCCCCAAATCATTCAACGCTTTTTGAAAGTCCGCATCGGACATCTTTGAATAATCTGGCTGCTCTTCAGTTGGTTGTGTTTCAGATTTTGAACTGTGAACCGCCTGCTTAAGTGCTTCTCTGTCATTAGTCGCGCCAGGGTCAATCTGAAATTCGTCAGCCACTTCTTTTTGAAATGCCTTTAGAACCTTATTCCAGGCTTGAGGATTGTTGTTCCGATTATTGAAAGCATTGACAAATTCCTCATTACTTTCAGCTAAGTCGAACAACATCCCGCGAATAGCTCTATCTGGGACCGATACATCTAGCCCTTCCTTAATAGAAGCCACTGCGGAACTAATGCCTTCCTCAGTTTCCTTTTTTACAGATTCAACCTGTTGCTGTTTAACGTACTGAACCACTTCGCTAAAGTCTTCTGTCGAAACAGCTGGCTTTTGCGGTTCGGTTTTCTGCTTGAATTCATCAAGCAGGCTATCCAGCGCATCTTCTGACTCACCGCCGGACGTACCTTGCGGATTGGTTTCAATCGCTGCTTGCTCGCTCATGTATTTCTCCTGTTAGGATTGTTAAAACTCTGTCATTTTCATCTGCCCTGCCGGACTCATAAGCCCAGTCCATAGGCAGACTATCCGATATCCGAGAATGCTTGTAACGCCTCACCTGCGGGGATTTGATCGCCGCCAAAACCCCCTTCCACCTGGGGTCCAGTGATAGCTCTTTCAGTAGGGCTATTTGCTCTGAGGATAAAGTCGACATCTGTCCATCCGCCTTCTCTTAAGACTTGTTCTTGCGCCGCTTCAATATTCACGTTCCCTTGGAGTCCATTTGCCTGTTGTTGAGCAAGTAATTGGTCCAAAGATAGCGCTAATTGGAGAGCTTGTAGTTTGTTTTGTGTTTTCGCCTGCTCTTCTGCCGGACCTCCGGCTCCAAAGGCTTCAAAAATTACCTTCTCGGGCAAAACATCCTTACTTAGCTTAACAAACCCGCCATATTCTTCAATAAAAACATTGGTTTGCTTAAACCCCTCTCTACCCATCTGATATGACAAATCAAGGAACTTCGAAAGCGGCCCTTGTAAGCTTTGTTCCACATAATCAACGGTTCTTACCGTGCCTCTTGAAAGTTCGGCTTCTTTTGCGAAAGCCGTGGTATGCGAGACGGTCTGAGCCCCTAATCTCGGCGCATTTACTCCGGTCACATCCGCATATTGAGACAAAAGCCCCAGATAAACATTCATAGCGACGGCGGGGTCGCCTATTTTGTAATCTTTTACCTCTCCTAAAGTTTTCCATAGGGCGCCTGGGTAAATCACCGGCCCTCCTGATTGAGCCAAGTAAACATCATCAGGGTCATAGCCTAAAGGAGGAAGGGCGTGGAGCGCCGAAATAATCATGAGCTTATTCAGCGCATCCACAGCCGCTTTCTGGATTGGCATACCCTTCATTAAGGGCGATGATGGATATGCCCCAGAATCGTAGTGGTAAGGGAATTCTATGTAACTTGAATTTGGGGCTTTCCTATCCCTCACCCTTAACACTCTTGATACCGCTTTTTCGTTGGCCTCGCCTATCACTACCGTAATGATTAAGTTAGGGAAATAGAGATTTTCCAGGACAAAATCTCCCTCCCACTCCAAAAGTTTAACAAAACCATGCTTGTCGCCTTTAAGGCCCCTTAACGACGCTGATATCCAGCCCCCATCATCCCTGTCAATGTCCGAGCTACCATCCTTGGAGGCGATTTTTAAGTCCTTAATATGGATAGTTCTCTCAAAAATATGAGCCGGGCCTATAACATGCCCTTCATTCATCACAAGAGAGTGCCGGTCGTCTAGATATGTCCTCTTTATCGGTGTTGGGATAAGAACAGGGATTAAGTCGTTTTCTTTGGCCACCCCTTTCGCAGTGGTTCTAAAAAGCGACTTTTTGACTTTTCTAACTCTGCCGATGCCCATGCCATAACGGAAGGCGTCCGCATTAATCAGGTCGAGATGCTTGCGGAAATCATATTGCCTTTGCCAATACAGTTGGGCACCTTGAGCTAATTTATCCGCATTGTCCTGGTTTATTTTTGACGGCACCTCAGCCTCATCGCCGACGATTAATGATTCAAACTCCACTCTCTCCAAGTATTCGTCCGTCATTTCCGCATGAGCGCCGAACCAACTCTTAGAAAGCTGCATTCTCCTTGCGTCCGCGCAAAGGACTTCCAGGGTTTGGGCTTGAAGGGGAAGCTCTGTCTCCGGCATCCACTTTTTTTTCGGGTCTATTAGGCCACCATCAAGCATTTTATGCGTTAAATCGGGGGTCATAGCGATTTGTCTGTCCACCTCGCACCAGATTTTCTCTAAATCGCCCCTATTTCTTTTTCTTCTTTTGTATTCATCCGTGATGAATTCGGCGATTTTCGGGAAATCCTTACGCGAAACCGTCATCTATGACTCTCTTTGCTTGTTCTACGGCAGCATTGATTCTTGCTTGCCTTCTGGATTCCTGGGTGAGATTTAGGTCATGATTAAACTCAAACTCTAGCGGCTGATAAAGCAAAGGGGTTCCATCCTTGCCTATTGCCCAGGCGGATTCGTACCAAAGGCGTCCTTTTTCGGCGTATGGACCGCCTTCTGCTATATATACGTCCAGTCCTTTGTAGGTAAATCTCTTTTCGGGCCTAATCCCGTTAACCTGGAAGTGCTTTTCTAGCTTTTGTCCCATTAAAACCTCATCGCTGCTGGCATGTGTTGGGTGGTTTTGGTAATTCCTGTGCTTGCATAGCGTTTCATCATTACCGCGTAGAAGGTCGCTTTAAGTGTGTCGTCTCTCACGGCGACGATCTTCCCGTCTTTAGTGTGGTAGTTTCTTCTTTCCTCAAGGTAGGCGTGGTTGGTGGAAAAGACTTTAAACCTCCCGGTTCGTTCTCTTTCCTTAATTTCCTCGATTACCGGCCATTGTGGTTGACTGCCGCCCTTTTCATTCTTATATCTTGCGGACTTGCCCAGCATCCTGACGCCGTGCTTTCGATAAACGTCTCTTAGCTCTACCCCAGACGCTTTATCCCTAGTTGTGCCGTCATGCGGCCAGGCGACAGGCATATCCCCGAAAGACTTAATCTTGGCGGAGTGGATAAGGGGAACTTCTCCTTCTTTTTTATACGAATCAACCGCATAGATGATGTCTTTGTCTCTATCTATGGCGAGCGTGGAGCACGCGAACGGGTGGTCGATACCGAAGTCAATACCGCTGATTCTTGAGAAAAACGCTGGGATTTCAAAAGGTGGGCAAACGATATCTTTCTCTGGCGTGGTGAAAATACCGCCTTCTCCCATCATTGGGATCCCCATCTCTCTAGCTTGTCTTTCGTGGTCCGGGTATGAAGCAGCCAGGCGCTCTCTTTCTTCGAAGTTAAGATGTGGAGCGTCGAACCAAGTTGAGTTCGCCAGCCAGACGCCCGGACCTCCTTTTTGGAAGTGGCGAACTAATTTCGTTTGCCCGAGCAGTGGCGTGAAAGTCACCATCATAATTCCATGTGAAGTTAGAAGGCGGGTCAATGCTTCAGTGTATATTCTGCCTTGTTGCTCGTTATCTTCCGGCTCTTCATCCATCCAGACGATTTCTGGCTCGGTGCCTTGCCATTTCCTCCAGCCCTGCTCATAAGTCTTCATAATGCAGGTTGAAACGCCGCCGGATGCGTGTCTCACCTTAAATAGGTCGACCACATCGCTTACGCCTGCTTGGCGGGTCTTTGGTCTTCCGATGATTTTGTCTTTTGGGATGAATCCTGTGCCTAGATTTTCCTTATCCGTTCCTCCTAAGAGGGCTTTTTGCACGATATCTCTTGATGTTTCATTAGTTGGCGAGCCTGTCCAGACCAAAACTGGGTCTTTAAACACTTTCCCATCCCACCAGTCCGGGTATTCTCCGGTCATGTGGATAGCAACTTCCGCCGCAGCCTCTTCTGTCTTACCTACGCGGTTAGCGGACATCTGCATTCGTTGCTGGTGTGTTTTCCCCGCAGTATGGAAGTCCAGCTGCCAAGGCTTATTGGACCAATGCTCCCATTTCTTCTCTATCCAGAGCTTTCCGTCAGGCTCCAATGTATCTGGATGGCCGTAAGGACGATAGTTATAGAGCTTTCTTTCCCTTACTCTCTTCTCAAGTTCTTTTAGGACGGACTCAAGGTCTGAAGTCATCTAATAACTCCTTTGTTCTCCCTGAAAGAGAAGTGACCTTGCCGTCAAATATATTCCTTGCGGCGGACTCCCAATATCTCGGGTAGGGCTTGTCATTTAGAACCCTCTCAGGCACCTCACAAAGAAAGTTTGTCTTCACCCAAGGTGGGTCGAAATAATGCCCGGAGTCATCCAAAGGAATTCCGGCTAGTGTGATTGAGTCATAACCCAAGGCTATGCCCACGTAACAGGCGGAAAGCGAAGAACTGCCATGGCCAGGGAAGGGCCAAATCTTCATCGTTGACGACCCTACATGACAGGTATGGACGATAATTGATTCTTCTTTCTTGTACTGAGGGCGCCTTGCCGACAGCCAATTAGGGAGCATGTGGTGGTCATTTGAATATGCGTGAGTGATTTTCCCAGGGAAGTGCATAATCATGTCGTTTACGCACATCACCTCATAATTTGTCCAGTTGATTTTCTGCAAATCGTCCCAGGCGCAACGCCCAGAGCCACAAATCAACAAATCACCGCTAAACTTCTTCCTGAATTCTGGGAATTGGTCTTGGTTTATCCCTAAATACTCAAGCCCCATAAATGTGAGTGCCCCAGTGCTTTAACCGAATTTCAGGGTCTAGGTAAATCTCAGCAAACTTCCGCGCCCTTTCACAGAAAGTATAGTCTTCAGACAGATAAGTTCCGTTAATTGAAGTGTCGAAATAAGCGAACCCACCGTCATAAGCGCATTCAGGGTAATTCTCCCTAAATTCCTCAAACACCCCCCGATGAATCATCATGAACCCAGTCCCGGCATAATCCACCGGATAAGGCTCTCCGCCGTATTCAACCGTCTTACCGCCCTTCCAGGCAGATAATGGCATGTCTGGCCGCTTCATCGGATACGCCCCGCAACAAATCGACTTATCCATATTCCAAAGCCTATTCACCGCCTCAGGCGCAAACTCGATATCCGCATCAATAAACATCAACGCCTCAAAATCCGTCTCAAGAAAGGTTGAAACACAAGTATTCCTTGCCCTCGTAATCAAAGACTCATTCGTGATAGTCAGCCAGGAACAATCAACACCAGCAGACAAAAGTTCATCCTGAAGACTCAGGCAAGAATTCAAATACCCAACAGTCACATTGCCCCCATAAGCAGGCGTGCAAAATAAAATACTCAAAACGTCACCACTCGGTCCTTGCAAACCGCCTCAGGAAAATACCTCTTTACCTTCTCCATCCACCAGTCCATCGGCCGAACAGTCAAATGCAAGTGCTCTCCAATCAACTTCGGCCCAAATCCATCCCGGTTGGTCGCAATCTGAAAATAACCATGCTCTACCCTCATCTTCGAGAGAACGCCATCGACCCTCCACTCCGGAATGTGCTCAAGAACATCCACGCAAACTCCAAAATCCCCCTCAACCTCAATCTCCCAAAGACAGCCCTGAACAAACTTGTGACCAAGCCTCTCTTCAACCGCCTCATCCAAACAGTTCACAGCATGGTCAACAGGAATCACGTCAAAGCCCCTCTCAGCCAAAATCAAAGACAATCGACCAGTCCCGCACCCATAATCAACAACCGTCTTAGCCTTCCGCTCACGGGCTTCACGGAAGATTTCCTCCGCCCTTCCCTCAGCAGGTGAATGCTTCCTGTACTCAGGATAAGTCCAGACTAACTCGTATTTATCCCTCTCCTTCAAACTATCTGAAGAAGTTTCAAGGCTGTTTTCAGGTTCGATTGGATATATCCCCGTAAATTTTGAGACTAGATTGGCATATTAGAACAAAAAAGGTCGTTTGGGTCAGGTTTTTTGTTATTGGAGTTTTAACGTTTCGTTTTTTCTGGATGATATGGGGGGAATGGCACCAGCCC